>JACCDY011088551.1_pt1 | contig 10860 bp, 7 predicted proteins | sample 7446391 | NCBI WGS metagenome assembly JACCDY01 (sample SAMN15323451, study PRJNA562643) | freshwater metagenome | isolation source: river surface water | place: USA:Blue River Watershed | collected 2017-08-18
GCAACTTGTTCTTTTATACATTTCATCTTTCCTGTTACTGGATCATTTACCCAAATCAGTTTAGGTGGCCTTTTGGCAACATCAAAGTTAAGGGACATCCTTGTGGCCCTACAGTTTTCTGGATAGAGTGGAATGAATTGCAATTCCACCAAATACCTTCCAGAAGGAAATTTTGTCCCAAGCGGTGGATGGTACACAATTGTACCAGGATTGAGATTTTCTTCCCTGATAAAAGCATTCAAATGATCCTCACTCAATGGGTCTCCTTCCACTAGATGCAATGATTTTGGTTTCCATCGTATTTTAGGGGTCCTCGGGATTACTTCAATAGTGATGCATTTAGTTGCTGATTGATAATTTCGTTGCTGCTTCTCAGAAGGGATAAAATCAAGCCTCAGCTGAATATCTCGTCCTGCAGATAGTAATGTTCCAATTCCCGGAGTGTACAAAAATACAGAATCTGCCAAATCCTCCAAAGTAGACTTGGAGTTTTCTTCGGTTGACAGCCTTGCATTCAATTGATCAGAACTCAACGGAATACCATAAATCAATTTGCTGGAACAGTGCCATTCTATGAATGGAATCCGTTTCTCAACTTGTAAATACTTGGTCATAGTTACAACAGTGTAGTTTTTCAAATCATCTGGAGTATAAATCATAGTAAATTTGATATTCCCACCTGCAGATAGAAATGTTCCTTCTGGGGGGTCATATTCGAATGTTCCTCCAGCTAAATCAGCATAAGCATTACAATGATCCATTTTTGTTATTGGCGATCCATAAATAAGGGTCGTGCTAGGCTCCCATGCAATCGTTGGAACGCCTGGTTTAATAGTGATCTCTAGGGATGCATCAGCTCCATAATAATTGATAATATCTTCTGGATAGAAATGACACTGCAAAATGTAATCTCCAGATGGTAAAATGGCTCGAAAATCGAATCTATATTCAAAATGTCCCTTTATGGTGGGATCGCTACAAATGGGAGGTTGTATGCACATGTCCAAAGACATAGGATAAACAGGATTGGTACTGGGAAGGTTCCACACAATTTGAGGTGTTATTCTATGTACAAATAATGACACTTTGTGGGTGATTGAATAGAAATTTCTGGAATCATGAGGCTTAAAATCACACATTAAGGAATGGTCACCACTATTTAAGACAGTGTTTAAGGGAGGCTTGAAAGTAAACTTCCCTTCAACTCGACGTTGGTCATCTTCACCCATGATGACATAAGCATTAAGTACTGTGTCATCAAGAGGAAATCCGTATGTTACTTCTTGTATCTGAGGCTTCCAAACCATGACAGGCATGCGCTTTAGAATTGTAACGGCCGATTCCGCTGTCCCTGACAAGCACTTACTTGGGTCATCTGGTGTAAAACGAACAGTCAGCCGATGTGTTCCTACTGGTAATATCGTCCCCGGAGGGGGATCGTATAGAAACGAACCAAATGCATTGTTGCATTGAGCATTTAACATTGTTGTATTTAGTGGAATTCCGTACAATAGAGGTTCACAAATGGGGTTAGCCCAAACTATTCTTGGACTGAATCTGGGCCTCTCGCGAACCAGCAACGAAATAGTCGTGGAAGAACTCCGGAAGTTTTCACCATTCGTAGGGTGAAATGTAGCCTTGAGTTTATGACATCCAGGAGGAAGAATTGTTCCAAATGGAGGATCATACAAAAAGGAACCTTCTGGGACATTAGTGCATCTACAGTTCAGTACATTATCGTACAGAGCTTCGCCCTCCAATATTGATTCAGGAATCGTCCATGTCAAGCGAGACTGACCTTGAAGAACTTTAAGCTGAACTGTACAGTTAGCTATAGCAAAGCTCTCCTTTACAGGGATGAATGTGACGTTCAAATTGTGTACACCAGCATCAAGAATTGTTCCAAAATCTGGATTGTAATGAAATTTCCCTTCACATTTTGATCCTGCTCCAACAAGGGTAGCATTCAACTGAGCCCGTGACAACGGTTCAGGATGAACAATTTCTTCAGGTTCAAACCAAAGTATTTTGAGCTCCCGCTTCGGTAAAATCTTTATATGTTGTGTAATAGTTGCAGGGAGATAATTTTCATTCAAAGGAAAAAAGTCAACGGTCAACTCATGAACTCCTTCCGGAAGAATAGTTCCGAACGTGGGGTTATATTGATAAACACCTTCAACTCCATCAGTATTGGTGCATCTCAATGCATATTCATCGAGAGGTTCGCCGTGGGGAATGGCAAAAGGTTTTTCCCATTGTAAATCAACGATTGCTTTGTTTATGAAAATTGTGACGGACGCTTTCGAGCCATAAAACTTTCTAGCATCCGTTGGTTTAAATTCAACACCTATCTCGTGAAATCCAGCAGGCAGGACCTCACCGGGTTGTCGATCATAAATGAAAATGCCTTCAACATCTGGAATGGCTGCGGAGGCACAAAATATCCATTTCGGTAAAGGATCCATGAATCTCAATGCTTCCCCTAATCTCTCTCCAAGCCTTCTTTTAATTGGTAAGTCACTGGAAGGTTGTGTTACACTCAATGGAAGAGACCACAACGTGTTAACTACTGTTCCAGTGACCAAAATTTCTACCGATGCATATGCTTTACGAAAGTTTCTATTTTCCTCACTCGATGGATGGTAAGCTGCGACAATTTTATGAGTTCCCACTTCAAGTATCACACCTGGAGTATGACTATATTCAATATGCCCACCATCCAATTCACATTGTAGTCCATCAAATAATTCTTGAGGGAGGGGAGTGAGGTATATAAAGTGGGTGGTATATGGATTCCATGAAAAGGATGGTACCTTCTTCTTCACTTCGATGGTTTTGATCATTTCACCACATGAATATTTGAAACTTTTCTTGGGAACAAAATTTATCTTCAAATCATGCAAGCCAGCTTCAAAGACGGTTCCAACAGGTGGAAAATAGAAAAATTCTCCCTCGACATCACGTCCCATGTAGTCTTTGCATTTCGCGTTGCAGTGCAATTCAAAGCTCAAGGGATCTTGAAACACAATCGGTGATTTAGGATCCCAAATTATGATGGGCCGTAACTTTTTCACTTTTAAAAGACTTTTCTGTTTTTCCTCGGACCAATCAAATTCTTCTTCATGATTTTCAACCGGACGCTCATCAACTGTAACTGCTATCGCCACTTTACGCTCTTTGACGCCGAAATGAACCAACTTACTAACTATTGAAGAAAGAATATTCATGTTATATAATGACCATCATACTTTCACAATTAGAGGACGGTGATCGTCTCAGCCGAAAAATGAAGAGTTAATATTTCCCATTTGGCATCTCATGTACCTAACTAAGTATTCATGTTCATTCATCAGCATCGAGTAACGGCTACGCCCCGGGGCGGATTTCCACTGCGATGATAAAAACAATACACAAATACAAGTAATAATAAGATGTGCTCGGGAGTATAATAAATCCAAAGAGTTTATAAGTTGCTTTCTTAATGGATCCTCTTCAGGCATTGCTCAATAGCTCCAAAGACTCTGGATTAGATGTTGAAATAAAAAGGCAGGGACCGAATGGTTGTTTAGCGCCCGTTCGAGAAAGGGAGCTGGCAGCTCTTCATACCAAGTCTAAGATAGCAACCACAGCTCAGCTCCTGCAAAAGCTAGAGTCGTCAAAAGAAAAGTTAGAATGGGCCATTGACACAAAAAATGAAGGAAATCAGCTGTTAATTCTGGTGATTATAAGTCCGCAATAGAAAAATATGTAGAGGCATTGACTGCCACTGACTTTGGTGCTGACGGGAACACACAAGAATTAGCTATCCCCGTGCTTTGCAATTTATGCTTATGTTGCATTCGACTGGAAGAGTGGCATAAATGTACGTTGTTCGCAGATCAAGCTCTGAAGATAGATCGTTCTTGCGAAAAAGCTATTTTTCGAAAAGGGCTGAGTCTGATAAAACTAGGTGAATTTGATGATGCTATCCAGATATTGAAATCAATGGATATTCGAGAAGGTATCAATTGCAATGAAACACAAGATGATCTCAAGAATGAAGAAAAAACATGGAAATTGAGCGATCGTGATCGCCAGAGAATTCCGCAATTGCTAAAGGAAGCTTATAATGGAAGGAAGCGACACAGAGAAATTTTGTCTCGCCAGAAAGAAAGCTTACAACGAGCATTCGGCTCGAAAAGAGAAGATGCAGTAGTTGCTGCTCCTGTTGAAGAACTGAAACGAATGTCTTTTATTGAACTAGTATTGTTTGCATGGGAGTGTCTCGTCAAACTTTTTCTTTGGTTGCTGCGGCCCAAAAATAAAATAAAATCTGCATGAAGCAAAACCATTGTCATCACATATTTATCCTTTCATATACATTCCTATTGTATAAAATCTCTATTTCTTTTCGTAACTTCATTTCCGAGTCAGCCTTTATAAGTAGGTGGGTGTCATCCTTTAAATAAAACCATTAAAATTAAAAAAAAAAAAGAAGCAGTAATTGAATTGCATCTCACCAAATCCTTGACAACGAACTTATATTCCTTGTCGAGATGCATAATTAGTTGCTTGGTGGGAATATCACTACAACATTATGGGTATTAGGTTGAATTAGTTGAATGCAGATACGACAATTACATAATGTAAGGTCTCACTTACGTCTTTATTAAAACTGCTCTTTCAAAAAGTTGCTGTGATTCCATTCTTTGTCAATTAGATTATAACCTCACAGGCACTCGTCCATCATCTCTTTCTTTTTTTGCACAAGCTTGTACTCGATTTGGGATTTGGTATTTTATATGTGCATGACTGTACTTGTATTTTTTTTTGTAATGTACGAAGGTATCCAAAACTACAAAACTAACAAAAAGGCCTAACTAGGCCAATTATCATGAAGAACGAGTCCAATAAAAGGGCGATAATTTCTGTGCTGTATACCAAATCGTTGGATTGATGAAAAAGAAGATGATCATACTACTTTCAATGTGAAGGTGTGCTAATCCATCAGTTGAAGTTGACAATGCTGAAATGGTTGACCAGCACAATTTATTGTGGAAGAAAATAGGCATTACAGCATGGGTTCTGCTTCCTCGTTCATTAATTCGCTACCTAGGGATTACTCCACTGCAAGTGATGCCCAATTGCAGCAGATCATTAACACGTCTATCATCGGCCAGCCATGGTATGACGACAATCAATTGCAATGGAAGTATCAACAGCATCAAAGATGGCACCAAGATGCATTGAAAGAAGGGTATCAGATAATGCCACCGACGAATCTACGATGCACAGTTTGGGAGAGGAAATGTGAGACGTTGGAAGATTTTGCATTGCACAGTACAATCTATGAAATGAAGCTGAGAGGATTTCGACCTATTTCCGTTTCTGACTATCGAAGATTTTTGTCCAGATATCCATCTCCTGCTAACAAGAATAAAATCAAATTGTGGGTTTGTGATAATTATGATTCATCGATTGCAATGCAGTCCCAAACCAGAAATTTTTGTAACGTGTACTACAGTGAAAGTGAAGGACATTTGCTTCGATGCGAGATCAGCGAACAATCATCTCCTAGACTATCATTCTGTGCAAGCGTTTCATTGCCACAATCAAAGGAGGATCTCACCGAAGATTATACCAAAGTACTTTCCAGCAGTGGTTTGGATGTTGATCATTACGAGAGTAGCCATGACGCAACCTATCTAGGAGTTGACTCTCAATGTCAGACTGAAGAATGGCCTACGTTGAATTGATGAAAATTAAATATAATCTTTATTCCATCTTTTTGTTCATAAAATTGATCCTACAATTTTCTACTTCTCAGTAACGATTCTTCATCATCTTGCTGATTATAATAAGCGTTTGCATTCGTTTCATCATATTCTTGATCATCCTCTTCTGCACCATGATAACGCTCGTAATAGCTATTGTATTGTGAATCCGCAAATTCCATATCATAGTCATCATCTTCGTCCAAAATATGTGCTTGATGACGTTGATGACCATGATCATGGCTGTGGTCATGTCCATGTACAAATCGTTGCTTCTGCACGGATGCACTGTTGCGATCATCATCTTGATGGACAGAAGAGTTGGTTTTAATAACTGTACTCGTTAAAGCAAGATTTAGTTCCTCTTTTGATAAAGGAGATGTAGTATCTACACCCATTTCTTTTTCAATTCGACTGAACAAAGACTCCACTTCATTCTTTTGTGCATCTTTCTTTGGGTCTTTTGGAGCATGATGGTCGCAACAAGATGAATTAGGCTTTTCATCCAAAACTTTCGGATATGCCACTATATAATTTCCAGATCGTAAGAAGTTCATGAGATTTTTCCATTGTTTCTTCTGTGATATAGCTTTCTGAGAGTATCTATTTTTCACAACCTTTGGAGCAGAAAAAATGCAAAAATGAGAGTGCTTTTTAGAGAACTCGAAATGAAATATTACCTGGGACAGAGTGGTTTCTCTCGACACGAAGAGAAGCTGTCCTTGTGCCATAAACCCAAACAGCATTCCACCACCAAATGCTAGAAACCAAGTTAAGAAAAAGAGATCTGGATAGTGGGTCAAAAGATTCCATTCACCACGAAATATTCGAGTAAACAAACCCTAGGATTTAGCATAAACACTCCCAACAACATGATTAGAAGATTGAACTCACATATTTCATATCTTGAGGAAGCAGTTCATTATACTGAATATACTTCATAGCACAGAAGTATAAAAGATTTGTGATACTGGCACAAATCAATAGAATGACGAACTCTCTGCGATTGCCTTTACCAATGCACTGTCCCAAGAAAATTGAATGATGGTCTTGGTCTATCACACATTGATTACAATAATGACAATGGGTGGCCAGAGAAATAATCCCAACTGCATGTTCGGATAAACTGGCACTACTGCCTTGGTTCTCCTTATCAGGTACTCTAGAATGATAAGAGATGGATCTCTTATCAGACAGGCAATGACCGCAAATTTTCGGGCCTAGCGTTCTCGCCTTGGGTACGCATTCATCATCCGATGCTCCAACAGTAGGCCTCACAATTTCAATTCTACCAGTGAATGCATCTTTGATGATTTTATTCTGCACTCCATCACCTCCCCCTTCTTTCATAATGGAAATAGTTTCTTCATCGGTTCCTTCAAATGGTGACGAATTAATAATTTTTCTGGCTAAATCAGATTTGCTTTCGTGTCGCGAGCAAAGTGGTTTGGCTTTAATGACGACAAAGCAATAGTACATGGAAAGTCCTGCAAACACTCCCAATAGTAGCTTATATATAAAACTGACTTTGGGTAAGATTGTATGGAAACAAGAAACAGCCAAACTAATGATAGCACCGACAAACATACCAAGTTGTAGCCGTCCACGATGATCAACAATTTGCGACTGAAGCACTGTCCATGAAAGACCTAAGTAAAGCAATCCCCAACTAATTACAGCTGTAGCTATGGAGAAAACTGACAAAAAATACGCCAAAAGACAAATCATAATAGCAAGGATTGTAGTAGGCAGATGATAAGGAAAATAATTGAAAACCAGTACATCGACAAAAAAGCGAGCCATATTGCGGTTTTCATTAAGAACAGCAAGCTATTAAATAATATGTCAACAATTACAAGATTTCGGATTTTCATGACATTGAATAAAACTCACTTTGTAAGGTGTAGTTCCCTCAGAGTTTTGAATCGACGGGAAATGGGAAGCGCCAGCTTGATATAAGTAAAACGCTAACGACATAGCGTCAGATAGATTTCCTTTAGCAAGCAAGTGGATAACAGTATTTTTATCCTTAAAATCTTGAATTGTAACATCTGCACCAAACATCAGCAATGTTTTTATCATATCAAGACTTCGATTATACATCGAGTTGTCGTGGCCAGATGCTTTCTGCGAATGTAGTGCCTTAACCAAGTACAGCAAAGGGGTATTTCCATCGTTGTCCACAGAGTTGGGATTAGCACCATAACTCAAGAGCAAAAATACTCCATTCACATCACCTATAAACACTACGATCAACAACATCGTCTATCTTCAAATGCGTATCACACAATACCTGATCTGCATGCCAAATGCAAAGCATCTATTCCTTGAGTGGATTTATGTCGGAGATCTACATGCAATTTTTCAATCAAAAGTGAAATCATTTTGTAGTAACGTTTCCTCAATGCCCATTGCAACGGAGTTTCATTTAGCAGACCTCCTGGAACATGATCTGCACCGTATTCTATAAGCATGTTTGCAATCTTTATTCTGTTATTGATTGCAGCCCAGTGGAGCAAGCTGCAGTGATCAGAATCTTTTGCGTTGACCGAAACAATTCTTTTCGCGAGGACCTCGCGAACAGCATCAAAGTCTCCGTCCTGAACCGAAGCGATGGTATCTAGAACATCCTCGTCTTGAGATGATTTTGACATCTTCTGATTGACAGATTGGATTAATAAATTGGTTTCACAGAACGAAGGAATATTGTTGATATTTCAAAGTTCTTCTTACAACGTTTATCCATATGCTCTAGTCATACAGATATCTTATTATTTTGTGGTGGTGTGTGGTGTGGTTTGTGTGGGTGTGCTTGTTCTCATTTTGGATTTTGGATTTGTTGTTGAGCATCTTGGATCTGTGCTTGCCATGCATTTTCGGCAGTTGGAAAATCAAACCCTTCCAACTAGACATATTGGGTTCATTGCGTAATAAATTTGCAAAGATATTATGAGAAAATACGTAAGTACCGTTTAGCGGATATCGATTCCATATCATAGTAGGTAGGTGGATTCTGATTCACATTCCTGAGCACAGTATTGTAGCAGCGTAGAAGAGAGAGGAGCAGCAAGCAGTAGCATAGATCTACTTCTAAAGAATGCTAAATGGAGACCTTTGCCATGTTTACTCACTTGGCTGTCCATAACACTCAAAATTGATCAGTATTAATAAACCACACCAACGAACTACAGCTCAAGCTTTCAGTTGCAATCATTTTTGCGAAGAGTGGCAGTGTTTAGTGGCAGCCTACATCGTACGAAACTTGATATACTTCTTGCTCCTACTGTACTGCTTCTCCAATTCGGGCCACTAACTCTCCTTTGTTGCCAGATACTGGTAATCCTAGTGAGCGACAAATATCCTTTAATTCAGCGACAGTTCGTTTAGCCAACTGAATAGAAAAATTAATAGACACGCTAATAGAAAGAAAAGAATATCATACCAGTCCATTTTGAGCTAGAGTCTTTACTTCTGCTTTTGTCAAACATCCTTCTTCATCATTATCTTCTTGTTTTGTCTTTTTCACTGTGGTTTTGGTCTCCGAGCTAGAAGTTTTTTTTCGCTACAAAACAACGATATTTAATAAACTATTACGTGGGGGATATTCCTGCTCACCTTGCTACCAATTGCCTCCAAGATATCTTCTGTCAGGCCTAATAAATCAGCCAACTCTCTAGAACAATCTGTTAATAAACTATAATTCAAAAAGTTTGGAGGAGGTCTCATCTTATCATCCGTTTCATAATGGAATTCCGTTTCGCTTTCGTTTAGAGCAACACTTTGTAATATACTGTAAAATTGCTGCAACGAAGGGTTTTCGATATCTCTGGTATATTTGAAATCTGATCCAAGATCCATCAAATCAATAACTTGTTCTGCAAGAGCGACAACATCGCGAGAAACTTCAATTTTCACTTGCTCTTCGGGTAAAGGGTTGAATCGAATATCTTCAGCAAAAGGTAGAGGAATTACATGAAATCCAGGAGGAGACACTTGAAACCCATCATCATCAATGACTTCCAGTTGAGGATATAATGCTGCAGCACGAGGAACAGCAGAGCGATTATAGGCAAATTTTACAATCGGTATAGCCTCCCTTGATGCGCACTCTCTTAATAGAGCTTCAAACAGAATATTCGAACCCTGAATTGTTTTTTCATCAGGGTATAAAAAATAAGGGGTATCCACGTTCAAGTCATTGGCTAAAAACACAGTCTTTGGTATACAATATAATAACCTCATATTGCCACTTTGTTGTTGTTCTATTTTACTATCCGATTTATCAATTTGTTCATCCACCAATGCTCCTTTCTTAAGTGCAGTCATTTCATCCTTACTGATAGGAATGCGACTACCTGCCACCTCAACATATGTAGAGATATCCTCGGATTCAAGATTTTCACCACTGACAGCATCATAATATCTGGACACAGATTTCAGCGGCTCATTAGTGCGAGCATAAAGCCATTGATGCAATGGCTTTTTTGCAATTTGTATCATCTTAAATATCTGAACACCAATTTGATCTGTTTTACTATCTGAATCGAATACACTGTTATTGGCATAATTGGAAGAAACACCTAAGCTGAACAGCATACTACTAAGTCTGCGTTTACGATATTCCTTTCTGCGGACACTTGCCATCATAGTGTCGAATCCTTCAAATCCCCCACCAAGCATACGATGATCAATGGAAACTTCACTACTTTCAGCGGAGTCTGTAGTTGTGGCCACCAACAATTTTGTGTAAAAAGTGGTTGGATCAAAAATACAATCAGGACGATTCATATGCCACAGAGAAATTTCAATTCCCGCCTGGGCGCAGTCTCGCGCAACTGTTACGATTGCATTTTGTTCCACGGGAAATGAACCATTTGGATTATCATCATTAGTAAACAGCCAAATGCGTTTTAAATCTGTTCTCTTCAAATCTTTTGTTGCAAAAGACTGAGAGCATGTCCACAAAGCTTGTTTTAGAGGAACTGCCTTTTTATCCCCCGGCTGAGATCCGATTTGGGCAACGAATGAATCGAAATCTTCGATCAAGTTTTTCAATTGTCGAATTCTTTGAGCATTGGGTGGAGCCAAAGGAAAGAGTGTATGCACA
>JACCDY010961962.1_pt1 | contig 10857 bp, 10 predicted proteins | sample 7446391 | NCBI WGS metagenome assembly JACCDY01 (sample SAMN15323451, study PRJNA562643) | freshwater metagenome | isolation source: river surface water | place: USA:Blue River Watershed | collected 2017-08-18
AGTTTCATGCCGCTGATGTGCAGGCTGATGCCGCGCTCGCGCAGCATGGCTTCTAGCTTGGCGAGGGTTTCCACACCCGTGGCATCGATGCGGTTGATGGGCAGGGCAAACATGCACACATGGGCCACGTTGGGGTGCTGGCCGAGGTGCTCCATCACGGCGCGCTCTAGAGTGCTGGCGGCGGCAAAGTCCAGCTCGGCGTCCATTCGCAGGGCGTAAAGGTTGTTGGCCAAGGGCGGCAGTTTCCAAAGGTGGCGGTCGCGCAGGCTGCCGTCGGGGTGCAGGCCCACTTCAATGATGCGCGGGTGCAAGCGCGTGTGCAAAAAGTGGCTCAAGCCCATCACCACACCTGCCAGCACGCCCCAATACAAACGCGGGGCCGAGAGCAGGGTAATCACAAACGTCACCACTGCCGTCGCCGCTTCGACGCGGTTGATTTTGTAAAGCTGCACAAACGCGCGTGGCTTGATCAGCCCCAACACCGCCGCCACAACGATGGCCGCCAACACCGACTGCGGCACAGGCTGCAACACCGCGGTGAAGAACAAGAGAATGACCAAAATCACCGTCACCGAAAAGATGGTGGCCCATGCCGACTGCGCGCCCGCATACAAGTTAAGCGCCGAGCGGCTGAACGACGAGCTGGTGGGAAACGCACCGCACAAGCCCGACGCTACTTTGGCCAAGCCTTGGCCAATCAAGTCTTGGTCTTGGTCCCAGCGTTTGCCGCTGCGGTCGTTGTCCACTTTGGCGCTCGATGCGGTTTCTAAAAAGCTCACCAGTGTGATGACCACGGTGGGCAATACCAACTGCTTGAACATGTCCCATTCAATCACGCTGGGCACAAACAACGCGGGCAAGTCCTGTGGCAAGGCACCCACCACCGCTGTGCCCGAGGCCTCTAGCCCCAGCGCCCAGCTGCCACCCGCCGCACCCAACACCACCACCAACACTGTGGGGAAGGTGGGCTTCCAACGCCGCGCTAACAGTAGCAACACCAGTGTGACCACCCCAAACACCATGCTGGCCGAGTCAATGCCCGCGCCCGTGAGTAAGGTCGACCAGCCATTTGTAAAACCCAGCATCGCTGGAATTTGCGACGAGATGATGAGCACGCCCGCCCCTTGAGTGAATGCCATCAACACGGGTGAGCTGACCAAGTTCAGCAGCCAGCCAAAACGAGCAAAGCCCAGCACCACTTGCAACAAGCCCGTCATGAGCGACAGCCACACCGTGAGGTTGACCCACTCGGCACTGCCAGGTGTAGCCATGCCGCTGAGCGAGGCCGCAACCAAGATAGAAGTAAGTGCCGTTGGCCCCACTGACAACCGTGGCGACGCGCTGAACAGCACCGCCACCAATGCAGGCAACAGAGATGCATAAATGCCTGTGACGAGTGGCATACCCGCCAGCGCCGCATATGCCACGCCTTGCGGAATGACCATGAGGCCCACGCTCAGACCTGCAAAGGCTTCGCTTTGAAGAAGTTGACGGGTAGGTTGGGGCCAGTTGAGAAATGGAAGCCAATGCTTTGCGGAATGCATCAGCCAATCGTAATGGATGCTTTCCCCATTTCTGCTCAGGAGTTTGCACAATGCAGCTTTTGCTTAAGGTGGCTCATGGCGATATGGACGCGTGTGTTTGCGGTGGTGTGGGCGGTGTGCGTGTGCATCACCACACCCGCGCACGCATGGCCTGGCATCGTCACGCATGTGAGCGACGGCGACACCGTATGGGTGCAACCGCTGCAAGGCGGCGAGGCACACAAGGTGCGTTTGTTGGGCATTGATGCGCCAGAGATTTGCCAACCATGGGGCCCACAGTCACGCGCCGCGTTGCATGCGGTGTTGCAAGGTCAGATCGTGGAGGTGCGTGCCCGCACGCGTGACAGTTATGGCCGCTTGCTGGCGCAGCTCACGCGCCAAGGCAACGATGTGGGCGCGTGGATGGTGGTGCAGGGCTATGCGTGGTCGTACAGCTACAAAAACCATGCTGGCCCGTATGAGGCGCTGCAGTTGCAAGCGCAAACGCAGCACTTGGGTTTGTTTTCAGATGGGCGGGCTTTGCAGCCGAGGTGGTTCAGAAAGCGCTTTGGGTCGTGCCACTTGCCTACGCCCGATGCGTCGCATTGAGTTTCGTTTTCAGTGCTTGCCGCCGCACACGGGGCACGCTGCATTGCGCTGCAAGCGCACTTCGGTCCACTCCATGCCACGGCCATCGAGCATTTGCAGGCGGCCCGTCAGACGCGAGCCAATGCCGGTGATGAGTTTGATGGTTTCCATGGCTTGCATCGTGCCGATCACACCCACCAGCGGCGCAAGCACGCCCATAGTGGCGCACAGCGCTTCTTCAGGTGCATGGTCAGGCGGGAAGATGCAGGCGTAGCAGGGGGATTGATCGTCACGCGCGTCGTACACCGCCAACTGGCCATCCAAGCGAATGGCAGCACCCGATACCAACGGCACTTTGTGCTTCACGCACGCTGCGTTCACGGCTTGGCGGGTGGCGAAGTTGTCGCAGCAGTCGACCACCACCGTCACAGTGGGCACGAGGGCGTCTAGCTGGACAGTGTCTAATTTGGTGGCCAGCGCGGTCACGCGCACTTCGGGGTTGAGGGCCAGCATGGCTTGTGCGGCAGATTCAACTTTGGGGTGGCCCACACGCGCGGTGGTGTGGGCAATTTGCCGTTGCAGGTTGGTGAGGTCAACCACATCATGGTCGGCTATTGAGATGCGGCCTACGCCGCTGGCAGCCAAGTACATGGCTACTGGAGATCCCAAGCCACCTGCGCCGACCACCAACACATGGCTGTCTACCAAGCGCTGCTGGCCTTCGATGCCCACATCGTCAAGCAGAATGTGGCGCGAATAGCGCAGCAGTTGGTCGTCGTTCAACGCAGATCTGCCAGTGAATTATTTGTCTTTCTTCTCAGCAGGGCGCTCGCTTTGCGTCTTGCTGGCCAACACGGGTTGGCCTTTGAGGCGCTTCAAGGCTTGTTCGAGTTGAAAGTCTTTGTCGCTGCCAAACTCAGGTGGGCGGCGCTCGCTATTGGGCTTTTTGGATTCTTCTTCCAAACGCTTCATGGCTTCTTCGCGGGCCTTTTCTTTCTCTTTTTCTTTGGCCGCGTCTTTGGCATCTTTGCCTTGGCCACTTTCTAAGTGCTTGTCGAGGTCTGCTTCACGCATGCGCAGGATTGCAAAAGGGCTGCCTTCGGCGGTGTCGTCAATCAACACATCAGGCACGATGCCTTTGGCTTGAATGCTGCGGCCACTTGGCGTGTAGTAACGCGCGGTGGTGATTTTCAAAGCGGTATCGGGGCCCAACTGGCGCACGGTTTGAACGGAGCCTTTGCCAAAGGTTTGGCTGCCCATGATGGTCGCGCGCTTGTGGTCTTGTAAAGCACCTGCCACGATTTCGCTGGCCGAGGCCGAGCCTTCATTTACCAACACCACCAGGGGTACGGTGCGGTAAATGCCTTTGGTGTTTTGATGCAGGCGAGCTACGGGGTCGTTGCCACTGCTGCGACGATAGAACTCGGGCGAAGCTTTGTAAACAAACTTGCTTTCAGCCAATTGGCCGTTGGTGGATACCACGCTCACGTTTTCAGGCAAGAACATGGCAGACACAGCCACAGCCGCATCGAGCAAACCACCTGGGTCATTGCGTAAATCGATCACCAAGCCCTTGAGCTTGGGTTCTTGTTTGTAAATTTCTTCTAGCTTTTTGGTGAAGTCGTCCACCGAGCGGTCTTGGAACTGGCTCAGGCGAATCCAGCCATAGCCAGGTTCGACCACTCTGCCTTTGACGCTTTGGGTTTTGATTTCTTCGCGCACGATATTCACGGGGAAGGTGCGGTTTTCGTCTTTGCGGTAAATGGTGAGCAGCACCTTGGTGCCAGGCTCGCCGCGCATGCGCTTGACGGCTTCGTTGAGTGACAGACCTTTGACTGCGGTGTCGTCAATCTTGGTGATCAAGTCGCCAGACTTCATGCCAGCGCGGAAAGCAGGTGAGCCTTCGATGGGTGACACGATTTTGATCAAGCCTTCTTCTTGTGTGATCTCAATGCCCACACCGACAAAACGGCCCGTGGTGCCTTCGCGGAATTCTTTGAAGGTTTTTTTGTCGTAGTACTGCGAGTGTGGGTCGAGGCTTGCGACCATGCCCGTGATGGCATCGCTGATGAGTTTTTTCTCGTCCACGGGCTCGACGTAGTCACTCTTGACCATGCTGAACACAGCGGCGAGTTGTTGCAGTTCTTCCAGCGGCAACGGGGCCATGTTGGCGCGTGCGGCGGTTTGCAACGAGACGGTGGTCAGTGCGCCGGTCAGGGCACCGAGGGTGACCCAGCCTGCTATCTTGAGTTTTTGACGCATGTGGCCTTCGAGAAATAGCTAATTTGATAGGTGCTCAATATACAACGCGCCCAGTGGGCGCGTTGTAAGTGGGACGATTAGGCTTTGCCTTGTGTGGCTACTGCCGCAGCGGCTTTGGCTGCAGCTTCGGCATCGCCCAAATAGTAGTGACGGATGGGCTTGAGGTTGTCGTCCAATTCGTACACCAGTGGGATGCCGTTGGGGATGTTCAAGCTCACGATGTCTTGGTCGCTGATGCCGTCCAAGTATTTGATCAAGGCGCGGATCGAGTTGCCGTGTGCGGCGATGACGATGCGTTTGCCAGACTTGATGGCAGGGGCCAGAGCTTCGTTCCAGAATGGCACCACGCGGGCTACGGTGTCTTTGAGGCACTCGGTCAATGGCACGGGGTTGGGTTCGAAGCGGGTGTAGCGTGGGTCGTTGCGTTCGCTGCGTGGGTCGTTGGCTTCCAACTCAGGCGGTGGTGTGTCGTAGCTGCGACGCCAGACCAACACTTGCTCGTCACCATATTGCTTGGCCATATCGGCTTTGTTCAAGCCTTGCAAGCCGCCGTAGTGGCGTTCGTTCAAACGCCAGCTTTTGACCACGGGCAACCAAGTGCGATCCATTTCGTCCAGAGCGAGGAACAGGGTGCGAATGGCACGCTTCAATACGCTGGTGTAGGCCACGTCAAACTCATAGCCTTCGGCCTTAAGCAGCTTGCCTGCGTTTTTGGCTTGCGCTACGCCCGTGGGGGTTAGGTCTACGTCGGTCCAGCCGGTGAAACGGTTTTCAAGGTTCCAGGTGGATTCGCCGTGGCGAATTAATACGAGCTTGTACATGGTTTAAATCAACGGAGTCAGTGAAAGATTGGGCTTGATTTTAGAATGCTGCCCTGACGCGATACTTTTATTGCTCGTTTTTGCTTTTTGAACTGGATTGCCCTGTGAAATTTATTCTCGACAACTGGATGTTGATCGCCATTGCTTTGAGCAGTGGTTTCTTTTTGCTGCTACCTGTGGTGCAAGGTGCTGCAGCTACTGGCATTTCGCCCTCAGAGGCAGTGCAATGCATGAATCGCGAAAAAGGCGTGGTGATTGACGTGTGTGGCGCCGATGAATATGCCCAAGGTCACATCAAAGGCGCGGTCAACGTGCCTTTGAACGAGCTCGAAGCCCGCTTGGACAAGGCGGTGAAAAACAAGAGCACGCCCGTCATCATGGTGTGTGCCGCTGGCGCACGTTCGGCACGTGCCCAAGCTATTGCCCAAAAACTGGGCTACGAAAAGGTGCATTCACTGCACGGCGGGCTAAAGGCTTGGAAAGAAGCTAACCTGCCAGTCGCTAAAGCTTAATTCTGGAGAACTCGCCATGCCTGCCGTCAAGATGTACACCACCGCCGTTTGCCCGTATTGCATTCGTGCCAAGCAGTTACTCAACGCTAGGGGTGTGGCCCAGATCGAAGAAATTCGCATTGACCTTGACCCTGGGGCACGTGCCCACATGATGGAAATCACGGGCCGCCGCACCGTGCCGCAAATCTTCATTGGCGACACCCACGTGGGCGGTTGCGATGATTTGGTGGCACTAGACAGCAAAGGTGGATTGATGCCACTTTTGCAACCTTTAAGCTGACATAATTCAGCCATCCCGATTGGCTACCCGCTTCGGTGCTGCCGATGCGGGTATTTTTTTGTTTTAGGAAGAACTCATGTCAGAAGAACAAGCTACCCCCGTGTTTCAAATTCAACGTGTCTACTTGAAAGACCTGTCTTTGGAGCAACCCAACTCACCCGCGATCCTCACCAGCACGGAGCAGCCTTCGGTTGACATTCAATTGGGCGTGGGCATGGAACAAGTGGTCGACGGCATTGTGGAAGTGACCGTGACAGCCACTGTCACCACCAAAATTGAAGACAAAGTGGTGTTTTTGGTGGAAGCCAAACAAGCTGGCATTTTTGAAGTGCGCAACTTGCCAGAAGACCAAATGGGTCCTGTCATTGGCATTGCTTGCCCACAAATCATTTACCCCTATTTGCGCGGCAATGTGGCTGACACCATCCAACGCGCAGGCTTCCCACCTGTGCATTTGGCGGAAATCAACTTCCAAGCCATGTACGAACAACAGCAGCAACAACAACAAGCGGCTGACGCTACCAAGCAATAAGGCGCACGGGCTTGGCCATGAAGATTGCCGTTTTAGGTGCAGGCGCGTGGGGCACAGCGCTGGCGATCAACGCTGGCGCACACCATCACGTGACGCTGTGGGCACGCGATGTGTCGCAGGCCCAAGCCATGCAAACTGAGCGTGTGAACACGCGCTACTTGCCTGAACAGCCTTTCACCGCAGGCGTGCAAGTATCTTCAGAGCCTCTTGGCCCTTGGTTGGTTGAGCAAGATTTGGTGGTCATCGGTTCACCGATGAGCGGTTTACGCGGCATGCTCACCCAACTTGCGCCCATCTTGGGCAGCAAAGTGCCCGTGGCTTGGCTGTGCAAGGGCTTTGAAGCAGCGCAGCCTGGCGTGTCACAAGGTGGCGTTGGTTTGATGGCTCACGAAGTGCGCGCCCAATTCGCCCCTGCGTTGCGCGGCGGCGCACTCAGCGGCCCCAGCTTTGCACAAGAAGTGGCACGTGGCATGCCCACCGCCTTGGTGGCAGCAAGCAGCGATGCATCGACGCGCGATGCCATGGTGCAAGCTTTTCACAACAACAGCCTGCGCGTGTACGCCAACGACGACATCGTGGGTGTGGAAGTGGGCGGCGCAGTCAAAAACGTATTGGCCATTGCCACTGGCTTGTGTGATGGCTTGCAGCTGGGCCTGAATGCCCGTGCCGCACTCATCACACGCGGCTTGGCTGAAATTACCCGACTTGGCGTGGCGCTGGGCGCAAAGCCCGAAACCTTCATGGGCTTGTCGGGTTTGGGCGACTTGGTGCTCACCTCGACGGGTGACCTAAGCCGCAATCGCAAAGTGGGCCTCGCCTTGGCCCAAGGCATGACGCTGCAACAAGCGGTGGATTCACTCGGTCATGTGGCTGAAGGCGTGTATTGCGCCCGTACCGTGGTGCAACGTGCGCAGCACTTGGGCGTGGATATGCCCATAGCTCAGGCGGTGGTGGCGTTGCTTGATGGCAAGACCACACCTGCACAAGCCGTGACCGAGCTGATGGGGCGTGGAGCCAAGGGCGAATAAGCATGTGGCGCTTGGCCTTGCTGCTGTGTGGCTTGTTAAGCGCCTGCGGCGTGGTGAGTGAGCAATCGATTTACGAAGGCATCCGCGCCAACGAACGTGCCAAATCGGCGGGCACGGGGCAAGACGACAAAGCGTTGCCTAACTACGACCGATACAGCAAAGAGCGTGAGTTGTTAAAGAAACAACAGCCTTAAAAGACTTATGTCAACCGCACCACCTGAGTAAAAATGCAAATTTCGGTGATGCGCAGGAGTTCCGTGTAGTTGGATTTATTGCTCTCAAATGACGGAAAAAATTAGTTAAATATAGTTAATATATTGGTTCTAATTAACATCATTCAAGAAGGAAAATTTTATGAAACGGTTCATCTCACTATTTCTGATTTGTGTCTTTGCTGTGGTTAGTTCGGGATGTTCTACTCTTGCCGATGCCCAAGCATCAAGAGGAACTGGAAGTTCGAAGATATATAACAAACCATATGATGTCGTTTGGAGTGCTGTACTCGAAACCGTTCGTTCGTCTGGTTTGGCCCTTGTCTCTGATAACAAAGAAAAGGGGAGCATATTGGCGCAAGGCGCAATCTCAGCCTTTAGCTGGGGAGAAAACGTAGCAATTTATGTAGAGGATGTTGGTGGAAAAGTCAAAACGCGTGTTGAGATAATTAATAAACGCGCAGTTGCCACAAATATCACAGCTGCTGACTGGGAGTCGAGAATCCTTGAAGCACTGGACAAGCGCTTATAAATAAACGGAAGTACATAACGGGCTCCAGTGATAAATCATTGCAGTAGTTGTTGATCTCCATTTAGAGTTCCAAGTTATCAATCAACCGCGTCTTGCCCAACTTAGCCGCACCCAACACCACCAGCGGTTCAGCGCACGGCCCACTCACGGGTGACAAGTCATGCTGGTGGCGCAAAGTGAGGTAGTCGGGGGCCCAGCCGCGTTGGCGTAGGGCTTCCATCGCAGCGGCTTCTGCAGCGGCCACATCCAGCTGGCCAGCGGCGTTGCCCGCACGGGCTACAGCGGCCAAGCCTTTCAAAGCCATCGACAGTTGCACGGCTTCGGCGCGTTCTTCGGCGCTCAGGTAGCCATTGCGCGAACTTAAAGCCAAGCCGTCTTCGGCGCGACGGGTTTCGCCGCCAATGATCTCGATGGGCAAGGCCATTTGCTGCACCATGCGGCGGATGACCATGAGTTGTTGGTAGTCCTTTTTGCCAAACACGGCCAAATCGGGCTGCACGATGTTGAACAGTTTGTGCACCACGGTGCTCACGCCCACAAAGAAGCCAGGGCGAAACGCGCCTTCCAAAATATCAGCCAGTTCGGCGGGCGGATGCACCTTGAACACTTGGGGTTCGGGGTAGAGGTCTTTTTCCGATGGGGCAAACACCACGTCGCAGCCATTGGCTGCAAGCAGGGCGCAGTCGTTTTCTAGGGTGCGTGGGTAGGTGTCGAAGTCTTCGTTGGGGCCAAATTGCAGACGGTTCACAAAGATGCTGGCTACGGTCATGCCGCGTGCTCCTGCACGTTTGTCCACTTCTTGTCGGGCCATTTGCATCAGCTCTAAGTGGCCTTGGTGCAGATTGCCCATGGTGGGCACAAACGCGCGCAGGGCTGCTGGTTTTAAAGCGCGGCGCAGGTCCGCGAGGGTGTGAACGATTTGCATGAAACAGAAATAGCGTTGGCAGCAGAGGCGATCAAGCCCAAGCGTGTTTGGCGTTGTCGGGGAAGGTGCCGTTTTTCACAGCGGCTACATAGGCGCTCATGGCGGCTTGCACGCTGGCTTGGCCTTCCATGAAGTTGTGCACAAACTTGGGGTTCTTGCCCAAGTTCACCCCCAGCATGTCGTGCATGACCAGCACTTGGCCTGCTGTGCCGTTGCCTGCGCCAATGCCAATGGTGTGGCAGGTGGGCAGCTCTTGTGTGAGCGCGGTAGATAGAGGCTCGGGCACCATTTCCAGCACCAGCATGGTGGCGCCTGCGTCTTGCAGCGCGATGGCTTCTTGGCGCAGCTTGGTGGCCGAGTCGCCACGGCCTTGTACGCGGTAGCCGCCGAGGGCGTGTACGGTTTGTGGCGTCAGGCCCAAGTGGGCGCACACAGGAATGCCGCGTTCGACAAGGAAGTGCACGATGTCGGTGGTCCAGCCACCGCCTTCGAGCTTAACCATGTGAGCACCCGCTTGCATCAACACCGTGGCGCTGCGCAGGGCTTGCTCTTTGGATTCTTGGTAGCTACCAAAGGGCAAGTCGCCAATGATCCACGCCGTGCCTTGCACGCGGCGGATGCCACGGGCCACGCTTTCCACGTGGTAGCGCATGGTGTCGAGCGTCACGCCCACGGTGCTGGTGAGGCCTTGGCAGACCATGCCCAGCGAATCGCCTACCAAGATGCATTCCACACCCGCAGCATCGGCCACGGCAGCAAAGGTGGCGTCGTAGGCGGTGAGCATGGTGATTTTTTCATCGCGTGCGCGCATTTCGTTCAAGCGGGGCAGGCTGATGGGCTTGCGTGCAGCCACGGGGGAAGCGGGGGGCAAGGTGCCGTAGGGCGAAGCGTTGGTGTTGCTCATAGAACGTGTGTGGCGCAAAGCCAGTCCTGTGTTGCCAAGAGGAGGTGGAGGTTACGTGGGTCTTTACGTGGGGGTATAGGCCAACCGAACGTAAATAGGGGCAAAAGCCTCTGCTTGTGTGATTTCAATCAGCGTTTCTTTGGCCAGTTCAAGCAGCGCGATGAAGGTCACCACCAGCACGGGCACGCCTTGTTCGGGGTTGAACAGGTTTTCAAACTCGACGAAGCGTTTGCCTTGCAAGTGCTTGAGCACGATGCTCATGTGCTCGCGCACCGACAGTTCTTCGCGGCTGATTTTGTGGTGCTGTACCAGCTTGGCACGCTTCAAAATGTCGGCCCACGCTTGCTGTAACTCCACCACATGCACATCAGGAAAGCGCGGTTGCAGCGATTGTTCGATGTAGACCTGCGCGCGCAAAAAGTCACGTCCAAATTGCGGCACTTCGTTAAGCTTGGCGGCGGCCAGCTTCATTTGCTCGTATTCGAGCAAGCGGCGCACCAGCTCGGCGCGGGGGTCTTCGGGCTCTTGGCCCTCAGCCACTTTCTTGGGGGGCAGCAACATGCGTGATTTGATTTCGATCAGCATGGCGGCCATCAGCAGGTATTCGGCGGCAAGTTCAAGGTTGCGGTTGCGAATCTCGTCCACATAGCTCAGGTACTGGCGCGTGAGCGCGGCCATGGGGATGTCGAGGATGTTGAAGTTTTGCTTGCGGATGAGGTACAGCAGCAAATCCAGCGG
>JACCDY010704490.1_pt1 | contig 10852 bp, 8 predicted proteins | sample 7446391 | NCBI WGS metagenome assembly JACCDY01 (sample SAMN15323451, study PRJNA562643) | freshwater metagenome | isolation source: river surface water | place: USA:Blue River Watershed | collected 2017-08-18
CGGCGGCGCCTGTCCGGGGGCGACCCCCGTGTGCGATCCCGCGAGTGGCCGGTGCGTGCAGTGCCTCGCTACGGCGGACTGCGCCGGCGGCCTGGTATGCGCCGCGAGCGGACCGGGGGCCCACACCTGCGTCACCTGCGCCACCTCCGGGGACTGCCCCCGGGGGGAGGTGTGCACCATGGACGGCGACGCCCCCTACACCTGCGCGCAATGCGATTCGCTGACGGCTTGCCCGGGCGGGGACGTCTGCTCCGAACACCAGTGCGTCCAGTGCGCCCTCTCCTCTCAGTGCCCCCCCGGCCTTATTTGCTCCTCCTCGCCTGATGCGGCCAACACCTGCGTGCAGTGCGACGACGGGAGCGACTGCCCGCCGGGGGCCCCTGTGTGCGGGACCCAGGCCGACGTCTCGCACACCTGCGTCCAGTGCGAGACCGACTCCCAATGCCCTTAACCCGGACTGCCGCGCGGCGGGCCACAATTGAAATGCGGCTCCCTGCCAGAAATACAGGCTCGGCGCAATGGCCGCAAAGCCCGAGTGGCCGCAGGCCTTTCAGCCGGTCCGCGACGCTATTGCGGGCGTCCGCCGAATGGCGGACGAAGTCCACAATCCCTCTCTCGAGGGGTCGGCGTGCTATTGCGTCTGGGACGACGGCGCGGTGACCTCCCGCACCAAATGCCCGTCCGGGCGGCTCGCCGTCGGCACGGTCCGAAAACCTGTCCTTCTCGGCCGATACGGCCCTTTCCCGGTCTGCGGGGGGGCGGGCACCTTTGTCTGTGTCCCTTCCGAGGCAGCGGCCGAATCGCTCCGGCAAGCCATGTGTGAGCGGGTCGCGGTCTTCTCTGAGGGCGCCACCACCCTCGAAGCCATGATCGCGGCCGCTCACAACCCCCAGCTCGCCACGATTGAGAGTGGCCTCGTGCACCAAGTGTGGCAAGACGGCGAAATTACGGCCCAAAAATGCGGGAGCCTGCTCGGGCGCCGCAATCTCCACATGCTCGCCCCCCCTCTGCAAAAGGTCCGGCACCCGATGCCCGAAGGAGACAAATATGCGAACTCGTACGCTTACGTCACTTATTCGGACGCTCTCCGCATAAGGGCAGCGATGGCCCTCGTCCTGGGGGCCCCGGACCCGTACCGCTCAGCGGACGAACTCTCCGGGCGCGCGGAAAAAACCACCCCCGAGTCTCGCGTCGAGTGGATAGCGCAGAGGAACGCGCAGCTCGTCTAGCTCGCCCGGCGTCTTTTTACACGCCGGCGCCCGAGTCGTTCGGGCGCAATTGAACGGGCGAAATAGGCATTTACCTATGGCGGACATTGTGGATATTTGTGCTCAAGAGTCGCTGGAAGAGGGAGGTCGGGGCCCGGACCATCCCGTCCGGACTGAGGCGGCAGATGTTCGAGGCAGCGAGCAAGACTGGTAACGCGGCGACTGCCGTATGGCTGGCGGGCCATCTACCCGTCCCCCTCAATGCCGCCATCAACGGAATTCACGATGCTTACCGGGCAGGGTGGGTTTGGACGGCCGCTGCTCTGTTAGCCCACTATGGTGTGGTCCCGGGGTCGAGTGCGGCGGAGGTGTTCGTCCTTTGCAGCGCTCTCTGGCGAGTCCGCACGACGGTGGAGCTTGCGAAATTAGGCGGCTTGGGGCCCGAAGACTTACGAGTTCGCCATAATTGGTTACTGCATTGGGCCGCGCACCGCAAGTGCGATGAGGCCATCAGGGCCCTCTTCGGCGACGGGGGGCTAAGTGCGCTAGACGCGGAAGAAGTGCTGTTCGGACAATGGCCGCCGTTCGTCGTCATAGAGGACGCCGTACCTGGCGGAGGCGGCCTACTAAGGCTCCAACGCCCGCCGCCGGTCAATGTCGGCGACCACACGTGGCTACTGTCGTTCGCCCCGTAGCGGGCTAGGCCCTCTCTTTTACGCGCTCGCGCCTATGCCGTCGACGAGGTCGTCCGTCAGCCGGGCGGAGTCGCTCCACCCGCCTGAGCGCAGAGTCTTAGGGCCGGTCGGGGCCCCTCCGCCGAACGCCTCCGCCCCGGAACCGAACACACGGCTAGGGTCGTCGCCCAGCCCAGCCTGGCTCTGGGTCCCCGACCTCCATTCCGGCATTTTTGTCCGGCGGTGGGCCGTCTCGTACTGGCCCCTCCAGGTCGCCGGATCGTACCCGCCCTGCCCGACCGCGACCCTCCTTTCAGGGGCTGCGGGCGCCATCCCGCGATATGTTTGGACCTCGACGCCCGCCGCCGCCGAGCGAGGGATAAGTGTCTCCGTCAGGTGGGCCAGCCTCCCGGCGTCGGTGCTCGGCTTCATGCCTCCGGCCGAGAAGGCCTCGAGGCCCGACCCCGCGCCGGCCACCGGGACCGCGTCCGCGTAGTGGGTCAGGCGCCCGGTGTCTCGGCCGGGGACCTCCCCGCCGCGAGAAACCATTTCGAGCGAGTGGTGAGGGCGCGCGCCATCCGCGGCGATTTGCCCCGCGATCCGCCGCCGACTGGCGGCGGTCCCCTCCCTCAGGCCCGTGACGATCGCCCCGACATTACTCAGGTGCTCGTTGGGAGTCACCGCGGCCTGACTCTGCCGGCCGACCCTCTCCGGGTGGGCTGCCGGAACGAGCCCCGCCCCCCCGGCTACGCCGCCGGCCCCGTCCTGTATCTCGGTGGATGGCCGCCGCGCCTGGTCCTCGACCGCGAAACGGTGGCGCCTGGCGGCGTCCTGCGAGGGCATCAGCCCCGTCCCCGCCATCCGCCCGGGGTAGCTGGCCCCGTGGTCCTGCTCGGTCTGGCCGCTTTTTGCTAGCCCGCGTGACTTGGCGGCGAGAGCCATCGTCGCGCCGAGCACGTGGCGGTTCGTCCCTCCGCCGCGCCTCGAGGCGGCCCAGGTGTGCTCCGCGCGCGCCGCGGGCACACGCCCGCCCCCCTGCGCCGCCGGCCCGAGGACCGCTCGGCCCGCCCCGCTCTGCCGGCCGTATTTATGGAGTCCTAGGTCCGCGTCTCCGACCGTGTGGCGCCAGGGCGCCCGCTCCGAGCCGGCCATCGATCCGTGGTCGGCCCCGCGGACCCCGTCAGTGAACGCCTCAGTGACCGGCCCGTGGTCCCCGGACGCGAAGCGCTCGTCGGCCGTCCCCCCCCATGCCTGGGCCGCGAAGCCCTCGCCCCCGGAGGTCAAGGCTTCCGACCTCAAGTCGGATCGCGCCGCGGACGCGGCGAGGGCGTCCGTAATAACGTTACGCCCCCACGGGCGCCCCTCTTTCTGCACGGCGAAAATCTTCGTGTTCCCGGCCACGCGGCGCTGGACCTCCTTCATGGCGTACGAAATCGACTGGTTCGTCCACGGCCTTTCCGCTTCGTGGTGGTCGTCGTTGTCCCCCATGCTGGTCGTCAGGTCGGCCGCCCGGGCCACCATGTGCCCTCGAATCTGCTCGAATCTCGGCTCGTTGTCCGGCCCCCGGGGGTCTTGGTCCATGAACCCAATAAAGATCTCCGAGTGGCGAGGGAGGTCGGGGTCGGATCCTCGCGTCCCCCCGTAGTGCAAGTTCAGCGTCGAGCGAGAAAGAGACGGATCGCGACCGGGCTGGTCGGACTCGAGGAAAGGGGCGTCGGGCGTCCAATCTTGGATCTCGGACCTTACGTAGTCGTCGTAGTCGTCCTCGACGTCGTGGAACTCGTCGAACCCCCGGACCTCCGCGACAAGATCAGGGTCAGTCTCCTCGAGCTTCTCGGACACCCGGTCGTAGGGGACGCTTCCATACGGAAGCCCTCCATTTCGCGAATTTATTTCTGTCCAGGACATCCTCGGGCCCCTCCTATGTGTTATGGCAAAAAGTGCCTAATGGTCACTCCCCGAGAAGTTCCTCGACCTCTGCATCGCTGAGGGCGACCAGCGGCAAGTCGATGAGAGCCGATTCTTTGCCAGGCTCGAACGCCTCGCCGAGCAGCTTAATTTGCTCGCGAAGGTCCGGAACGTCCTCGACGCGCCGCCATAAATGCCCTGAGCGGACTGTGCCCGTCTTAATCGCATAATTTATGGTGCACAATGCAACCCCCACCGAGTTAGCAGCGTCGACCGTTGTGTCGTGCACCGCGACTATTTCCCCTTTCTTTGTAAGTTGCACGACCCTCGTGTCGTCGCCTTGAGCTAGGTAGGACATTTCCGATAGAGTCCCCCATCGAAGATTGGATACCCTGTTGTTGCATTTGTCGCCGTCTATGTGAATCACGATGGTTTTCTCGGGCCCGGGAGGTGGCAAGAATGCATTTGCGACGAGGAGATGCACTCGTGACGATTTGTGCATTTTTGTTAATTTGACACTCATTGAGTTTCCTAGCTTCCTTGCATTTAAGACTTTCTTAGTGGCAGTGTTCCGAACCCTGCCTTCGGACGATATCGAGTATAGTCCTCCAGAGCCCCCCTCGATCGGTCTCCAAACTTCACCATCTAAGTCCGCCAAATGCGTGCTTCTCCAAATAAACCCCCCAGACCCTGTCACGTTTTTGTCTTTTACTCTTGCTATCGTTTCGGCGCAACACCCCATTTCTCTGGCCGCCACTAACTGCGACGGAAAGACCCGAACGACACCACCGGTAATTGGGTCCACAGCGTCCAAACGGTCCCTTTTTCTGCGACCGCCGGCGAGACCAGTCGCTATCGCATGCTTCGCATTGTCGGATGATGTACACCACTCCAAGTTCGAAGCCCGACAATCCTGTTTGTTACCGTTTTTGTGGTTCACGATATCCATTCCTTCTGGTTTATGGCAAAAGGCCTCCGCGACAACTCGATGCAACAGCAAGGCATGTTTCCGCCCATTTCGTGTCACATTAATTACTTTGTACTCCTTGTTGCTATTCAATCTTGAAGTCTTCACCTTCCAAGATCCATCTGTTTGTTTGGCATAAATAGTACCCAGGTTAGACACTTCGTACGAAGGATGGCCTACAATCGGCACGCGAGTGTCTTCCATTAGTACCTCTTCGGCAGCCATTCGCAACACACCATTTATGCATCTAAAAGCTTCAATTTTGTTGGAGTAACTATGGTGAACAAAATGCTGCCATAAGGCAGCCCGCCATTTCTGGCGTTCACCTCGGTCCAGGACATCGGGCCCGAGACGTATACATCCGGGGCAAATTACCGATTGCCGACGGTGACGTCAGCGAGCCCTACATACGACGCCGCACTAGGCCGGGCGCCAACTACCAATGGCAGCTCGACGTCGTCGATGTCGAGCCACGACTCGCCGGAAGACAGATTGTCGGGCCTGGGTCCCGCAGAGCCCGCGGGCGATGACGGGGCGCGAGGGCCCGAGAGCTTCTTTGGGCTCCCCGGGGCGCTAGAGGGGCCTCCGGCCCGGGCGTCGGCGCCCCCGTACGCTACGGCCGCGCCATTCCCGACCGACCGGCTGGCCTCTATGCTGGTAAAGACATCTCTCATGTCCTTCTGCGCCGCGGTCTCGGACGCCTCCCTTCGGACCGAGTAGTTGTGCACGGCCATGACGCCCACGACGAGCAAGAGCCCGTAAACGAAGGCCCGCGCAGCCTTACGTCCTCCGCCCTTCCGGATCGGTTCCCGGTACGTCGCCATCAGCACGACGGCGACGAGCGCCAAGATAAGGAGGGCCGTGTATATCGGGTTCCTGGCGACCCCTCGGACGAGTTTCGAGTCGCAGGCCCAGTCTCCGACGGAGTTCACCGCGCCCCCTAGGCTTATTCCGGTCATCACGCCCGCGGCCCCCGCTTATTAGCGGCGCCAAAAGTCGAGAGAGCCACGCTCACTCGTCGAGACCGTCGAGCAATCCGGAACCGTCGAGGAGACTCGCGAGCAAATTAGGGGTCTCGGGCCCCTCCACCTTTTCCAGCGGGCCCTCGGGGCCGGTAATGGCCGACCGGCCGGCGGGGCCGGTGGCCGACCGGCCGGCGGGGCCGGTGGCCGACCGGCCGACGGAGGGCCTCGCTGCCGGCTCGCTGCTGGCCGGGACGCTCCTGAAGAAGTCGGTCAGTCCCGGGGCAGTTTGGTGCGGTCGCTCGCGCGACCGGGGCTTAGCGGCGGGCTTCGTAGACTTTACTGGGGCCGCGGGCGCCTTGGCCGGTGCTGCCCGCGAGCCGGGCCGCGCCTCCGCGCGGGTGGCCCCTCGGCCGGCGACCGCTTTGCCCTTCTCGGCCTGGGCGCGCACTGGCCCTTTGCGCCTCGCCGGAGGGGACTCATCGGCGGAGTCCGACTCCGACTCCGATCCCGACCCACTTTCCGACTCCCCCGAAGAGCTGCGAACCTCGGCAATCTTTTCTTGGTCGGGCACCGTCTCGTCGAGGTCGGCGAAAGGGTCGCGCTCGGCAATCCGGTCCTCCCGGGGGACTTTCAGGCGAGCGACCGCGGCCGCCGGCCCCGAGACTCTCTCGGCTCGGAGCAGTTGGATGAGCTTCATCATTTTGGCCTCCCTGGCCTTCGCCTCTCGCCTCTGGCCCTTGAGCGATTGCTCGAGCTCCTCGACTTGGGCCAGGGCCTCCGCTTTTTCCTTCACGAGGCGCCTCATCGCCTTTTTCATGTCTTCCACTTGCGCGAGGGAGACGAACTCCCTCGCCTGCCCGGCCTTGCTCAAGAACTTGTTGTGGAGGGTCAGACGCTTCTCCCCGAGGATCGTGACCGCATGGTCCTGCAGCATCCGGATCGTCATGTCTGGGGCGCTCGAGTGCTCGTCGATTATCCGCCGAAGCATGTCCGGGGTCGTGACGTGGGCTGCTAAGTTGCTCACCAAGTCGCAGATGATGCTCCCGAGTATTTCGTCCTTGTCCGTGGTCGAAAACTTCTCGAAGTACTCCGGTGGCACGCAGACGCCCACGATGCGGTCGACGAACTCGGCGAAGCCGAGGGTCGTGTACCTGGTCGTGGCCGTGAAGTAGGAGTGCACCCCGCGGACGACGTCCGTGTAGCACTTTTTGTCCGTCTTGGTCGCGATCAAGTACGTCTTGGCCAGGCGGATATACTCGTCCGTTAAGGACCCCCCCGCCGCCACCTTGGTCCGCGCGCTGTGGTAGATGTGGTTGAAGAAAGTGTCGCAGAAATAGGACCCCACCACCTCGAAAACCGAGGTGGTCCTCGAGTCCTGGCCGGATGCCCTCGAGTGCCGCGACATCTGCCAAATGCCCCCTATGGCCCCCTGGGCCACTGTCCAATCGCCGCCTATCGCCTCGTGGCGGGCTCGGCCGCGGCCGGAAAAGCCGAACCCTCACGCCCCCAGGGTCTTTGCCACCCCCCGGGTCTGACCGACCCCCGCTCGGACCAGACAATGGGCGCGCCCGGACGCCCCGACCTCCGCTCCGCGCTCGACCGCTCCGCGCTCGACCTCCTCTCCGCGCTCGACCTAGCGGGAGCCGAGCGACCGCCGGCACGCCACGACTGCGGGACTGCCGTTACCGACGCAGTCCTGCCGCACCCGGCCTCGAAAAAGCGCGCAGCGTCGCCCGGCCTCGAAAAAGCACGCACGTCGCCCAAGCACGTAGCGTCGCTCAGGCGCGGGTTAGTCGAGCCGGCTTGCCGTCTCTGTCGGGGTACGCCCCGCGGCGAAGGCGTACCCTCTCTCGCGCTTCTCCGAGAAGGTCATCCCTGCCATGGAGTCGAGCAAGGATCGGCTGTAGGCCTGCCCGTACCATTGGCGGGCTGTGGTCCTGGTCGCGGCCGTCGAGCCGCCAAGCAGGGCCGCGTCGGGGATATCGAACGGTATGGCCAGGCGAGGAAGCGACGCCATCGCCGCGGTCGTTACCCCCGCGGCGACCTTTCTCCACTTATCGAAGTAGTCGTTGTCGCTGGGCGACAGCGGGAACACCTCCTGCATATACTTGCTAACGAAGTCCCTCGTCGCCGCCACGCCGATGGCCCGACGGAGGCTTCTTAATTGGAGCCCGCTATACGCGGCGTCCTTCAACATGCTTTCGACATCGCTCGCGGAGGGGTACTCCGGCTCAATCGAGCCGTAGTCCATCCCGTCCGCGTAGGGCGCATAGCCGCACAATGCGAGGACATTGGGGCCCCCGGGCGCCGACCCCTCCCGATAGTTTCGGTGACGGATGCGACCGGGGTCGCCATATGGAATGGTCGCGTCGTACAGCGGGGTCGGGTTCGCCCCCGTCGGAGGCTCGACGGGGCCTACCGGGGTTCGGCTCGCCCCATAGCAGGGGATCCGGCAAGGGCAGACACAAGGATCGGTGTCGTCGGGCGAGCACACGACGAACGTCATAAACGGGAGCCGGTATTCGCTGTCCTTGAGGGCCAATACGTTGAGCCCCGGCAAGGCGATGTCGAAACCCCGGCGGAAATACTTGATTAACCGATGTTCGTAAGAGGTCCGGCGGAGGAGGGGGACGATCACATTCGCGCCATGATTCGCGGCGACCACGCCAGCCCGGGTAAACAGGAGCCGTACCCCATCCCACGCCATCGCGCTCGAGCCGAGATCGAACCCGTTCAAGACCTCCGCGATGTTGCGGTAGCGGCGCAGTATGACCTGGACCTTAAGCCCCAGGCGCTCCGAATGGAAGGTAATGCAGCCGGCCGTACGATAGATGACGGGACCATTCCCGCTGCGTGGGTGGGCCCCCGGGCGCCTGGGTCTGCCGCTCAGGTGAGCCTTCTCGTCGCTCTTAGCCAAGAGGGCGTGGAGCTCGGCTATCGCGGCGATCGCCGACGAGCGGTCGTCGTGTCCGACGAGGAAGAGGTCGTAGTCGTCGTAGTCGCGGCGGTCGCAGCGCTCCGTAAGCCGCTCCCTTTGTAGCCGCATCAGGTGCGCGCACACCGACCCGCCGGCGAGGACGAGCTTTAACCGGCGAAGCGGCAAGTCGGCGATTTCCGGGTCCACGGACCGCAGGCGGTCGCGAAACTCCGCGTCTGACGTCGCTCGATCGAAGGGCTCCAAGTCGGTCAGGAAGGCGACGGGCACTCCGTGCCCCAGGCGACGAAAGGGCGACAAATCCCCTACTGCGAACAGCGGGCCATCGGCGCTGCCGACGGCGCGGGTCGTCGCCCACAGACACCCCTTGACGACTTTGTGGGTCGCTGTCGGGTCCAAAGGGGTCGGGCCCTCGCGGCGAGGGGACGGACTGTCGCGACCGGAGGTCTCTCCGTCGGTGGCGTCGCCGACGACCGGGTCCGCGCGGGTGACGGCGCAGCGCGGGTATTCGCGGCGAGGGGGTGGACTGGAGCGACCAGAGGTCTCTCCACCGGAGGCGTCGCCGTCGACCGGGTCCGCGCAGTGCGGGTATTCGCGGTGGATCTCAGGGGCGGTGGTTTGCGATGAATCCATGGATAGACGCGTGAATCGTAAGGATATGCAGGGCGGCCGGCGTTCAATTTTCGCGCCGAGTCCGGCGAGGTACATCGTGGCCAGCGCGCTGGCCCGAAGACCCGGTGGCCCGAAGACTCGGTGGCCCGGAGACTCGGTGGCCCGGAGACTCGGTGGCCCGAAGACTCGGTGGCCCGGAGACTCGCGCGGCTAGTTGAGCCGAAAGTGCTCGTAGTATGGGTTTTCCCGATCGATGGCGGCCCCGGAGCTACGAACCAGTGCGCACAACTCGTGCGAGGCCTGGCTCCCGAACAAGAAAGGGCGAGGGTAGGGGCACTCGATGTGGTAAAAGTTCAGACGAGCGTCGTCCTCGCGGATGTAGGCCAACTTGCGGTTCCCCCGGAAAACGTCCGGAACGACGTCGTTGACGAAGGTCTTCGTGTCCTTAGGGAACTTGTTCGAGGGCCGCTCGAAGTTGCTGCTGCAGACGATCCCCGTCGTAAAGAAGCTGATGAACGCGTTCTTGCGCAGGTTCGTCACGAGGTCGGTGTCGTCTTGGCAGACGAGGACGACCGTGAGGTAGCTGTGCCGGTTTTGGTAGAAGAGGAGCCGGAAAATCTCTTTGTTAAAGAAGGGCTTCAGCTGCGCGGCGCAGTCGTCGAACACGAGGAGAAGCCTCGGGTTGAACTGCAAGTAGTTAAGGCTGTTAAGCTCCTCCTCGCTAAGGTCGGCGCGAGCCCAGAGGGTCTCGTAATGGGGGACGATGTAGCGCTTGTAGAGCAGCACGAGCATTTGCTTGAATTTCGCGTTGATCTCGCCCACCTTTTCCTCATATCGGCCCGGCTCCGCGGCGTACTGCTTCCGGGCCCTTTCGATCACTCGCTCTCTCTTCGCGTTAATCGCCTTGATGTGGCGGAGGCCCTCGGCCCGGGTCTCGCGAGGCAGCCGACCGAACAGCTGGGCCAAGACATTCGCATCGTTTGCCCGGTTGTAGATCGCGGCGGCCATCTCCTGCCGCTTCCATATTGCCTCGAGGAAGCGCAGGGAGCCCTTGATGCCGTCGTCCTTTTTGGGGTTGTCCGGGTCGGGCTTGTACAGCCGGTAATGGATAAAGGTGGGGTCTACGAACCCCTTGTAGCTGTGGTTCGCTGGCTCGGTGGGGGCCACGACCAGGACCTGCTCAACGTGCCCGTGGACCGTCCTCATGATGTTCTTGACGATGACCGTTTTGCCGGTCTTACTCGGCCCGTACACCACGATCGTCTTGTCGACGAAGAGGCCCGAACTGACCTTTAGCCGCGGAATCTTGTGCCCTGACTCCGTGTGGAGGGTCCCCTCCTCGTCTAGGTCGGACATGGCGGCCTCGCGGCACTATCCGGCCCGGCTCGACTCTCTAAGCTCCTGAGGTCTCACAAAAAGGCGCGCCGCGCGCCTCGCGCGCCCTGGCGCTAGCCGCCAGCGCAGGGGTCCCGCAGGGCACGGGCTGACGCTCCCAGCGGCGCGTATCGCGGGCTCACGGGCGACCATCCCCGCGGCCCGGGTCACGTATGCCTTCCTGCCCGGCTCGGCCCGTGCGCCGCGAC
>JACCDY010143442.1_pt1 | contig 10849 bp, 17 predicted proteins | sample 7446391 | NCBI WGS metagenome assembly JACCDY01 (sample SAMN15323451, study PRJNA562643) | freshwater metagenome | isolation source: river surface water | place: USA:Blue River Watershed | collected 2017-08-18
GTAGTTTCAGATTAAGCGCACCCCTTCAAGCGTATGGCAGAATGAATAAAAACTATTTTGATCTAAACGGCCATGAAATTCACAGACCCAACAACCTTGCAAGGTATTCATGCTTCATTAGTGCCGTTAACTATGGCGCATCATGATGGATTATGTGAGGCCGTCAAGGATGGTGAACTTTGGAAGCTCTGGTACACAAGCATTCCTGCTCCAGAGGCAATGTCAAAGGAGATTGATAGGCGTTTAGGATTGCAGCAGTTGGGCTCAATGAATCCATTTTGTATTTTGGATGCCAGGGGGAATCCCATTGGCATGACCACTTATATGAATATTGACCAAGAAAATCGCAGACTTGAGATAGGATCGACTTGGTATCGTCAGTCGGCTCAGCGCACAGCAATCAATACAGAATGTAAATTAATGTTGTTGCGTTACGCATTCAATAACCTAGCCTGCATTGCCGTGGAGTTTCGTACACATTTTTTTAATCATCAAAGCCGAAAAGGTATTGAGAGGCTGGGGGCAAAACTAGATGGTGTATTGCGAAGTCACCAAATTAATCGTCATCCAGATGCCAAAGACAGCCTTCGAGATACCTGCGTTTACAGCATTTTGGCAGGTGAATTCCCGGCTGTAGATGCCCATTTGAGCTTTCGATCGCAATCACCTAAGCTGTAGATGATCGATTCACCCTCAGCTTTTGTCCACAAAGAAAAATCAAAGCCACCCAGGGATGGTTTTTTCATTTGCTAGACTGTGCTTACTTACCCAAAAGAGGTCATATGTCTGCTGTTCGAAATATCCGAATGCTTACGCGCTATAACAAGTGGGCAAATAACTTGCTATTAGATGCCATTGCCACCCTGCCACATGATGAGTTCAGCAAAAAACGTACCGCGGCCTTTGGTGGAATATCATTCGCTTTAGCTCATATAGCGATTGTTGATCAAATCTGGAGAGCCCACTTGCTAGGTAATGATCATGGCTTTATATCTCGCACTACTGAATCACCAGGCTCCTTAAGCTTACTTGTGGAAAAGTTAAATGAAATGGGCGATTGGTATGTTCAATATGCCGATTCGATGAGCGAATCCTTGCTGAATGAAAAAGTACGTTTTTCATTTGTTGACGGGGGTACTGGAGAGATGGCTAGGGGTGATATTTTGATTCATGTCTGCAATCACAAAGCATTTCATCGGGGCCATATTGCGGACATGTTTTATCAATCTGGCTTCAGACCGCCATCAATGGATCTGCCAGTCTATATGCGCGATGCTTTTAATGAGGCTGAGCTAGGTAGTGTCTGAAGCCTGGGCATCTTCTACCTGCTATAGGTTGTCCTATGTTCTAGCTTAACCCACCCTTGTGCAGGCTTTACTTTTAAGGCTGAACTGTATTCGTAGCAAAATCTGAGTCGTAGAATAGAGCTTCAATGCCAATTAATTTCATCCAGCGTTTAACTAGCGCCGAGCGCTCCCACAAGACTAATGTTCAGTTTGGCGCCTACATGGCATTTGTTGCGGGCGCGGTTAATGCAGGCGGATTCTTGGCAATTGCTCGCTACACTTCCCATATGAGCGGCATCATTTCTGCTATTGGAGATGATTTGGCTCTGAATGACTTGATTTCCGTTGTAGGCGGCATTTCACTTTTATTGTCTTTTCTATTTGGCGCTGCTACTACTGCCATGATTGTTAATTGGGGACATAGAAGAAAAATTCATAGTGAGTTTGCGTTGCCATTGTTACTAGAGGCGGTACTGCTTTTGGTTTTTGGATTAGTTGGAGCAAACTTAAATTTATATTTGCCACTAACGGTACCAGCGATTGCATTGCTCCTCTGCTTTGTTATGGGTCTACAAAATGCGATTGTGACTAAGGCATCAAAAGCTGAAATTAGAACTACCCATATGACTGGAGTAATTACGGACATAGGCATCGAGTTAGGGAAGTTGCTTTACTGGAACAAATCAGGCGAAGCAAATCAAAAAAGTTATGTCAAGGCCAATAGAGAAAAGTTAAAAACCCATTCATTCATTTTTGTAATGTTTTTAGTGGGCGGAATTTTTGGGGCAATCAGCTTTAAACAAGTGGGCTATATTTCAGTGGTGCCACTTTCCCTGTCGCTCATCTTGATCGCCAGTATGCAGATTTATCGAGACATTAGGATGATCATGCGGGATCGGCTATCCTAGCCTTTGCCCCGCCCTGTTGATGGTTATCAAATATTATTGAGAATAGATATGAAGAAATTGCTTAAACTTTCCTGTATCGCTTTATGTGTATGTGCATTGAGTGCTTGCCTTGCAAGCACTACATCGCCAGTGGGAGTGAATTGCGACTTCAGCCAAGGCAAACCTTTGTGGGAAATGCCGCTTGACTGTCAGGGTCGTTAATTTATTAATTGACTGTCCAATTAAAAAAGTGATGAATCCCAAGACTAAAGAAGTGATTGAAAAATGCGCTCATGAATCCCATGCTGGCTTACTTATCTTTCCTGAGGTATTGGGCTGCCTGATGAGTGTTGGGGTCGAGTCCTATTTCGCTGACTATAGAGATCAATCCACTACTTACTATTTATCTAGTAATGAGGCGCTGAAGGTTTCTATGGTGATGCCAAAGATTCAGATTCCAGGGGTGTTTGATAAGGATAGTGTTGTTTCATCAATCCGTAGGGCTCAAAGTGACGAGTTGAGATACCCAGAGTTTTTGAGGCTAACCATGTCAGCTGGTTGCATCGGATACATGGTTTGGATCTCAGGAAAGCGTGTGAGCTATTACGGCAGGAGCGGTGAGGTACATATTGAATCCTTCCCGCATGAATGAGCTCTTGCGGTAGCTAAGTATCGGGTAAATCAGCATTGATTTGGGACTTATCAAAAGCTAAGATCAAAATTCCATTACCTAATTTAATTTATAGCATCTCACGCCGATAGTGTTGAGACAAGAAAATGAGTGAGTCACCATTAATTTCCGTAAGCTATATTAGCAAGGCAACACAGGATATGGGCGTCTTGGCTTTAATGCGCCTTACTGATCAAGCTGCACAGCGCAATCAAAAGCTAGGCTTATCTGGCGTACTCTTCTACGAAAATCAACATTTTGGCCAAATACTAGAGGGGCCGCGCGCTGAAACCCTAATAATGTGGGAAAAAATTCAGGGGGATCCTCGACATCAACAGGTGCGCCTATTGAAGATGGAGGATATTGCAGAAAGAAGCTTTCCTGCTTGGTCAATGCGTTTTTTCTTGGCAAAAGAAATCCTTGCAAAGGTGCCAAATCTCACTGGCGTATTAGATGGCCTGCCGGAGCATGATGTTGAACTCCTCAGATTGATGCGGGCAGCAGCAGAGTAATTGTTGGATGCACTCTCGCGATAGGCGTGGGGTAGTTCACTGAGCCTTTAAGTAAGAAGTTAGGCGGAATGCTTAAGTAGCCCACTGAATAGCCTCTACACTATTGGCATGAAATGGCTGATCTACTTTTTTCTTATTGCATCATTTAGTGTTTCCCTTGCGCAAGAGCCAACCAATCCCTACGACTTAAGGGTGGCAGTCACTAGGTCGGGAGATCGTTTTCAAGTGATCGCAAGCTATGAGGTGCCCATTACTGTATGCGAAGCCTTTGCATTTATTACTGACTACGAAGGCATCAAAAATTTACCTGGAGTGGTGGACTCAAAAGTACTCTCCCGATCGGGAAATAAAGTCAGGGTCGCACGCTCGCTTGAAGAGAGAATTTTATTTATCCCGCTTGAAATGCGTTCAGAGCTCGAGTATGTTGAGTTTCCCAATAAAGCATTGTTCTTTGAGCAGCTAAGCGGAGATACGAAGTATTACAAGGGAAGCTGGCGGCTATTACCCGAGAAGGATTTCACGGTCTTTAAATACGATGCGCAGGTTGAACCAAACTCTTTGGTGCCATCAGCCGTGATCGAGTACTTCATTAAAAATATTGTGCGTCGACAATTCGAGTCAATGGCCGAGTTGGCATCGCTCAAGAAGTCAGCCTTGGCAAAGGGGTGTAGGTAGGCCGCCTGTTTTTAGGCTAAGATTAAATCTATGACAAATCTTAATCAATTGCCTAGCGATCTACCTATTCCTCAGGATGATGGGGCAGCCAAGCATCTCGTGGGTACGCGTTTACCGACCATCTCCTTACACGCAACCACTGGTAAACAATTTAATCTTGGTGAGCTGAAGGGGCGCTTGGTGATGTATTGCTACCCAATGACGGGGCAGCCGAATGTGGCCTTGCCTGATGGGTGGGATCAGATACCGGGGGCAAGAGGGTGTACGCCACAAAGCTGCTCATTCAGAGATCACTATCAGGAGCTGCGCTCCTTGGGTGCCGAGGTCATGGGCTTGAGTGTGCAATCAACTGCATACCAGCAAGAGATGGCAGATCGCCTGCATTTGCCATTTGCCGTGCTGAGTGACGTGGATTATCAATTTCAGCAAGCTCTGCAATTGCCAACTTTTGTTGCGGCTGGAATGACCCTGTTAAAGCGAATCACCTTGATAGCGAATGATGGTGTGATTGAGGCTGTGCACTATCCCATTTTTCCAAGCGACAGTGATCCAGCCTGGGTCATCGACTATTTAAAAAATAATCCTGTCTGATTTTAATTAGGGCAAATTGTATTTGGCCCAGGTGAACAGCACGTTTCCAACGTTTTGTCCGCCGGGCACATAGGCAGTTTGAATGCTGAGATCTTTATAGCTAATTGAAGCAATCGGAAGTACGCCAGGGAAGGGGGTGTAGTTCATGATGTCTTGCCGCGACATGATGAAAGCGGTTGCTCCAACGCCATACTTCCAGTCGGCGCTATTGCCAATGTTCCACATCGGTATCCATCCATAGCCCACCATGTACTGGTAAATTCCGTGAGAGTCTTTGAAGGTCATTCCATAAATACCCTCCCAATTGCCGCTCTCATTCATTAGACCTCTCCCAAATCCAACTCCCATGGGATATTCGGTATATTCATTGATCTTGTCTTGAGAGTACGCATATGGCATGTGATAGGTGTAGAGCGGGATGTAGAGCTCATTTCTACCTTGATCCCAAACAGACTCAAGGTGTTGAGTTGTAGTCTGAAACCAGTCCGAGAGGCTTTCGGCGTGGGTTGTTGCCAATGGCATGCAGAGAAGTAAAAAGGCGATGAATCTACGACACATAAAGAATATTTCTAAACCGGGCAAAGTAAAGTACCTCTTAATTGAGGATTAATGCTGGTTTTGTAAGAAACCACCCGAATTAACAAAATTATATGTTGCTTTGCAGCAATTTTCCCTTGCTAAGCCCAAAATAAGCTATTAATATGGTGCAGTGCAACAAATAACCCTTTAAAGGAAATAGCATGTTCAATAATCAATTTGCAGAAAACCAAGCCAAATCCGCAGAGAGCGCCCGTGCTCTAGGTCAAACTGCCCTTGAAAATGCCCAAGAGTTGGCAGAAATCAATTACCAAGCAGCACAACAAGCTGTGGCAAATGCGCAAGCAAAAGCTGCTGAGTTGTTAAAAGGTAAAGATGCCAAAGCTGCATTAGATCTTTTGCAGAGTCCTGAAGTACAAGAGGCCGTCGCAGAAGTTGCTGCTTATCAGAAAAAAGTTGCTGCAGTGCTACGCCGTGGCAATCAAGAGTTGGTTGAGGCAGTAGAAGCTGCCATCGACCAGTCACAGGATGATTTAAAGAGCTTTGTAGCTGCAGCCACTTCAAAAGCACCCGCTGGCTCCGAAGCATATGTAAGCGCCTTTACATCCGCATTCAATACGGCAATGCAAAACTTTGATCAGGTGCGCTCAACAACTCAAGATGCCTTTGCTAACTTTGAGAAAAGTGTTGAAACGGCAATGAAGACAGCGCAAGGTCAATTTGGCCAGACTCAAAAAGCAACAAAAAGTCGCGCCAAGTAATTAGCAGTTGTAGGTTATAAATGAGAAGCCACCTTCGGGTGGTTTTTTTAATTCAATTCTTGATAAGATCATTTATCCAATTTAAAACTCGATACACCATGAAATATGCCCGCCTACTTTTAACCATAGTCACCACCCTAATCATTGTTAGCGGATGCTCCAAAGAAGAGCAAACCAATGTAATTCAGGTAGCAGTATCCCCCGCTATCCCTCCGATGTTATTTGAAAAAGACGGCAAATATACGGGCATAGATTTGGAAATATTTGAGGGCTACTGCAAGTCGCGTGGCTGTACATTTAAAACAACTGCCTACGATTGGCTGGGGATGTTGGGTGCCGTTACTAGTGGGCAAGCTGATGTCGCATTTTCTGGGATATCCATTACGGATAAGCGGAAAGAAGTGATGGATTTTTCTAACCCATATTTCACGAGTACATGGCAGTTGATTGGATTAAAGAACCGCCATATCAAAATAACGGATTTATCCCAATTAAAAAAATACACCATTGCCTATCCTACGGGTAGTGTGTTCGATGATTATGTAAAGACGGTATTGCAGCCAAAGGGGTATTACTCAGTAGAGCAAGTAAAGCTATACCCATCACCCACGGAGGCCTTGCTAGCCTTGCAAAATGGTAATGTGGATTTAGTATTTGTGGACAACGTCATGTTGGTCAACTATCAAAAGTCCTTAAACCTTCCAGTTAGCAGTAGCTACCAAGTGGTTGGGTTTGATAATTTGGGCTTTGCCTTTAAAAAAGGTTCTAAGTTGCGTGATGACTTCAATCTCTATCTTGCCGAGCTAGGTCCAGAAAAGCTAAAAGAGATTATTAATCGATGGACACAATAAATTAGAGTAATTTGCATATATTGAGTTAAAGTGCTTCTTAAGCCGATTATTTCAATTATTCATAAGGAAAAATATGTCTCATCATGACAAGTTAATTGCTGCTTTCGAAACATACCAATCAGAGAACGAAAAGTTCCACGGCAAAGGAGTCAAAGCTTCTGCCGCAAGAGCGCGCAAGGCCTTGCAAGAGATCGCTGGCTCTTGCAAAGAGCGTCGCAAAGAGATTACTGCTGAAAAAGAAGCGCTTGAAGGTAAGCCAAAGGGTGAGGGTATGTCACAAGATGCTGCCCGTCATGCTCATATCAGAAAGTAAGCCTCTTTCTGAATTCTTAAAAGTCACCTTCGGGTGACTTTTTATTTAGAGGTCAACGTTTTCTAAAGCGGGGCCCTCAAGGTGGCGAGTGTCTCCCCATTGCTTTACTTGCCAGCCATTAGCTTTGCTATGAGTAATCCAATTTAAAGAAGCATTGGGTACGGAAGCCTCTCTTTCAGTGCTTAAGGCTTGCTTGCTTGCAATGCGATACATCATGTCAAGCGTACCACCATGGCTAACTAGCAAAATAGTTTTGCCTGCATGACGCTCTTGGATTTTATCTAGAGCATTTTGTACGCGTAAGGCAAATTGCTGAATGCTTTCGCCACCACCAAGATCATGCTCTAAGTCACGAGCAATATGGGCTTGCCAAATTACAGGCTGTAGTAATGGCGCTTCGCCAATTAAGAGTCCTTGAAGCGCGCCAAAATGACGCTCTCTTAAGGCGCTATCGACATGAGCCTCAAGTCCAAATAATTCAACAATAGCATTGGCAGTATCAGCCGCTCTTTTAAGATCGCTGGTGTACAAGATATCAAACGAGAGTTTGATATCTTGAAGGGCTTGGGCCATTTGTCGAGCCTGTAGTACACCCTTGGTATTAAGTGGAATGTCGGTATGCCCTTGAAGGCGTCTTTCAGCATTCCAAGCAGTTTCACCGTGGCGAACAAGACAAAGTGTTGTTATAGGCATAGTGCAATATTCAGTTGAGTTAATTCTCTACAGGAGCTGAGGAAAGAAGGGCGCATCCCGGGGTCAGACGTCCGCTCTCCAGCGCTTCTGCTCTAAGACCTCCCCGGCCTTCAAATACATTCATAAAGTCTGGTCTTTTTAGTAAGTTGGCTGGTCGCTGACAAGGCTCGCATAATTCAGTGCCTTTAAAAGCTAGGCCCCCTAAATAGAAGATCTTACCCACTAACCCATTGAGCACTTCCTCTGAAATGCCGCTGATCACGAGGTTTCTGCGTGTATCGCTTTGGTTAAAAACTACTTGCTGCTTAGAAAGTAATTCGCTATTAGCGTTCTCGATAGCAGAAAGTGCAATGAGTGAAACATGACGAATCTTAGGTTTCGATTTTGAGAATGCACCTATACCCAAGGCATAGCGATCACCCGCAATACCCTCGCCAGCGACAATCTCAGCCTGCGCAAGTTGCACCATAGATTCACCTGCTCGGGAGGCAATATAGATAGCGTGAAGTTTTGGAGATGATTTCATGATGAGAGCATATTACATAAGAATAAAGCCCCGGTAATTTCGGGGCTTAGTGCTTAGGCTGCGACGGGCTCAGCGATAGGTGCTGGTGCTGGAGGGCGCTTATTGAGGGCCCTTTGAATCTTTGCCCTCTCTTTAGGCTTAGTGCTAGATTCAAGTAATTTGCTAAGTTGAATGACGGTGAGTGGGCCCAATTTAGCTTTGCCGGTTTTACTAAGCATGGGATCATTTTTTCTATTTCTTTGATTTTGGCCAACAGCCATATTTTTTCCTAGAGTCTTGAAATGATGAACCTCTGAAATTGCTCAGTAGACTCCCCTAAGTAGGGCGCGGAATAGTGATCACAAATCAGAATAACAGCTAAGCACTCAAGGCGCTATGATTAGATGATGAATATTCCTAATCTTATTTTCTCTGCCATCATGGGCGGACTTATGTCATTGAGCATTACTTTGGCCACTACTTTAGTGCGCATAGGTTTTGTTCAGAATTTCTTTTGGGTGTGGCTGGAGGTTTGGGCAGTTGCCTACCCAGTAGCAATGATTTGTATTTTGATTTATCGCCCATTTGCCAGCAAACTGACAGCTAGCTTGGTGAAGAAACTAGAGCTATAAGTCAGTGCATGCACTTACTAAATCAGAGGATTGAAATGAAGCAGTTTAAATATTTTTTATTCGCAGGAGTTCTTGGTCTGAATGCTTGCGCTGCCGTTTATACCGATGCCTCAGACTCGAATCATGTCACTTTTTTAAATAGTGATGGTGAGTCTATTGCATCGCTCACGCCAAAGGCTAATGCGTATTGCGCTCAATATGGCAAGACTGCCTCTTTTAGAAAGAGCGATACTCAGTTGGTTGCAGTATTTGATTGCAATTGGCCGCAATCAAGCCCACGCTAGATTTAACCAGCGAGGTCAGATTGATAGATAAGACCTGCATGCTCTCGCAACGCATGGAACTGAATGGATTCGCAGCGTTGTTGAGCGACATCTAATTCGTATTTATGACTAGCCAAAAATACTGAGGCTCCTACAACATCCTCTGCCATGCGGTGAATATTTTCTTGAATGAATTTTTTGAGTGCCACAGGGTCATCTGAGCTGACCCAACGCGCTAAGTTATAGCGCGCAGGTAGTAAGCGTACCTCTGCACCATATTCAGTTTGCAGGCGATGGCTTACTACTTCAAACTGAAGTTGTCCAAATGCACCGAGTAGCATAGTGCCACCCGTCATGGGGCGGAATACCTGAATTGCACCTTCTTCGCCAAGCTGCATTAAGCCTGTACGCAATTGTTTCGACCGTAATGGATCGGCAGACTCCACCATGCGGAAAATCTCGGGAGCAAAAAATGGCAATCCTGTAAATTGCAGTTGCTCTCCTTCAGTGAGCGTATCGCCCAGACGAAGCAGTCCATGGTTTGGCAATCCAATAATGTCGCCAGGAAAGGCCTCATCCAAAATGTCGCGGCGTTGTGACAAGAAGGAAAGTGCATTGTTGGTGCGTACCTCTTTGCCATTGCGACAAATCTTCAGTTTCATGCCGCGCTGAAAGTGCCCTGAGCAAATACGCAAGAAGGCAACGCGATCCCGGTGAGCCGGATCCATGTTGGCTTGAATCTTAAATACCACTGCAGAGAATTTATTTTCCGCAGGACTAACTTCTCGTTGTAAGGCTTTGCGTGAGCCTGGTGACGGTGCAAGCTCAACTAAAGTATTGAGAATTTCACGTACACCAAAATTATTAATGGCTGAACCAAAAAATACCGGTGACTGACGCCCCGCCAAAAAAGCTTCTTTGTTAAAAGCAGGCATCGCATTTTTAATGAGATCTACTTCGGCAAGTGCATTTTCAAGATCAGCGCCTAAGCGCTCTTTTAATGCTGGATCATTGACATCAACAATCGCATGAGAATTTTCAGTAACACGATCTTCGCCAGCCTTGAACATGCGCATTTGGGCGTTAGCAATATCAATCACGCCGGCAAATGATTTGCCCATGCCTACTGGCCAAGTAAAAGGAACCACCTCAATGCCGAGCGCAGTCTCGATCTCATCCATCAACTCCATAGGCGGTTTTACTTCACGATCCATCTTATTAATGAAAGTAACGATTGGCGTGTTGCGTGCACGACAGACTTCCAGTAAGCGTAAGGTTTGTGACTCAACACCATTGGCGGCATCAATTACCATGAGGGCGGAGTCTACAGCAGTCAATACGCGATAGGTATCTTCAGAGAAGTCTTGGTGCCCCGGTGTATCTAACAGATTAATAATGCAATCGCGATACTCCATTTGCATTACCGAGCTGGCTACAGAAATACCGCGTTGTTTTTCAATTTCCATCCAGTCGGATGTTGCATGCCGACTAGCTTTACGAGCTTTTACGCTGCCAGCAATCTGAATAGCTCCAGCGTATAGCAGAAGTTTTTCGGTAAGCGTGGTCTTACCAGCATCCGGGTGAGAGATGATGGCAAAGCTACGGCGTCTTAAAACTTCTGCGCCGGGAGTGCTGGAGGTGATGGTATCGATGGTAATTCTGCGCTTAATCTA
>JACCDY011502785.1_pt1 | contig 10847 bp, 8 predicted proteins | sample 7446391 | NCBI WGS metagenome assembly JACCDY01 (sample SAMN15323451, study PRJNA562643) | freshwater metagenome | isolation source: river surface water | place: USA:Blue River Watershed | collected 2017-08-18
GAATTACCCTAGATGGAACATTCCTTGATGAAGTAGTAATGACAATTTGGATCATTGGAATTTGCAACTCAATTAATTTCTTTGACAACCTCGACGGTGGAGCTGCTGGAACTGTTGCAGTGTCAACGATTGGAATTGCCTTGATTGCACTTGGCGAAGGCCAGGAACTAATTGCAGCACTTTCTATTGTTACCGCTGGATCCACAATTGGTTTCTTGATGTGGAATAAATCTCCTGCGAAAATCTACATGGGAGATGCCGGAGCCCTGTTTTTGGGAGTCGTAGTTAGCGTTTTAACAATTCGTTTAAATCCAGGGATTGCGCCTAAGTGGAACTCCATTTCACTTCTTCCTATGTTGCTAGCGATCCCAATTTTGGATACATGCGTTGCAGTGTTCTCCCGTCTTTATCGCGGAATATCACCATTTACTGGAGGCAAAGATCACCTCTCACATCGCTTAATGCGCAATGGATTAAGTAAGCCGGGAACTGCTTTTGCCCTATGGGGGACGCAAGCTGTATTTGTCGCGTGTGCGTTGGCGGTTTACCAATGGACCGCCGCTTTAGGCACACCTCTTATTGTCGCTGCGGGCTTAGTGTGGCTTGCAGCCTTTGTGTGGTTCTGGAGAATTCCTAGTACTGATCCAGTGAGCAAAAAAGATTTTTAGAATAAAGATGTCCAGCAAAACCTCGGTTCAGGTATTCAAAACATCAGTAACCCTAATTAGCTTTTGGCTCTTGATTTTTACCTCACAGTCAAGAGCTCAAACTTTTGTCTTTGTTTTCGGAATTTTGCTAATGCAGTCAACAATTGGTGCCCTCATTTGGCTTTGGGTAACTAAAGGTCGCGTTATCTCCTTCATGGAAATTCTCGGCGCTGGGTTAGCCATTGGGTATTTGTTGTCAGTGTTTGGATCTCAAGTCTTTAGAGGAACCGAATTGCAGAGAATTGGACCAATCCTACCGTCAATGATTGGTATCTGCTTTTTGCTGCTGTTTGCTAAGAAGTTACTCGTCGGCAACATTGGGGCACTTGCAAGAATAAGGGTTACGTTGAATTCACTCAACATAACTACATTTGTACTTTCCGCTTTGATTCTGATTACATGGTGGAGATGGAATCCATTGAGAATTGATTCCTGGTGGAAGTATCAAATAGACATTCCGTATATTGAGTCGTACTCAAATTCGATTGCATTTTTGGGAACTGAAAGAACCTTTATGAGCCAAGGTCAATCGAATGGGTATCATTGGTTCGCATATGGGTGGATAGGATCATTTAACCAAGTGTTTCCTACCGAACCTCTATACATTCTTACCAGAGTGTTTCCAATTGTTTCCTTGGTCATGTGCTTAGCGCTCTCCCACGCCTGGGCATCTCGCTTGACCGAATCAACTTTTGTGAGGTTTGTTTCACCCCTGGCAACACTTGTTGGCCCCGGATTCTCCATCGGTTCTGGTGTCTTGATTCAGTCGCCCGGGTCTGCAATGTCGTTGGGTGTCGGTTTACTTTTTTCTTTACTCTTGTTTGAAGTGATTGACAAAAGAGTTTCTCTTCGGCGGGGCCTTCCATTGTTGCTCTTACTTTCTATTGGACTCACGGGTGGAAAGATTTCAACTGCAGCAGTCATCGCGGTTGGCATTTGCACCGTTATGGTGTTTTCAATGTTTGGTGGTGGCAAACAGCCAAAGTCCTTAATTTTTGCGTATATCTTAGTTTTGTCCCTGATGTTGTTAACCTACATTTTTGTAGTCATGTCACCTTTCCTTAGACCTATCCAAATTGGGATATTTAAGGGCTGGTTAGGATTGTTTATTACTTCATTAAGTGTGTGTTTAGGGTTAATCGGACTTTATGGTTCAAAGAGATACGCAGTGCTTTTTGCTTACTGTGCATCTGTATTTCTTACAGGAGCCATACTTTCATTAATTTTAGTTGACGCTTCAGGAAACCAGATCTATTTTCTGGCAGGCGCTGTTGGGATGATAACTACCCCGTCTGCTTTAGGTCTAGAGCAGATCCTACACAAGTATCAATTCGCCTTGAAGATAGCGGATCTAAAGATGAAAATCATCCATGAAAAAAAATACTATTTGGGTATAACTCTTTTTGCATTTAGTGGAGCTGCTCTATGGAAGATCATGGAATCAACGAATTCAGTTTTGGGTGACTTTGGTCGAACTCTGGCCCCGGCAGCGCTTCTTTTCATGCCAATCATTCTCTTTTTATCTCACATCAAATCTGGGAAAAAAGATAACTTCACTCTTCTAAAGGGAAAGATTCATTTAGCTTTTTACTTAGCAGGATTAACAAGTGGCGTTTTTGGAATAATCTTGAATTCTGCATTTGGACCAATTTACTCGAATAGTTCAGAAAACATCAGATATGGAATTAGCCAGGATTTTAGCAATGGTTCAGTGAATCAAGACTATTTTGATGCCGGCCGCTGGGTACGCAGCTCTACTCCGCTGAATGCATTTTTCTTTACAAATCGTTTGTGTTTGGACACGATGGGCAATGAGAGAGATTGTGATGGACTATGGTTTATGGGGAGCGCGGTTACGCGAAGACAATTTTTAATAGAAGGTTCGACATATTCCGAATTCCTTTTTGATTCACGGCAAGGAATGACTGATTTGGAAATTCTAAGTCTACACTTTTCCTCTAAACCTGATTTAAAGCTGCACCAAGACATTTGGAACAAAGGTGTAAGATTCGGTTGGATAGATAAGCGAACGAGATATTCTCAAAAACTTAGAGATTTTTCATCAAAGCTGTATGAGAACGGAACGATTATGATAATTCAGATAGATTCTCCATATAATTCCTAGAAGTAAGGTATCTTTAGGTATCATGCAAAAAGAATTCTCAAGAGTAACAGTCATTATTCCCTGCATGAATGAGTCATCACTAATTTTGCATTCAATAAAGAAAATCGACGGAATCATTGGTCATCGCTATACGCACTCAGATTATGAGATTGTCATTGTTGATGACGGATCTTCAGATGACATTTCAGCTCCGCTATCAACAATAAAATCGACTGACTTTAGCTCACGTTTTAGTCTAAAATTGATACTCCTGAAAAAGAATGTGGGTAAAGATTTAGCCGTGCTTTCGGCCACGCCTGAGATTGCAGATAAAAGTGATTTGGTCGTGGTTATTGATGCCGACGGGGAGCACCCATTTGAGCTAATCCCTGAAATGTATGATCAGATGAGGTTTCTAAAGGATACAGAACAAATCGTGGGACTAAGGCGCGGATCAAATACCACGCAGTTATGGCGCAAGTTGGGCGGCTGGGTGTTTTCTAGAGTCACCAGTCGAATCAAGAAAGGTGTGGTTGAGAGTGACTTTCGAATTGTTAACAAGAGTCTTTTAGAAAGTGTCTATGAATTGAATGAAAAGAAAGTTCATTTACAAACTTCCTTCGCAAGGATGTCTCCAATTACGCACTTTATTGAATTTGAGGTTTCTCCAGTAGTTTCTGAAAAGCTAAACCCTAGAATATCAAGATGGGGATTTATGAAGCTCTATGAATATGCCACAATTTCATTGATGAAGAGTGATCATAGAGTCAGCAGGTTATTGCTGCTTACCTTCTTGCTCAATCTTTTCTTCGGGGCACTGTTGGTAGCAATTGTCTTAATTGGCACCGTAATGAGTGGTACTCGAACCGGGACACTCACTATACTCCTCGTTAATTCACTTTTTTTCATCAGTAATTCGTTTTTTCTTTTCGCAATTATCACTTACCTTAGAATGATTTATGGTGAGATGCAAAATTCACCGCGTTTTGAACTACGAGATGTGAAAAAGATTCTTTAGATGAATGACATTCAAGGATTAGTTGATCAATATTACGAAAAATTCTATAGCGCCGTCCATGGTATGCAATGGAAACAAACTTTCTACTCTCCCCATCGTTACATTGAACGTAGGTATAAGTCACACGAACATCTCTCAACAGTCCTAGAAGTCGGTGGGGATGAAGGACAACACTTGGAGTTTATCAATCACAAGTATGATACTTACATAGTTTCAGATTTGCGATTGAATACTAGAGTCAGATTACTTCAGATTCAATCTGGCATAATCCCAAGCAAGAGCGGGGAGTATTTCTCAATTGCAGATGCAACGCAGCTAAAGTATGACTCCGGTGTTTTTGATCGAGTGGTTAGTGGATGCTTGTTACTTCATCTTCCAAACACACTAGAGGTGTTAGAAGAATGGTTAAGGGTTTTAAAGATTGGTGGACACATTGATGCCCTGGTGCCCTACGACGAGTCCTTCTTGGTGAGGTGCTACAGAGCCCTTTTCTCTCGCCGAAAGGCGAAAAAACTGGGATTCAATCAATTTGATGTCGTTAACGCCTTTGAACATGTAACACACGCCAGTCGGATTTTCACCTTGGCTAATCACGGTTTTCCAAGGGTGAGTGTTCATGTAGACCATTTTCCGCCGCTGATTGGACGTTTTAGACCTTTAAGAGCATTTAGTGTTTTAAGGATTACTAAAGTGCCTCGTTAAGGCTTTCTACCTCTGCCGGTGTTAGCTCAATAACCTGAACGATTTCCTGTAACTGCGGAACAGTGCGCGCTGATGCAATTGGAACGCTTACTGAAGGTTGTGAACGCAGCCAAGCAAGTGCGATTGCAGACAGTGGTGCTCCGTTGTGGGCCGCACTAATTTCATCCATTGCAGCAAGAACTGCATAACCCTTACCGGTTGCATATTCACGTGCGCCAGCTGCGCGCTTTGAATCTACTTCGGTAACTCCTGGTCGATACTTTCCAGAAAGGAAACCGCGAGCGATTCCGTAGAAAGGAATGTTAGAAATTCCAAGGGATTCAACTGCTGGTGCTAAATCTGTTTCGTAGGCTTTTCTGTCGACTAAGTTATACAAATCTTGCACTGCGATGTATGCAGGTATGTTGTTGTTCTCGCTATACGCAATTGATTGGCGCAGGCGAGATGCGGTGAAGTTGCTTGCTGCGATGTAGCGCACCTTTCCTTGTGCGATTAACTGTGCGTAGGCCCCAAGGGTTTCTTCTAGTGAAACAGTTTCATCATCTGCATGGCTGTAATACAGATCGATGTAATCAGTTTGTAAACGGTTAAGGGATTCTTCACAAGCTGCGAAAATGTTTTTGGCCGACAAACCTGGGCGGCGATCCATCTTTGCAACCTTGGTTGCAATCACCATCTCGCTGCGGTTTCCGCGGGATTTCATCCAATTGCCGATCACTGTTTCAGACTCTCCGCCGACATGGCCTTCGACCCACTGGTTATACATATCAGCGGTGTCTATAAAGTTGCCGCCATGGCTTTTGTAAGCATCCATAACTAGGTGGCTTTCAGCCTCAGTGGCATTTCCGCCAAAGATATTGCTGCCTAAGCACAGTTCGTGAACAACAAGGTCGGATTCAGGGATAGTGATCATGGAGTCAGATTAAGGCACAATTAACGCCATGGCGACTACAACTGGTGGATTTTCAAGTGAAGGGTTGGCGTTAGAGGCCAAGACTCTTGAACTTGAATCCTTGTCGCAAAAAGAGGCGATTGAAATCGGCGAGATCGCATTGGATATGGGATTTGCTCGCGGTTTAGGTATTGCTGTCGAAGTGCGATTGAAGGAATGGGTTGTATTTCACGCATCCTTGCCTGGATCAACACCTGATAATGATTCGTGGATTGCGCGTAAAGCGCGGGTTGTTTTAGCAACTGGTAATTCAACAATGTATGAAAGAGTTTTAGCTGAAGAACAAGGCATCGATTGGTATGCCGTTAAAGGTTTACCTGAAGAAACACATGCGATTCACGGTGGAGGTTTGCCGCTAAATGTTAAAGGCATGGGTTGTGTTGGAATTTTGTTGATCAGTGGTTTGCCACAGGTGCAGGATCATTTATTGGGTGTTGAAGTGTTAACGGAATTTCTTGCGCGCAAAGGCGAATTGCTATGAGCATCTGGGTGTGCGGAGAAGTTTTAATTGATATTTTGCCAACTGGTCCAGTTGTTGGCGGAGGCCCTGCAAATACGGCAAAAGCTTTAGCGCGCTTGGGGCAAGGTGTTGATTTCATTGATGGAATTTCTAGTGATGCATACGGTGTTAGTGCGCGTAAAGAGTTAGAACGTGATGGTGTTGGGCTTTCCTTGTCGTTAAGCAGTGACAAGCCAACGTGCACTGCAACAGTTACTTTGGATGCTGCAGGCTCTGCTTCCTATGAATTCTTAATTGATGGCACCGCGACCTTTGATTTCAGCCCTTCTTGGCTGCCGGACCCAGAACGTTTAAAACCAAGTGTTTTACACATCGGAACCTTGGTCACGATTGTGGAACCCGCATCAACGATTTTGTTTGATTGGGCGGTTAAATGTGCCGAATTTGCACCCGTTGTCTTTGATCCAAACGTGCGTTCATCAGTTGTGGGCGATCGCGATAAGTACGTCGCAGCAGTTGAAAAATGGGTTGGAATTTCAAGTGTCGTAAAGCTTTCAGATGATGACATTTCTTGGTTGTATCCAGGTGAAGCAATGGATGAGGTTGCAAAGCGTTGGATCGCAGGTGGAACATCGTTGGTCGTTTTTACGCGCGGTATCCACGGAATCATTGGGTATACAGAACATGGTTTTGAAGAAGTTGCTGGTGCCAAGGTAACTGTGGTCGACACCGTGGGTGCTGGCGACACCGTGGGTGCGATTCTGGTTGAAGGCATCACCAATTATTCAGTTAATGGTTTACAAGGACAAGTTCTAAACGCCGTACTTCATCGCGCAGCGATAGCTGCAGGAATTACCGTTTCACGTGCTGGTGCCCAACCTCCACGACTGCACGAACTAGTAGAAGCGTTGGATGCCTAATGCAATTTATTGATGATGCAGAGTTTCAAATCGCAATCGATGATGACAATGGTGCGCGCATCACTTCACTGAAGTGGCGCGAGATGGAGTTTGCCGTTCCCTTTCGTGGACAGGTTCACACATCGGGTTGGTACTCGATGGCACCGTGGGCAGGGCGCATTAAAGAGGGTTTGATTACAAATAGCGCAGGGCAACAGATTCAACTGCCTGCAACTATTGATCCACCACATGCGTTGCATGGTTTTGGTTTGATCTCATCGTGGCAGGAAATCGGCCCCGGACGCTCACTTTTGCATCTGCCATCGCCATACGGTGATGCAACGGTTGAACAAAAGATTGAAGTTCTCGATGATGCGATTCGTTGGTCTTTGGAATATGAACCAAATGGTTGCGATCTACCTGCGTGGCTGGGTTTTCATCCATGGTTTGCTCGCGATCTAGAACGTGGTGGCAGCGCAGAAATTGAGTTTAATGCAACTGAGATGTTGATCCGTGGCAGCGATGGAATTCCAACCGGAAAGCGCAGTGCCCCAACTCCGCCGCCTTGGGATGATGCATTTACTGGAATCAAAGGCACTCCTGCCGTTGTTTGGGAGGATGTTGCCCGTATTTCAATTGAGTGCGATGCGCCATGGTGGGTTGTTTATAGCGAAGATAGTGATGGCGTATGTATTGAGCCACAGACCGCACCACCTGATGCGCAGAACTTAGGTATTAGTGGCGAGAACTACATCGAAGCTTTGTTTGTTTTTGAATCTTTTGATTAATTACTTTTGTAGAATTCTCTTAACTTTTTGATTTATGGAATCTTGAAGGACTCTATTTCCATATAGAGACAGGTGGCCTCCATAGTTGTAGTAGTCCTTTCCATCTTTGGCGATGATGCACTTTGAATTGCAGAGATCTTCAGCAGGGTCATAAATGATCAGACCAGAGTCAAATGGATTCTCTGACAATCCATACTTTGAAAGTTCGATCTTTGCGGGAATAGCGCTCTCTCTTGAACTTTCACCAGGCCTAAATGCCAATGCCCGCAAACCGGAGTAAACATCTCCGCCTGGTGGCGGAGTTACGAAAATGACCCTAATTGAAGATTCCCTAAGGAGACTGACTAGGTTTCCCATACCTTGAAGATCTTCTTCTGGGTATCCAATTGAATTTGCAATTACTATCAAACTTGGCTTCTCCCGCAGCAAGACACCAATGACACTCTCCCGCCAAACACCACACTCGCCTGACTTGTCAATATCCGATTTTGTTATTGAGCATCCGTTCCGTGTCAAAGAAATTGCCTGCATTTCCGAGGCTAACGCTGAAGTTATAAAGGCATCCCCTATTGCCCATGACATAGAATCCCCAACTATAAACATTTTTTCTTCTGCATTTGAATTTCCCCAGGAGCACTTTTCTAAATCAATCAGACCGGAATCACATCCCTTTTGCATTATTGCATGCGATTTCACAGCCCAATCTTTTCCCCAACCATTAGATGTACCAATGCATCCAATCACAAAGAGTGAAACTGTTAACGTTTGGCCGATTAAGAAAAACTTGATCCAGAAAGAAACCTGATCCTTACTTGCGAAGTTGAATTTTGTCTCAATAAACCTGTAGGTGAGTGCAGAGAATGACAGCGTAAGGAATGAGGCGATAAACAATGAACCCAAGCCGCTGTCAGGGAGGAAAAGTCTCGTAAAGATCCAAATCGGCCAGTGCCAAAGGTAAAGAGAGTATGACCAATTCCCAATAGTCACTAGCACTTCTCTAAATTTCGAGAAATTCACTATTTGCTCAGAAACTGGCGAACCAATGTCTGAAATCAAGAGAAAGATTGAAGAGAGCACCACCGGAATTGCCAACAGCGACAGATTCTCCTTAAAAGCAAACAGGTCTGAAGCAGAGATAAAAACTATTGCAGAACCGAGAAAAGTAAGTATTTGTGCTTTATGAGTTACTTTAAACTTTAGCTTTGATGCAGGTATCAAAGCAACGATAACACCTGCAAGGAACTCCCAAGCTCTATTCTGCGGAGCGAAATATTCTGTAGTCCCTAAGTTTGAAAATTGATTTACTATATCAATTGGCAGCACAAGGCTGAATGACGCTGCTGCCAGGAGAGCCAGGATAATTATGGACGAAAAAAAACGACCATTTCTAATTCTTTTGTGGATAAAAGGTAAAAAGATAATTGGGAAAACAAAGTAGAACTGTTCTTCCACCGAAAGCGACCATGTGTGCTGGAATGGATTAGTACTTCCCGTAGCACCAAAATAGTCACCAGTCACCCTTGGTATCACAAAATTCGAGACACCTAAAGTTGCTCCCAGTGAAGATTTAATTGCATTTTGCTGGACACCAACATTAGGGGACAAAAATAGAATTGAAGCAATTATCGTGAAGATGAATACAGCCAAAAACGCGGGAAAAAGTCGCGCGACTCGCTTAATGTAAAACAGTTTTAATCTTGAAAACCAGGAATCCTCCGAACTTCTCATTAGGCTTTGGGTGATCACATAACCAGAAATGACAAAGAAAATGTCTACCCCGATAAAGCCATTAGAAACGGGTAACTCAAAGTGATACGCGATAACGACTAAGACCGAGATAGCACGAAGAATTTGAATCCAAGGATTTTTGGACTTCAACTCGATCGACATAGAGCAAGTATAGAGACGGGAGTCCGATTCGATCAGCAAGGCAGCATTGCTGCGTCGATTTGAGGTAAAGTTTGCGAATGATTAATCGCGACCGTTTAGCTCAACTACGAAAAATCGAAGATGAACGTTTCTTAGCTCTGCATCCAAAGAGCGGGGAAATGTTTAAGGCCGGAGAAAAGAACATGCCTGGCGGAGTTCCAATGTCATGGATGGCAAAGTGGCCTGGGGCGTATCCGGTTTTTGTTAGTGAGGCAAAAGGTGCGCGCTTTACCGATGTTGATGGCAACACCTACATCGATTTTTGTTTAGGTGACACAGGATCAATGACAGGCCACTCACCAGATGCAACAGTCGCCGCCATTCGCGAGCAAGCGGGTAAGGGAATTACCGCGATGCTTCCTACAGCGGACGCGGCAATTGTGTCGGCCGAACTAGCCGCCCGCTTTGGTTTGCCGCTGTGGCAATTTACTGTTTCAGCAACTGACGCTAACCGTCACGTTATTCGCTATAGCCGCATGATTACAGGCCGTTCAAAGATTGTTGTCATCGATCGTTGCTACCACGGTTCAGTAGATGAAACCTTTGCAACCCTAAACGCACTTGGAAACACAGTGGCCCGCGAAGGAAATATCGGCGCACCAGTTTCCTTGGATCAAACAACTCGCGTTGTGGAATTCAACGATATCGCGGGCATGGAAAAGGCTTTGGCACATGGAGATGTTGCAGCGATCTTGATGGAGCCGGCAATGACCAATGTGGGAATTGTCTTGCCGCAAGCTGGTTACTTAGAAGCGGTTGCTGAATTAGCAAAGAAGTACGGCACTATTTTGATTATCGATGAGACTCACACAATCTCTGTAGGTCCTGGTGGAATGACCGCAGATCGCGGATTAAAGCCGGACTTCCTAACCATCGGAAAAGCAATCGGTGGCGGAATTCCAACTGGAACCTTTGGAATGACTCAAGCGATCGCTGACAAGATCAAGTCGATGGTCGAATTAGAAATTATTGATACCGGTGGAGTCGGGGGAACTTTGGCAGGTAATGCATTGTCGCTAGCTGCGATGCGTGCGACTTTGACACAGGTTCTGACTCAAGAAAACTTTGATCGCATGATTGATTTAGGAACTCGTTGGTCAGATGGTGTGGATGCCGCAATTACTGAATTTGATCTGCCATGGACCTGTAATCGTTTGGGAGCTCGTGGTGAATACATGTTTGGCAAGGTCGCACCGGTAACTGGGGCTGATGCCAATAACGCTGGTGACTTTGAATTAGAGCAGTACATTCATTTGCGTATGTTGAATGATGGTTTCTTGATCACGCC
>JACCDY010497479.1_pt1 | contig 10846 bp, 2 predicted proteins | sample 7446391 | NCBI WGS metagenome assembly JACCDY01 (sample SAMN15323451, study PRJNA562643) | freshwater metagenome | isolation source: river surface water | place: USA:Blue River Watershed | collected 2017-08-18
CATAGTCCAACTTGCCCCCTTTTTAATAAATGATTTTTCATTTAATGTTAAAGGGCCTCCAGTATTAACTATATACGAGGGAGTTGAAAGAGAGATAGTAGGACCGGCCTTTTTCTTCATAGCTTTATATTGTTGATTTATTTTAGCAATAAAATCTGTTGGATCATATATACCTGCCTCTGTTACGAGTAATCCGAAATGACTACGAACCATTGAAAATTTATTTTGAAGCATAATCTTATTTGGACCACTAGCAGATGCTACTTCTACCATAAAATCGGGTGCTATAAACTTTTTAGGACTTGAACCCAATATCATTAATCCTGCAGATTGGCCTATCACACGTTCATAAGGTATAGGCCCTGCTGGCACCGGTGCGGGCTTTGCAGGGGCTGGCTGCGCAGGCTCCGCAGGGGCTGTCGCGGGCCGCGCCCGCATGAAATTCTGTAAATCGGCAATGGTTGCTCTGCCAAGCTCCCAAGCATCATAATAGGAAGAGCCAGGAGGTGGATTGAGTGCGGCCAATGTATTGACTCCATCCTGTAGGCTGGTAATTTTGTCAGGTATCATATCATAGGCTCCAGCATCTTTTGCTTGATTGCCCTGTTTTATTCTTAATCTAACTGTGCTTTCAGCGCCTTTTAATGCGGCTAATCTCTCAGCCTCTCCAGCCTCATCTCTCTGTCGCCGCCCTGCTAACCGCTGCTGGAGGTCCACCTTCATCGTTGCCCCCCGTGTAATCGCATCTGTATATTTCGTCTCGGTTGGATTCAGGGCTGCAAGTGCGCGAATTCGTCTATCAAGGTCCGTGATATCATCTTCATCAAAGTCATCACCCAAATCACGAATGAAATTCATCTTTGTTTCTAAATTAAGAAGGGCTGTATCTAGGGCTGCTCGCGCCGCTGCCGCGGCCGCCCGTTCGTCTTCTAGTCGCCGCTTTTCCGCCGCCGCCGCCGCAGCGGCAGCCTCGTCTGCCTCCTTCCGCCGCCTCTCAGCCTCTTCATCTTCTCCGCGCTTCTTTGCCGCCTCCGATGCTAACCGTTCCGCTTCTGCTAGACGTAAACGCAATTGCTGTAATTCTGCTTCGCGAGTCGCCGCCTCTCTAAGAAGTCTACTTGCTTCTGTGTTTGCTGCCGCCTGCCCTGTCTCCGCCGCAAGCGCCTTTTGGCGCAGCTTCTCCTTTTCAGCCTCCTGCTGCGCCGCCCGCCTACCAATCTCTTCCTGGCGGCCTCTTTCCAATTCCTCCTGTGCCGCCTTATCAGCCAGCTCCTTTTGCCCCATAGCAGCCAAAAAGTCTGCATTATTTGTCAGGAGCTTCGGTAGCTCGCACTGATTCTCCCGTAACAAGCCCTCGGATTTCCGCAAATAGAGTTCGCCCATTGCCATAAAGAGACAGAAAAGGGTGTGATACGAAATGGATACATCAGTGAGAACTTGTTCTCTCAATGGAGAGTCCTTCATTGCGGGTGTTGTAAATCTCTCCTCCCGCCTTGTATATCCAGCCTGTATGTCAATGACATACAGGCGCTCACGGAGACGAGGCTCCGCCATAGTAGCTTGACTACGCGCACGAATATAGGTGAACATATTGTACGCTGCTATTAGCTTCATGGCAGGGTCCGCATCCCCTAAAGAAGAGCCTAATGCCGGCACATACTGAATATCAGGCAGATTGATATTCAAATTCTCAAACATACTTCCCAGAACCCACTGGGTTTCTGCTGGCGTCACAGCAGCGCCTTCTAGTGCCGCCTTTACCGCGCGCAAATAAGCAGGCCGTTTAGGATCCGGCGCCCCCTGTTTATCCCGCTTCAGAACATAGATACCATCCTCTTGAGCTTTCACCTTATCCCCTCTAAAGTGCTGGTCCGTCAGAAACATTGTCTCTGCTGCATACAATGGCTCAAAAAGGGCTGCGAGACACTTGAACGCTACGATACGCTCATCATTCTGCGTATCGCCGGCACGACTGAAGATCTTCTGGTCCCAGGCGGACTTAAAGATAGCCTGTGCAGCCTTTCTTGCGGACTCCAGCACGGCAAAGCGCCGGTTGAATTCGCGCTTATTAAAGAAGAGTACCTTGTAGAAAAAGGTTACAAAGTAGCTCAGGTAGCACAGCTGATTCGCCGAGGTTGCCGCCACACGTCGCATTGCCGTCAGCAGATCCATGAAGGCGTTGTTGATACCGGCATTTTGAAAATTCTTAGGCTCAGGATTCTTTCCCTCTGAAACCAGCGCCGCTACACGTTTGATTTCAGCGAGCATTTTATCGCGCTGACTCTCCATTTCTTGAATTTTCTGGGCAGAGCCTGCTCCACTCCCTGCTATCTCGGCGAGCTGGGCTTCCAGCCCAGCAACCTCATCCTTTAGAGCTGCTTCCTTCGCCATTGCACCACTTGCCGCTGTAGCCGCTGCTGCTCTTTCTGCCTCCAACGTGTTTTCTGCGAGTGCCGTCGCAGACTCCGCAGTCCGCTTGGCATCCTCCAGTGCCGCCTTTTCGGCAGCCGCATTTCTTGCCGCATCAGCCGCAAGCCTCGCAGCCTCGCGCGCTGCCGCCTCACATTTTGCGAGCTTTGCCTCCGCAGCCACCCGAGCCTCCTCTTTTGCCTGAAGCTGTTGGCGAAGACTCGCTATCGCAATCTTATTTGCCGCGGCATCCGCTTTGGACTTCTCTTGAAGCTCTGTGAGCTGTTTTGTGAGAGCCGCGATTTCTTCCACCTGTTTAGCAACTTCTGCGCGAAGCGCAGTCAAGTCTGCTCCTGCCTTCTCTAATGCCGCTTCCTTTATCTTCACTTCTGTCACTGCTTTTTGCTCTTTTTCCTGCGCAGCTGTGACTGCTTCTTTAAGTTCTACTACTTGGATGGCGAGTGCCTTATTTTCTTCACCTAAACTTGTAATTTTGGCCTCTAATTCCTCATTAGCAGCCTTCAGGGCCGCGTTAAGTCTAGCGATTTCTGCATTTAGACCCACCTCCTTTGTAGCCGCGGCATCCATTGCCGCCTCCTTTTCAGCCTTCGCTGCTGCTAGCTGCGCAGCTAAATCGGTCTTCGCCTCTTCTGCTGCTGCTAAAGAGCTTTGCGCTGCTGCTAGATCTCCCTCCAGCTTGGCTATCTTTGCGGCAGCAGCAGCCCCCGCTGCTGCTGCTGCGCCTGCTGCTGCTGCCCCTGCCGCCTTGAGGCTGTCTAACTCCGTCTGTAGGGCCGTAACACGTGCTGCACAATCAGCCGCCTCTTTTGTTTTTGCTGTTAGGTTCGTCTGAAGTTTATCAATATTTTCCTCTTTTGCTACAATATCCGCTTTCTGGGCAGCTAATTCAGCCTTTGCTGATTCTAACTCTTTTGCCGCAGTTGCGGTGGCCGCACGAAGGTTTTCTATATCTCTATTTTTTGCCTCCAATTGCTCAGTAAGTGTCTTATTTGTTGCAGTAAGGCTTGCAATCTCTTTTTGCGCCGCTGTTAAGGCGGCATTGCAGCCCACCAGCTTTCCCTGCAACTCCCTATTTGTTTGCTCAAGCCTCACCTTCTCATCAGTAAGCTTTGCCATAAGCTCCTCAAAATCTGCTATCTGTTTTGCGCTATTTATTTGCAACTCCTTCAGTTGCCCCTTAGCTTCCGCAGCTCCAGAAGCTACAGTATTATACTGTTCTTTCTTTTCATCTAATTCTTTCTTAACAGCCTCCATTTCTTCATTAATTTTTCCAATCTGCACAACTTTGTTCACTACCTCCTGTGTTGTCGTCGCCAATTTCTCCTCCAACCCCACCTTTAGAGCCATATTTCTGTCAACCTCCTCCTGAGACTCTTTCAGTTTCGTGATAAACCACGACATCAGTTCCAACATCCGCGCGCGCATGTTCGTGTCCTTGGCCCTGATTTCATCCAGTTTCTGCGCGAATTCTACATGAAGTTTGGTGCCCTCCAGCCCTTTCAATGCCCCAATCGCAATCTCGTTAAAGAGATTCCTTAAAACATCCTCCACCATGATCATCAACAGTCCAGGCTGCGTCTCCGTGCTATCCAGCACTTCGCTCAACACTCCTGGTATGCTCTCCCCCGATTCGCGCAGAATGGTCAGAAATCCGTTCATCTCACCCTCCGTTACAGGCTCTCTTTTCAAGCTCTCCACAAGCCCTGTTGCCTCCTCCGTGAACTGCTTGTATTCTGGCAGCTTGAACTTCGCCTGGAGCACCAGAAATGCAAACATACGCAGAAGTTCTTGAAGCTGGCCACGCTCGCCGAGGTCAAGTGCCTCTGCTCCAGTTGTCATTCCGTAGTCAGTGTAGTTTGTACACACACCATCTGCATCCCGTTTCTCCATCTCGGAAATGAGATAGACAAGTTGGCCCAGCACTCGCATGCGATTCTCCATATCAAAAGACTCTGCTCGCCCTAGTCGCCGCAGATTCTCTACTTCTCCTTTTAAGCTGTCCCGCCATGTATACAGGCCCTGATAGATGATATCACGCTGTTCAGGGTCACATGGCGACAATGGTACTTCACCTGGTGCTACAGAATTAAATACATTACTAAAGATTTTCCGGTAGTCATTCAGCTCCTCTGCGTCAGCCACAATGTCAAGCTCAGGAAAGAATGTCTTTGTAAAGGGACGAATATCTGTAAACCGACGAGGATCAAACTTCTCATCTGCTATCTTAATACGAGTCTTGGCAATAACAATTTCATCGTCGTAGCGTAGGCCCCGCGCCCTCCTCGCCTTTAGAGCTTTTGCCATGGCACCAGGTGACAACTTTAAAGTGGGGAGGCTGAGTTTCTTAATTCCGAGAGAACTTCTCAAACGGCGAGATGTAATTGCATTTTTAAGGCGACCAGTTACAGACTTTGGTGGGCCAAGGCCCCTGGCCTTTGCATCCGTTGGGGAAGCTGAGGACATCCCACTCTCTACTAGACGGTGAGGAAGAAGAGAAGCCTAAACGTGCGACGCGTAGATAGGATAGAGACCATGTCCAACGCTACCACCGCTACCACCGCTAACGCCGCTAACGCTCATGCCGGGCCAAAAGTCTGTAATCCGTGGAATGCGAAAAATAAGGTCATTCCAGTCAAGGAAATCTATCGCATTCTTAATGAGTATGGCGTTAAGACACGCTTTCAGGATATTTCCCTTTTCAAGCAGGCGTGCGTTCACACAAGCTACGTAGATAAGTCCGAAATCTGGGCAAAACAGGAGGAGCCCATGATTCTGGCAGAACGGCCGCCGAATTGCTTGCCGCTTCAAGCGGCAGACAATGAGGAGCTTGAGTATGCTGGCGACGGAATTTTGAGCGGCGTCGTGGCAACGTATCTGAAGGAGCGGTTTTCAGGACAGGGCGAGGGATTCATGACGAATTTGCGCACAGAGATTGTGAATAATGACCGCCTTGGCGAGCTAGCTAAAAAGGTGGGGTTCGCCCCGTGGCTTATCGTTAGCCGTCACGTGGAGGAAGTCTGTGATGGGCGCCAGAATCTCCGCCTGCTCGGGAGCCTGTTTGAGGCCTGGCTAGGAGCCCTGTACTATTCGGCTGGCAAGGGTGGTCGCGGCTTTGAGGCTGTACAAACTTTTGTTATTTCAGTCATGGAGCGCCATATTTACTTTATGGAGCTCATTACAAAGAATACAAATTACAAGGACCAGCTTCTACGCTGGTTCCAAGCAGAGTATCATCAGCCTCCTCGCTATAAGGTAGTTCATGAAGAGGGGCCGAGTCATGATCGGGTCTTTACCATGGGCGTACTATCTCCCGAGGGGGCAGTCATTGCGACTGCAACTGCACGAAATAAGAAGGAGGCTGAGCAACAGGCGAGTCGGATTGCGCTGGAGAAGTTGACGAGCGGCGGCGGGGCGCGGCCAGCAGGTGGAGATAATCCGAGGCCTTCATAGAGATGTCGTCTGCTGAAAAGAAGGAACAAGCGGCGGCGGTTGCAGCAGCAGCCCCGCCTCTCGCGAAAAAGGGGTTTGCTTTAAAGCTATCCGCAGGCCCTGTAAAGGTTTCAATGGCTCCGCCAGCTTTACGAACCGTAACAAAAGGTCCTGAGGATCTGGAGATGCGCGCAGCTCCGCCGAAGCCGAGTGTGGCTGCGCGCTCCATGTTCGGTGGGCCGGCAAAAGCGGCACCTCCTACAAAGCCTAAGCCCGCCGCAGCAGCCCCTATAAAGCCTAAGCCCGCCGCAGCAGCCGCAGCAGCCGCAGCAGCCCCGCCACCACCAGAAGGGGAAGGGGATGGTGGTCTGGCTGACTTACTCGCCGCCCAGGAGGGTGGACCCGCGGAGGCGCCAGCCGCAGAGGCTGCCGTAGATAACCTCAGCCTCGGCAGTGACACCCTAGAGGGTCTCAGTGGGGAACTTCGGGAAATGGCTGACCTCATTGTGGAATCGGAACAGAAGAATCTCTACAATTCAGATGTCCCCGAAGCCTATATCCCCGAAACACGCCGAGGCTTTTCGGAGTTCATTAAGATGACCTATAAGACATTTGAGCTTCCAGACGGCGCGATTGAGATTCCTGAGGGCGAGAGATACTACCCCTATCAGAAATTTGTGCGTGACTATATGCGCAAGGAATCCCCCTATAGATGTATTCTGGTCTATCACGGTCTCGGATCTGGAAAAACCTGTACTGCAATCGCTACTGCTGAGGCGCTATTTGCTTCCAGCAAAAAGAAGATCATTGTCATGGCACCAAAGTCACTGAAACGGAACTTCTTTAAGGAGGTCACATTCTGTGGCTTCCGCCATTTCCAGCTCAACAACTACTGGATTCCCATTCCTATCTCGGACCCCACAACTACCATATTTGCCAATCAGGTGCTCGGTCTTCCAGGCTCCTATTTGAAAACTGTGCGCAATGTCTGGGTTCCAGATTTCCGTAGGCCCCAGTCGGAGCAGAACTACTTTCAACCAAAAGAGGGTGAGCCGCCGCGCCCTGGCGTACGCTTCTTAACAGATGAGGAGCGCGAAGAGGTGCGTAAACAGATTCAGGCCATTGTGGAGTGGGACCCTGTAAAGAATCCCAGTGGCCGTATTCGGTTTGTCGCTTACAACGGTATCACAGCGAAGAAACTGAAGGAGTGGGCGTGTGACCCGAGCCCAAATAAGTTTTTTGATAATGCAGTGATTGTCGTTGATGAAATCCACAACTTGGTACGTCTTATTGAGGGCACTATTGAGCCCTATATGTCGGCTGCTCCTGGAAAAACAGAGGCAGAAGCGGAGGAGGCAAAGGAGGGTGCTGGTAAGAAGAAGGGAAAGAAGAAGCGTACTGTAGCGGTGGAGCCAGTCACCCCCTTTCCCTACAAGCCGACGCTATGTTCGCGTCCCAATAAGCTGTATGCGCGTGGCTATCTTATGTATCGTCTCCTTCTGGATGCGCGGAATTCCAAGATTGTTGGCCTCAGTGGAACGCCGCTAATCAACTTTCCAGAGGAGATTGGTATTCTGGCAAACCTCCTTCATGGCTACATTACGATTGGAGAGGGCTTAATAGAGGCAGTGGGAGCAGATACACAGCGAAAGTGTATAGATATTGGCCTGGCAAATCCCTATATTGATTTTGTGGAGGCAATGCCCAGCACAGCGCAAGGGAGTGCCGGTATGCGCGTGCTCTTTTCGCTGCTCCAGCCTGGCCTGCGGAAAATCGGACACACCGAAGGTGTGGAGAGAATCCCCGCCGAGGAGCCCCAACCCACTTTAGAGCAAATTGTGGAGGCAATTAAGGACTCGTATAAGCAAGCTGGACTTGTCTTTAAAGATAATACGATTAATCTAAGAAGTGAGCATATTCTGCCTGGCTTTAAAGATGAGTTTGTAGAGAAATTCATTCAGAGCCCAGAAAGTGGTGCTCTGAAAAACGAGATTGTTCTTCTGAAACGGTTGACTGGTCTGGTGAGCTATTACAAGGGTAGCCGGTTGGAGCTCATGCCGCGCGTAAAGAGTGATGAGATTGTTCGGGTGCCGTTCAGTATTCTGGCGCAGCGGAAATACTCGGTGCGCCGTGGACAGGAGATTGATAGAGAGCGCGAGGATGAGGGAATGGTCAATGAAATGGATGGGGTATGGGCACAAGTGTTTGAATTAAATGATAACGAAGGCGCTAATAATTATAAGATGGGTTCGCGCCAGTCTTGTAATTTTGCGTTTCCAGAGGGGCTTGTGCGTCCAACTTCCAATAACAAAACAGTATTGCTTGATGAGGCTGTGGAGGGGGGTGCTCTTGTACCGTTAACTACAGCCCCTGGAGAGGAACAGGGGGCGCCTGGTGAGCAGGAGGATGAAATGCCGGCGTTAGGGGAGGGGGAAGAAGAAGAGGAGGAGGCGGAGGTCGCGGCGGCAGCTGCTGAGGATAAGCGCATCAATGCTGAGCTAGAGGGTGAGGAAGGTGATGAAGGGGGGGAAGGAGGAGAAGGAGAGGAAGGGGGCGCGGAGGCTACAGAGACAACTGCAATGGGTGGCGGTGGCAGCAATAATGAGGGTGAGGGTGGTCTGGCGGGAGCTGCAAAGGCGGTTGTGAAGACAGTCATGAAGGCAACGGTTGGGGAAGAGAAGGGGAAACCCGCGGCGGGCGCAGGCGCTGTTGCTCCTGCTGTACCCAAGACAAAGACCCTGGCAGAAAAACGTGCCGAGTTAGCTGCTAAAAAGGCAGCAGGTGCTGCCGCCCCCGCTGCCGCACCTCTAGCAGCCGCAGAAGTCGCTGCTGCGGCCGAAAAAGCTGCCGATGAGCCAGATCCTAAACGTTCCGCCAAGGCACAAAAGGAGGCATATGACCGAGCACGTATAGCGGCGAAAAAGGCCCTTGCAACCACCATGAGCGATCGTCTCCGCCTCGGTGTGCCGAATGGCCTAGAGGTTCATTCTCCCAAATATGCCGCAATGCTCCAGCGAATCAACGAAGCCCCAGGCTCTTCTCTCGTTTATTCGCAATTCTTAGATATGGAGGGTATCGGCATTTTCCGTATTGCGATGGATGTGAACGGATTCGCCCCTATTGAGATTGTGCCCAGCGGTGGAACGTTCGCCTTCTCTAAAGAAACAGAGAAGTCCTTCCGTGAACGACCGGAACAGCCTCGCTACATCACCTTTTCAGGTGGCGAAGCCGCGGAGATTCGTGGTGTGGCACTGGACCTTTTCAATGCAAAGCTGGATGACCTACCTGAGCCAATCGCAAAGGTCCTCGGTGGCCGTTTTACAGATAATCATCGCGGTCAGATTTGCCGCGTCTTCTGTATTACTTCCGCCGGTGCAGAAGGTCTTTCACTGAAGTGTGTGCGCGCAGTTCACATTATGGAGCCCTATTGGAATGAAGTACGTCTGCGCCAGGTGAAGGGTCGTGCAATTCGTATCGGCAGCCATTTAGAGCTCCCTGAGGATCAGCGCGATGTGAGTATTTATACCTATTTATCTGTGTTTTCGGAGGAAGCCCAGCGTGGCTCTAGTGCTGATTATAAGATTGACGAAAATGTTCTGTCATTTGATGCTATTCCTGTAGCGGAAGCCCAAAAGCTAGGCCTTCCTGTAAAGCCTGGCTATCTACAGTATGTGCTGACTGCGGATGAAATGATTTACCTCGTGTTGGAAAAGAAGAAGAAGATTGTAGAGAATATTGAGAGAATCTTAAAATCGGCTGCGATTGACTGCGAGCTGAACTATAAACAAAACAAGGATGAGACATTCCAGTGCCTGCCTTTGCGGGGAGCTGTTGGAGATTTCCTCTATCACCCCATTTTGACACAGGATATCACTATGTCAAAGGGGCTCAAGTTTAAGGGCCTTGGTGGGGATGAAACAGCAGCTGCTGCGGAAGCTCCAAAGAGAGAGAAGAAGGATATTATCCGAAATATTCGGGCTGCGGAAGCGGCAGGAAATGTGGGCGAGGTTGGTCGTCTCCAGGCCGAGATGGCGAAGCTGGAGCCTGCTGGAGCAGCGGCAGCAGCTGCTCCTCCTGCGAAGCCGGCTGCTGCGCCTGCGAAGCCGGCCCCAGAAAAACCAAAGGGTGTGCTGAAGAAATATCGTGACGGAAAGATCTATCGGATGGTTGAAGTAACCGGCCCCGATGGGTCCATTACAGGATTTGAGATGCTTGACAAGGACACTGGAGAACTGAAGGCGCGTGCGGCAGCAAAGGGTGGAAAACCAGCAGAGCCTGTGACTTTTATCTAAGTCAGTTGTCACATTCAAGCAGGGAGCGACGTAGCCAGTCGCGCGTAACATGTCCCCTGCTCCGCTAAAGGCGGGTCGGCCCAGCGCGCCACACCCTTATTGAGCATTAACTGAAAATTCATCTCCCAATCAATGATTTCGCGGAACGGAATCATGGTGCGAGATAGGCGCTGTAGGTAACCGGTCGTAAATAACATAGAATCTGTACAGCGGAATACCCACTGGTGCGGCGGCACGTAGGCGCGTGTAGGTGCATAATAAGAGGCAGGGGCGCCAGGAGGACGTGTCCCCACACCCTCCCCTAGACTTACATAATCCCATGCCCCTTCGCTCATCCCCTTTTGAGCCTCCAAATCTGCGAGCAGATCCAGCAACCGCGGCACGAAATCGGCGCGTAGCCAGATATCAGATTCTAGCGTAATAATGAGCCCCTCATCCTTTCGTTGAACAGAATCTGCTACTGCCGCGCAGAAATTCGCACCGAGGCTAATTTCTCCCCGCGTTAATCCCAACCCTTTAAAGGTGAGAGTAGGCGTGCCCCCACGTTTCAGAAAGGGGTCATATATACTAAAAATCTGCTCTGCCGTCATCTCAGAGCCCCATGTGGGAGCACAGATACGAATACGGTCGGCTGGAATTCCTCGTTCAAGAAGGTGTGGATAGAGACGTTCCCACCGCGCCTTCTCGTGCTCAGG
>JACCDY010686570.1_pt1 | contig 10843 bp, 6 predicted proteins | sample 7446391 | NCBI WGS metagenome assembly JACCDY01 (sample SAMN15323451, study PRJNA562643) | freshwater metagenome | isolation source: river surface water | place: USA:Blue River Watershed | collected 2017-08-18
CTGGTCTTCAATCACTCGGCATTGCAATAACTGGAAGTGACGAAAGCTGGTTAATTACTCCAGCAGCGCTTACAGGTCCGGCAAAGATCGATGTCGGAAATGCCGGGACGGTCATGCGTTTTCTTCCGCCACTTGCAGCCCTTGCCACTGGCGAAATTTCATTCGATGGCGATCCTCGTTCTTACGAGCGCCCAATCGGCCCGGTTATTTCAGCGCTGGAAGAACTTGGAATTGAGATCGATCACGGTGGTCGTTACTCACTTCCATTAACAATTAAGGCAAAGGGTTCAATTCCTGGCGGTGCGCTCACAATCGATGCAAGTAAGTCGAGCCAATTCTTATCTGCGCTCTTACTTGTTGCCCCGAGTATGGAGAAGGGAATCACCGTTCGTCACGAAGGTGGCACTCTTCCTTCTATTCCTCATATCGAAATGACAGTTCAGATGCTCCGTGATTTCGGTGCCGTCGTTCATGTTGATCAGAGTGCGCAGACTTGGCGCGTAGAACCGGGTGCACTTACAGGGCTAGATCTCACCATCGAACCCGATCTTTCTAACGCATCGCCATTTCTCTCAATCGCGATGGTCTGCGGCGGAAAAATCACAATCGCAGATTGGCCAAAAATTACAACTCAGCCTGGCGATCAATTGCGAGATATCTTCACACAGATGGGTGCACGCGTTGAATTTACCGCGGCCGGATTAACGCTAACTGGTGGCGAATCAATTCATGGAATAGATATTGATCTGCACGATGTTGGCGAGCTAACGCCATCAATTGCAGCTCTTGCTGCACTCGCAGATTCTCCATCACACCTTCGCGGCATCGGACACTTGCGTCTTCACGAGACAGATCGACTTGCCGCCCTTACACGCGAGATTAATTCTCTCGGCGGAAAGGTTGTTGAAGATGAGACTTCATTACACATTACTCCAGCACCACTTCACGGCGGAACTTTCCATACATATGAAGATCACCGATTAGCTACTGCTGGCGCTGTCATTGGGCTAGTTACACCCGATGTATTTGTTGAAAACGTTGCAACTACACGTAAGACTCTGCCAGATTTCCCAGGGCTCTGGAATAGTTTGGTCATATGACCCCTCGCGAATATGACGAATCAGATGCTCGAATCCGACCATCTCGAACTACTCGCAGGCGTACCAAAGATCGTCCAACTCACTCAGATTCCATCACCGCATTTGTCACCACGGTAGATCGTGGTCGCACAACATGTGTGACAGATGATGGCGTAGTTGTCACCGCCATGAAGGCGCGCGAACTTGGACCAAAATCCGTTGTCGTTGGCGATCTCGTTGAAATCGTTGGAGATGTATCGGGAACTGAAGGTTCACTTGCCCGAATCGTTGTAGTTAATGAGCGAACAAATTCTTTGAGCAGAACTGTCGATGACGCAGCTCGAGTTGAGAGAACTATTGTTTCAAATATCGACCAACTGCTTATCGTTGTTGCATCAGCCAATCCTGAGCCACGTCGCGGATTAATTGATAGATTCTTGGTAAGCGCATTTCATGAATCGATTAAACCAATCATTGTTGTGACCAAAGTAGATGTATCACCGGTTCCAGATTTTATTCAGGAATATAAAACGCTGGGTGTAGAAATCTTCACCACTTCTTCCAAGCTAGAAGGTCGCAAAGAGGATATTGCGACATTACTGGAAATTCTCGACGATAAAATCTCTGTACTTGTTGGCCATTCAGGCGTAGGCAAATCAACGCTGATTAACGACTTGGTTCCGAGCGCAGATCGAATGACTGGCGATGTAAATGATGTCACCGGCCGCGGTCGCCACACCTCATCGAGTGCGATTGCACTTCCACTTGCCAATGGTGGATGGATCATTGATACACCGGGTATTCGTGCATTTGGTCTATCGCATCTCAACAGGGAACGAATCATCGAATCTTTCCCAGATATCTACCAAGTGATTCAAAGATGTATGCCCAATTGTTCACATCATGAAAATTCTTGCGCGCTTGGGCCGTGGATTGAATCGGATGCACAGTTGCGGGCAGAACGATTGACTCGAGTCACCAGCCTTCGGTCACTGCTAGAAGTGAAACCAGTTGAATCTGATGCGCCCGAGGATGGGCGATAGACTCACACAATGAGCCATAGTCGCGGAGAAGATCTCGCACTTGCCCATCGCCTAGCTGATGCTGCCGATGCAATAACCCTTACTCGTTATCAAGCTCTCGATCTCACCGTTACAACAAAGCCAGATAACACACCTGTTACCGATGCTGATAAATCTGCAGAGAGTGCAATCAGAGCACTTCTTCACGCCCACCGCCCTGATGATGGAATCGTTGGTGAAGAATTTGGTGACGAAGGTTTAGAGAAGCAGCGCTATTGGGTTATTGATCCCATTGACGGCACAAAGAATTTTCTTCGTGGCGTCCCAACTTGGGCAACGCTTATTGCCTTAGTTGAGAAGGATTCAAAGGGCGATCAGAAAGTTACCGTTGGAGTTGTGAGCGCACCTGCGCTCTTTCGCCGGTGGTATGCACACGAAGGTGCAGGTGCTTTTCTTGTTGTTAATTCGCAGATTCCAAAGAAGATCTCTGTCTCTCAAGTTTCAAAGATGGAAGATGCATCGATCTCTCACTCTGATTTCATCGGGTGGGGAGGTCGCCTAGGCGCATTTAACTCACTGCTTTCCTCTGCTTGGCGTACTCGCGCACATGGTGATTTCTGGTCACATATGTTGGTTGCAGAAGGCGCAGTTGATATCGCCGTTGAACCAGAGCTCGCTCTCTGGGATATGGCAGCGCTCGACATCATCGTTCGCGAAGCTGGTGGAAAATTTACCAATCTCGATGGAGTTGATGGAATCCATGGCGGTAACGGTCTATCTACTAATGGTGCGCTGCACACTACTGTCGTAGAAGCACTTAAGGCCAAGGGGTAAAAGTGACGACAGAACAGCTCACACCACTTACATTCTCGATCTCTGGCATGACATGTAGCTCATGCGTTAACAGTATTGAGCGAGCAGTCAATGAAATTCCTGGTGTATCCGCATCTGTTAATTTTGCATCAGAGACTCTGCACTTGCTTGCACCATCTAGCCTTGATGCAAAGACCATCATCAAGCAAGTGAAATCTGCTGGTTATGAAGCCCGCTTACTGGAAGATCAAAGCAACCCTGCGCTACATAGAAAAGGCGCCGCACGGGCACTTATCGCAGCAGCCCTCTTTGCCATTCCTGCAGTAGCTATCTCAATGGTGATGAGCTGGCATCCAGCGATTAACGAGTGGTTGATTTCTACCTTTGAAAGTTATAGCTGGCCTCAGCCACCGCATGCAGATCACAACTTTGTATCCTGGCTAGTTCTAGCAATTACCACCCCTCTTATTCTCTTTGTTGCATGGCCCATTCACCGTTCAGCGCTTCGCAACATCTTCCATCCAACGATGGATACCTTGGTCTCCCTCGGAGCTTTCAGCGCCTACTTCTGGTCAATCTATGCAACGTATTCAAATACTGGAGAGCCATATACCGAGGTTGCAGCCGGAGTCCTCTTCTTCGTCATCCTTGGTCGCTACCTTGAATCACGTGCAAAGCGACGTGCAAGTAGCGCGCTCTCATCACTTCTTGCACTCGGCGAGAAAGAAGTCGCTGTCATGCGAGCTGGCGTAGAAGTAATCATTCCTATCTCTCAATTAGTTGTCGGTGATGAATTTGTTGTTAAACCAGGTTCACGCATTGCAACGGATGGTGTGGTCATCTCAGGTTACAGTTCGGTAGATAACTCGATGATTACTGGTGAATCGGTGCCTGTCGAGGTAGCACCCGGATCTCGCATAATCGGTTCAGCGATGAATAACAATGGACGCCTGCTTGTCCGTGCAACACGAGTCGGAAGCGATACAGAGTTAGCGCGCATTACATCGATGGTTGTCACAGCCCAAGGAAGTAAAACTCCGATACAGGCGAAGGCAGATAAAATCGCAGCTTACTTTGTTCCGATTGTCACTGTACTTGCAGCGTTTACCTTTGAAGGTTGGTACTTATTCGGTGGCAAATCACTGACGTACTCAATTTCTACCGCAATTACCGTTCTCGTTATTGCATGTCCATGTGCTCTAGGTCTTGCCACCCCTATCGCTCTCTTAGTTGCTTCCGGTCGTGGAGCTCAGCGCGGAATAGTTCTACGTAATCCACGTGCCTTAGAAGCGTCGCAAACCATTGATGTAGTTGTACTTGATAAGACAGGAACTCTTACTGAGGGCGAGATGTCGGTTCGCGACTTCACTCTCTCTCCATCTGCCAGCAAGGTACTCGGCTCAGAATTTAGCAATCTGCTTACGGAGAAGAACATACTTTCGAGCGCTCTTGCACTTGAAAGTCAGAGCGATCACCCAACTGCTAAATCGATAGCAACATTTGCGCTAGCTCAGGGGGCAGCGCAACTTCCTGTGGATCAACTCACGCAAACACCTGGCGTAGGTGTTGCAGCACGAGTAAATATCAGTGGCAAGTCACCCGTTGTCTTGATTGGCTCTCCTGTTTCGGTTGCACATAGTTGTATTCCATTTGATGCAGAAATCACCGCTGCAATTGAGAAGGCAGAAAGCAATTCACATGCTGTCTCAGTTCTTGCCTGGGATGGTGTTGCACTAGCGGTCTTCGCATCTGGCGATATTGTGAAGAGTGATGCAGCAGCGACTCTGCAGGAGTTGCATAAGCGTGGCATTACGACCTGGTTGGTTTCAGGCGACAATGAGCAGAGCGCTTCGAATATTGGTTCTCAAGTTGGAATAGCAGCAACACATATCATCGCAAACGCTCTGCCAGAAGATAAATTGGCGAAGGTTAAAGCGATGCAGGAGCAAGGTCACCGAGTCTTAATGATCGGCGATGGCGTCAACGATGCGGCAGCTCTGGCACAGGCAGATTTAAGTATCGCAATGGGATCTGGCACAGATGTTGCAATGTCGAGCGCTGACATCACCTTGATGCGACCGCAACTTGGGGCAGTTATTGAAGCGCTAGATTTATCGAAGAAGACTCTCTCGACGATTAAGGGAAATCTCACCTGGGCATTTGCCTATAACGTCATCGGCCTACCGATTGCAGCTCTTGGTTTGGCAACACCGATGTATGCGGCAGCTGCGATGGCTATCAGTAGCCTCTTTGTTGTAAGTAATTCGCTGCGCTTAAAGTAAGGATTACCCCGAATCCAGAATCATCTGGAAAAGAGAAAAGGCGCTGATATCAGCGCCTTTTTCATTCCAACAATCTAGCTATCTTGCATTGGTAGCGGGGGCAGGATTTGAACCTACGACCTCTGGGTTATGAGCCCAGCGAGCTACCGAGCTGCTCCACCCCGCGTCGGAAGTGCAATCATAGGCATAACAGCCTTGCTTCACCAAATCCGTTACAGATGCGAGAAATTACTTACGTGATTGCGCAGCAATCGCGGCAGCAAGTGCTGCCTTAAGTCGATCTTGTGCGCGACCGTATGCAGCAAAGTCTCCCTTTGCAAGTGCAGCTTGACCATCAGAGAGAGCTTGCTTTGCACGTTGTAACGCACTTGCAAGATCTGCTGATTTGTTATTCGTTGTTGCATCTGGATTTGAATTAGTCGTTGAAGATGTTCCGGAGTTTCCACCGAATACTTGATCAAGTGCACCCTTAAGTGAACTATCGAATCCAATGACATCACCGAATGAGACAAGCACCTTCTGCAGTAGTGGATATGCAGCAGAGTTAGATGTCGCTCTTACGTAGACAGGTTGTACGTAGAGAAGACCATTTCCAACCGGCAAGGTTAGAAGGTTTCCGAGTACAACATCTGATCCACCTTGACGAAGAAGTGAAAGTGTATTTGCAACTTCTGGTTTCGCTTCGAAGTTAGATGCCACCTGTGATGGACCTGCGATATTTGTGCTTCGTGGAAGTTGAAGTACAGAAATCTTTCCGTAATCAGCTCCGGCAGTTGAGTTCACAGCGGCAAAGGCTGACAAGTTCTCTCGGCCACCACGAGGTACAAATGGTGTGGTCAATGAGAATGCAGGTGTCTTTGAACCAGGCATCTGCAGCGTCATGTAATAAGGAGGTTGAGCTCCTGCATTTGCACCGAATGTTGAAGGATCGGTAGGTACACGCCAGAAGTCCTGACCACCATAGAAGGCATCAGAGTTCTTCACGTGATACGAGCTCAAGATTTCACGTTGTACGCGGAAGATATCTTCTGGGTAACGAACGTGGTCTAGGAGATCCTTAGAGATCGCGCTCTTTGGCTTAACGCTGTCAGGGAAGGCCTTCATCCATGTCTTTAGGACAGGATCCTTCGTATCCCACTGATAGAGGCTCACTGTTCCGTCATATGCGTCGACAGTTGCCTTCACTGAATTTCGAATGTAATTCACAGTTGTATTTGACTGAGCAGTTACTGCAGTTGAATTTGCAGTCAGCGCATCTGCTGTCGACGTCGAGAGCGATGTGGTTCTTGAATATGGATAACCCGCGCTCGTTGTATAGCCATCGATAATCCAGAGAATCTTGCCATCAACGATTGCTGGATATGGATCGCCATCAAGGGTCAGCCATGGAGCGACCTTTGCTACGCGCTCACGAGGTTCGCGGTTATAAAGAATCTTTGAATCAGCATTGATCAAGTTAGAGAGAAGAATTCTCTGCTCTTGATACTTAACTGCGAAGAGAAGCTTGTTGAGAAGGCTTCCTACAGGGACTCCACCGGTTCCGGTATATGTGTAGTTCTTCTGACCATTTGCTGATGCATCATCTGGATAATCGAATTCGACAGGGTTCTTCGTCTTCTTTCCACCAATGATTGAGTAATCAGGAACGTTCTCACCGAAGTAAATGCGAGGCTGGAAATCACCAAGACCCTTTGTTGGAGGAAGATCTCCTACTGCAAAGTTTGGCTTTCCATCAGCATCGACGGTATTTCCGTATGCTGCAACGAAACCAAAGCCGTGTGTATAGACAAGGTGATCGTTGATCCAGTTACGGCTTGGATTACCTTCAATATTTAATTCACGAACTGCAACAACAGTGTCGCGTGAGACTCCATTGATTTTGTAGCGATCCACATCGAGTGACTGTGGGAATGTGTAGTAAGGCTTGATCTGCTGAAGTTGTCTAAATGTCGCTGAGATGACATTTGGATCCATCAATCTGATGTTGGCGATAGTTGCAGCATCATCTGCCAGTTGGCCAGCACTTGCTGAAAGGGTTGCGTCGTAATCCTTGATATCAACATCTGCAAGGTCGTATGCAGCGCGAGTAGCGTCGATATTGCGCTGGATAAATGGCGCTTCCTTAGAGGATTCTGATGGCTTTACCTGGAACTGCTGAATCGCAGCTGGATAAATTCCAGCGATGAGAACTGATGAAATCACCAAGAGCGCTGTTCCAGCTGCTGGCAGTAGCCATGAGCGACGAACGATATTTGCAAAGAAGAGCAGTGCACAGACAACTGCAATAGCAGAGAGAATTGCTTTGGCAGGAAGTAGAGCATTGACATCTGTGTACTTAAGACCAGTAATCAAGGTGCTCTCTTTAAGAGATAGCGCATATCGATCGAACCAGTAAGCAACTGCTTTAAGAAGAACGATGAGTCCTAGAAGTATTGAAATCTGAACTCGTGCTGCAACAGTTGTGCGATCACCTTCAACGTTGACGCGAATTCCACCGTACATGTAGTGAACAAAAGCGCTAGCAAGAGCTGCCAGAATCAGAGTCGAGATTCCCCATCCAATGATTGCTTGGTACATCGGAAGCTTGAAGACGAAGAACGAGACATCTAAATTAAATTGCGGATCTTTGACCCCAAATGAGGTGGAGTTCGTAAATTGCAGCCATTGGCGCCAGAACGCTGTTCCGGAAGTGCCAGCAAAGTATGCGAGAACTGCAGCGATGCCGATGAAGACCAAGAGACGGATTGGTTCAATCTGGCCACGTAGCCTTTCAACGCCATTGATCTCGATACTTGTTGGAACGTACAGTGGGCGGCGCTTGTACGCGATAAAGATATTGAGCGAGATAACTAAAGAGGTAAGTAAGCCAACAATTAAGAAGAGTTGAATCTTGGTTGCAAGAACTGTCGTCCACACAGATGTGAAATCAACAGAGTTGAACCAGAGCCAGTCAATGTAGAAACCGCTGAAGTAAACGAGGATGGCACCGAGTGCAAATAAGATTCCTGCAGTAATTACAAGCGGGCTACGATTTCTATTCATGAATCTAGATTAGTGCACCCCTTCACACCTTGAAAATTTGAATCCTGTGAATTTATAAGGATTTTATAAGCCTCTTCGAGAGTTGAGACGGCAATCACTCCAACACCTTGCACCGTCTCGGGAACTTCGTCGCAGTTTTTGCGGGATACGAAGATGATCTCTGTTCCTGTCTTGCGGGCAGCAGTGATCTTCTCCTCCACCCCTCCAATTGGGCCGACCTTGCCCTGTGCCGAAATAGTTCCGGTAGCTGCAATCTTGCGACCGCGCAGAATGTTCTCCGGGGTCAGAAGGTCTGTAAGACCTAGCGCGAAGATCAATCCGCCACTTGGGCCGCCAGTGTTCTTGAGGGAGAGTTTTATCGATGCATCTGTCATCTCACTGAGATCGATTTCTGAGTGGTACTTTGCAAGCAACTCTTTCGTTGCAAGTAGTGCGGTGCTTTGAGATTTAGCCATCTCTTTCTTACCGGACGCAATCTCAGCCTTATCGTTTGTCTCTCGTTGATATACAACTGAACGAGGAACTACTACACAATCTTTCTCAGCCCAGCATCGCAGAACTTGGTAGCCCAGAATCTCGGTCTCGGGATTGGTGACCCAAATGGATAGTAGATACATCTGTCCATCAACTGGGTATGTCTTCACCGGTGATTCAGGTGTTGATTGGACGTTAAGCAATTTAGGGAAGAGTGGATTTCCTTCACCTGGATTGATTAGTACAAAGTTAACGGGAAGTACAAGTGGAAGTGTGAGAACAAGGGTGAGTAAAAGCCTTACCAATCGCGGCGTATGGTTGAAGCGAACGGGCATTGCTATAACTACTAAGCCCGATTATCTGGATTATCTTGGTTAATCGATTGACCAGAATTATCTGGCTGATTCTTTCCGTCTTCTCGGAATGATTCTTGAAAGCGTTGAAATTGGCCAACAGATCGAGAAGTCTCTGATTCATACTTTCCCTTAAATTTAGAGACCCAGATGACATATCCAATTCCGCCAAGTAGCCCAGCAATTGGAACGACCCACCAAATCAGTGCGGCGAAGGCGCTGCTACCTGCGGCATAGGCTGCAGCAACTTCCACGGATTGGCTAAATGGCGAAGGCATAAAAAGAGCCTACCCTCTCCGGGAAGAAAGTGCCCACTCGCATTGTTATAGATACTGGGTTATAGGAAACAGGGAATGGGTTGTATCTCTTAGTTACAATCGCATACCGCCATATTTGAGAGCTGAAGGAGTTTTTCAATGTCACCTTTTGGATTTACTCCAGATGATGCCAACGATGACGGTCAAAAGCCGGAAGATTTCTCAGCGATGATGCGTCAGATGCAGGAACAGATCCAGAAACAGTTTGAACAGATGGGAATCAACCCCGCTGGTTTTGTAAATCCATTTGCAGCCTTTACTGGTGGAACAAATGAAACTCTGCCAAAAAACGTTGTGCGCGATACCGCCAAGAAGATTGTTCAACTTCAAGGTTCTCAGCCAGTTGGAACTAAAGATGTAACCGTTATTGACAACGCTTTTGAGATCGCAGATTTGTGGCTTAATGAGGCGACAGCCTTTCCGGCCACTGGGGCGACAACTGCTCCACGTGCAATCAGTCGCCTTGATTGGATTGACCTCACCGTCGCCGGTTGGCACAACACTATGGAGCCTCTAGCAACAGGACTCTCCTCAGCAATTTCAGGGCTCCTTGATCAAGCAGCTGGCGATTCCGATGAACTCAATAACTCTATGGGTGCAATTACCGGGCTCTTAAGAACCTTTATCGGTTCGATGATTGCAACTCAGTTGGGCCAAGCTATTGGCGCTATCTCGGCATCTGCAACGGGTGCACACGATGTTGGCCTTCCACTTCTAGAGCCGGCAGAGCCAGTTTTAATTCCTGAAAACATTGAGTTGTGGAGTAAAGATTTAGAGATTCCAAAGACAGAGATTTATATCTTCCATGCTCTGCGAGAAGCAGCGATAGCGCGTTTATTTGCCCACAACCCGTGGATTGTTTCGTATATCCGCAGCGCCATCGTTGATTATGGACGCGGAATTCGTATCGATATGGATGCTATTCAACGTCAGGCAGAAGAGTTGATGAGTAACTTTGATTCTTCGCAACAGAGCCCAGATTCTGGAGAAAATACTTTCTCGATAGCGCTCAATAATGGAGTCTTCACCCCAGAAGAAACTCCCGAACAGAGAGCAGCGCTTTCAAAGTTAGAGACTGTACTTGCGCTTGTTGATGGTTGGGCAGATGAAGTTGCTGCACTTGCAGCAGGTGAACGACTTCCTGCGCTTGCATCTCTTCGAGAAATTTTTAGACGTCAACGAGCAACCAACGCTCCATCGCAGCAACTCTTTAAATCACTTCTTGGACTTCAAGTTTCACCACGACTTGCACGTGAGGCGAGCGCCTTCTGGCAGAAAGCTCGAGAGATTAAAGATATCTCTGCGCGCGATCAGATCTGGAGCGGAATCCTGCCAAGTGCTGAAGAGCTACTAGATCCTGAGAAGTTCTTAAAGTCGGCTGAGATTCCTGATGATCTCAGCGGGCTTCTCTAGGCTGGTCTAATAAAGCCAATCGAAAAACGGAGAGCGGGAAAAGCGAAG
>JACCDY011051347.1_pt1 | contig 10841 bp, 11 predicted proteins | sample 7446391 | NCBI WGS metagenome assembly JACCDY01 (sample SAMN15323451, study PRJNA562643) | freshwater metagenome | isolation source: river surface water | place: USA:Blue River Watershed | collected 2017-08-18
CCTCGCTGATGGCTTTGTTGAGCAGAATGGCCACCCGCATTTCAAGCTCTGGGGGCTCAATGGCCACCGTTAAACCTGAATCAAAGCGGGAAACCAAACGCTCGTGAATGTCCGCCAGACCCTTGGGATAGGTGTCGCTGGTCATGACGATGTGAGACTTTTTGGCCAGCAGCGCTTCAAAGGCATTGAAGAACTCTTCTTGTGTACGGTCTTTGTTGGCAAAGAACTGCACATCATCGATCAGGAGCAAGTCGAGCGAGTGATATCGGTTTTTGAACTCGTCAAAAGTCTTGCGCTGGTAAGCTTTAACCACATCGGATACAAATTGTTCAGCGTGGATGTAGAGAACTTTGGCATCGGGTCGATCTGCCAACAGTTTGTTACCCACAGCGTGCACCAAGTGCGTCTTGCCCAAGCCGACACCACCATAAATGAACAGGGGGTTGTACAGGTGCCCGGGCATGGTGGCCACGTGCATGGCCGCTGCACGCGCCATGCGGTTGGCGGAACCTTCGACCAAGGTATCGAATGTCAATGCCGTATTGAGTCGGTGGCGCTTGGCATCCGCTTGCGGATCTTCCGCGGGCTCAGTAAATTCTGGCTGTGCTTCAAGCGCAGACTTGGCCATTGAGAATGCTGTTTTTCCTTGGGCTTCTCTGGTAGCAAGCGCTAACTCAATTTGGATTTTTTGACCGTGCAATCTGGACAAAACGTCGGCCAATTTGGCGCTGTACTGGGCACGTATCCAATCTAACTTGAACCGATTGGCAACAAACAAAGTGACCTTCGAAAAGTCACTTGAGACTTGCGCTGTGAGCGGCTTGATCCAGGTGTTGAATTGTTGCTCTGGGAGCTCTTGTGCCAATTCATCAAGACAGACTTGCCAGAGCGCCTGGCCTGCTTCATCCGCATCGGTGGGGTGCTGTCCACTGCTCATGGCAATGCACCTTTGTTGTGGACAGATGGAAGATTCATGCGGCTTAAAAATGACTTTATCAAGAGTTTATCCACATGCAAAACATGGGACGTTGGGGGATCATAAACCAGAAATTTGGAACTGCGGCAAGGTTTTATTCAAAGTGAAAGTTGAAAGTATGGCCACCAAGGGTTTACCAAGGCCTGAAAGTTTGCGATAATCGCCGGCTTTCCCCAAAAAATTGACTGATTCAAATGAAACGCACATACCAACCCTCTAAAACACGCCGCGCACGTACACACGGCTTCTTGGTTCGCATGAAAACCCGTGGTGGCCGTGCCGTGATCAACGCACGACGCGCCAAGGGCCGTAAACGCCTGGCCGCTTAAGCCTAGCCCTCAAATGGCTTGGCTGCTGAGCAACTCAATGCCTCGGCAGTGGTGTGCAGCGCTTAAAAACCCGACCCCAGTTTCAAGCCGCCCTTTCTGGCGGCACGGTCTCTCGCACGCCCCATTTTGCTTTGCACCGCTTAAACCTGCCTGAACGCAAGCCATTGCCTGAATTCCAAGCGCAGGAAACCGCAAAAGCCAGCGAGCCCAAAGCATTATTTCAATCGCAGGAAGTTTGGCTGGGTGCCATGGTGCCCAAGCGTTGGGCCCGACGTGCCGTCACTCGCAACACCATCAAGCGTCAAATTTACGCCATCAGCGCCGCATTTGAAGTTCGCTTGCCCTGTGCCGCTCACGTGGTTCGCTTGCGCTCAGAGTTCGACCGTCGGCTGTTCATCAGTGCCACATCGCCCATGCTCAAGCAGGCCGTTCGCCTGGAGCTTGAGCAGTTATTTGAACGCGCAGCGCAACAGCCATGATCCAAAAGCTATTGATCGGTCTTGTGAAAGGTTATCGCCTTTTCCTCAGCCCTTGGTTAGGATCTGCATGTCGGTTTGAGCCTACCTGCTCTGTGTATGCACTCGATGCCTTGAAGCAACATGGTGCCGGGGTTGGCAGCTATCTCACCCTCAAACGCCTTGGCCGTTGTCACCCCTGGTGCAATGGTGGCCACGACCCTGTGCCCGAAAAAGCACCTCAGTGGCTTTCGCGTTTATTGCATCACCCGTTAACACATCCCTCTTCGAAGAAGTCTTCATGAACGATATCCGCCGCACCTTTTTATGGGTCATTTTTGGCTTCTCCATGGTTCTCCTTTGGGACCAATGGCAAATTTATAACGGCCACAAAGCCACCTTCTTCCCTAAACCTGTTGTTGCCACTGCTGAAAATACGGCCGCCAACAGCACGCCCGCAGCTTCTGGTTCTGTGCCTACCGCAAGTAGCGCCGCGCCTGCAGCAGGCCCATCTCAAGTTCCCAGCAGCTCAGCCGCATCCAACGCGCCCGTCACAAACCGCGAACGCATTGATGTCAGCACCGATGTTTTAAAGCTCCGCTTTGACACTGAAGGCGGCACGCTTTTGTTCGCCGAGTTCTTGAAATTTGGCGACTTGGTTGACAGCAAAAAGCCTTTTGTATTGCTGGATGAAAGCAAAGCGCGCGTCTATGTTGCTCAAACTGGCTTGATCGGTGGTGCGTTTGCTTCGCACAAAACCCCCATGAAATTCACCGGGGAAAGTAGCCTGAAAGAAGGCCAAAACGAATTGGTACTCACCTTCGAATCTGCTGATGTTGGCGGCTTGAAACTGGTCAAAACCTACACCTTGACCCGCGGCAGTTATGCCATCAAGGTCAACCACCAAGTGATCAATACTGGCAACGTCGCAGTTTCCCCTCAACTTTATGTTCAGTTGGTGCGAGATGGCAACAAGCCTGAAGGTGAGTCTGCGTTTTACTCAACCTTCACCGGCCCTGCGGTTTACACAGAAGCCAAAAAGTACCAAAAGATTGAGTTCACTGACATCGAAAAGGGCAAGGCTGAATTTGAAAAGAATGCCCCTGAAGGTTATGTCGCCATGGTGCAGCATTACTTTGCATCTGCATGGGTTTTGCCAGCCAACACCGTGCGCGAGAATTTTGCCCGCAAGGTCGATACCAACCTTTATTCAGTGGGCATGATTACCCCTTTCAGCGAAGTTGCGCCAGGTCAGACCAAAGCGCTAGAGGCCACTTTGTTTGTGGGCCCACAAGAAGAAAAAATGTTGGAAGCTTTGGCTCCCGGCTTGGAGTTGGTCAAAGACTACGGCTGGCTCACGGTCTTGGCCAAGCCTTTGTACTGGTTGCTCGATCGCTTGTATGGCTTCCTGCAAAACTGGGGTTGGGCCATTGTGGCTTTGGTCTTCTTGCTCAAGTTGGCTTTTTACTGGCTCAACGCCAAAGCTTATGCCAGCATGGCCAAAATGAAAGCCATCAATCCCAAAATCATGGAAATGCGTGAGCGTCTCAAAGACAACCCGCAGCAAATGCAGCAAGAGATGATGCGCATTTACCGCGAGGAGAAGGTCAACCCCATGGGCGGTTGCTTCCCTATCATGGTGCAGATTCCTGTTTTCATTGCCTTGTACTGGGTGTTGCTGTCGTCTGTTGAAATGCGCAACGCACCCTGGATCGGTTGGATTCAAGATTTGTCCGCGCCCGACCCCTACTTCATCTTGCCTGTGGTCATGACGCTGTCTACATTGCTGCAAACAGCACTGAACCCCGCGCCACCCGATCCAATGCAAGCCAAATTGATGTGGTTCATGCCACTCATCTTCAGCGTGATGTTCTTCTTCTTCCCATCCGGCTTGGTGCTGTATTGGATCACCAACAACATCTTGTCAATTGCGCAGCAATGGGTCATCAACACCCGCATGGGTGTACCGCCGCAGTTCAATCTGCCAAAATTCAAATGAGCCCCCAAAGTCTTCATTTGAATTGAACCACTCAGGGCCGCACAAGCGGCCCTGTTGCATTGAAATTTTCATTTTTATTCAAACCAATTTGACGCCATGCTGTCTCGCCATCAAGACCCTATCATCGCCATCGCAACGGCCCCTGGCCGAGGCGCAGTCGGCATTGTGCGTGTGTCGGGCCGCCAACTGAAAGCGTGGGCAGATGACTTGTGTGGCAAGACGCTCATGGCAAGACAAGCGCACTACCTGCCATTCAAAGACGAACAAGGCGAACCCATTGACCACGGCTTGGCCATCTATTTTCCAGGGCCCCATTCCTACACAGGGGAAGATGTTTTAGAGCTTCAAGCGCACGGTGGCCCAGTGGTTTTACAACTCCTTGTGTCGCGGTGTTTAGAAGCGGCCCAAAAAACGAATGCGGCCACTGGTCAAGCCTATTTGCCGGGTCTTCGTTTGGCTGCGCCTGGTGAATTTACACAGCGGGCTTTCCTCAACGACAAAATTGATTTGGCGCAAGCCGAGGCCATTGCCGATTTAATCGATGCCTCCACGGGCGCAGCAGCCCGCAGTGCCAGCCGCTCCTTGGCTGGCGACTTCTCCAAAGAAATTCATGTGCTACGCGATGGCCTGGTTCATTTGCGCATGCTGGTAGAAGCCACTTTGGATTTCCCCGAAGAAGAGATTGATTTCTTGCAGAAGGCCGATGCGCAAGGCCAACTTCACCGACTCCAAGAACAGCTGAACAAAGTATTGGCTCGCACCCAACAAGGCGCCTTGCTGCGTGAGGGCATCAAGGTGGTCATTGCAGGTCAACCCAACGCGGGCAAAAGCTCTTTGCTCAATGCCTTGGCCGGTGCCGAGTTGGCCATCGTTACACCCATTGCGGGAACCACGCGCGATGTCGTGCAACAAACCATCCAAATTGAAGGTGTGCCCGTTCATGTGATTGACACCGCAGGCCTTCGTGAAGGCGAGGGCATTGATGCGGTTGAAAAAATTGGCATTCAACGGGCCTGGGAACAAATTGCTGCGGCTGACGCTGTTTTGTTTTTGCACGATCTGACTCGCCAGCATCTGCCCGACTATGTTCAAGCCGACGCACAAATTCAAGAGACACTCACACAGCAAGTGCCGCAGGGTGTGAGTTTGTTGCACGTTTGGAACAAGTGCGACGTTGCCAACCCAAGCCATGTTGCAAAGCTTGATGGTGATGCAAGCACCGCCATTGATTTGTCCGCTAAAACAGGCCAGGGCATTGATCAGCTTCGCTCAAAATTATTAGAGGCTGCTGGTTGGCAACCAGTGGTCGAGGGTTTGTATTTGGCCCGTGCGCGACATGTGCAGGCCCTGCAACGTGTGCAATCGCATCTTGAGTGGGCAGACATGCATTTGCGTGCACAAGCACAATCACTCGACCTGCTGGCTGAAGAGTTGCGCTTGTCACAAAGCGCATTGAACGAAATCACTGGCGAGTTCAGCGCAGACGATTTACTGGGCGTCATTTTCTCCAGTTTCTGCATCGGAAAATAAACGCATGGCCGCTAAAAATCCCCTCGATCGGCCCGCGCCGCAAAGTCCCAAATCACTGAGTGGGCTAATTCCATTTCTCAAACCCTATCGCCTTCAAATTGGTTTGGCGTTGGTCTTTTTAATTTTGGCGGCAGCATCCACCTTGGCATTTCCAATTGCCCTTCGTCAATTGATTGACAACGGCCTGCAGCACCCCGATCCAGGCGCGCAAGCCATGGCACTTCGCGGCAACTTCCTCATGCTGTTTGGCGTTGCTGTGGCACTGGGTTTGTTTTCAGCCGCCCGATTCTTCACGGTCAGTTGGCTAGGAGAACGCGTCACAACCGATTTGCGCAATGCCGTCTATGGCCACGTCTTAAAGCAAAGTCCCGCATTTTTTGAAACAACACCCACAGGCGAAGTCATCAGTCGCTTGGTCGCTGACACCACCTTGGTTCAAACGGTGGTGGGCAGCTCACTCTCCATGGGACTGCGCAATGCCGTCATGGGCATTGGTGCGCTGGGCATGCTGGTTTGGGCCCACCCAACCGTCATGCTGCAACTGGTCGTGACCGTGGTTTTGGTGGTATGGCCGGCCACCATTTATGGCCGCCGAGTTAGGCGGCTGTCGCGCGCCAGTCAAGACCGTGTGGCAGACAGCAGCAGCATTGCCACAGAAATTTTGAACGCCATGTCCGTGGTTCAAAGTTATACCGCTGAAGAACGTGAGTCCCAACGCTTTGTAACAGCCACAGAGCAAGGTTTTCAAACGGCCATCCGCAGAACACGGGCGCGCTCGGTGTTGGTGGCTTTTATCATCATTGCGAATGCTGCATTTTTATTGTGGGGCTTGTATCAAGGCACACAAGCTGTGTTGGCGGGCGATTTAACTGCTGGCCAATTGGGCCAAGCTGTTTTGTATGTGATTATTTTTGCAGGCGCTGTGGCTGTTTTGGGCGAAACTTATGGTGACATGCTCAGAGCGGCGGGTGCCACCGAGCGATTGATGGAATTGCTGGGCACCACATCACCTGTTCAATCACCCGCGCACCCCGTGGTGTCGCGCCCACCCAGCACGGGCAGCAAGCTTCAGTTTGACGGTCTTCAATTTCACTATCCATCGCGACCCTCGCAAATGGCGCTGCATGATTTTTCAGTGGCAATTCAAGCTGGGCAAACTGTGGCGTTGGTGGGTCCCAGCGGTGCTGGTAAAACAACCTTGTTTGCGCTATTGCTGCGTTACTACGATCCACAACAAGGTCAGATTTTATTGGATGACGTTCCCATTCAAAACCTCAGCTTGCACGATTTACGTCAACGCATTGGCATCGTTCCGCAAGAGCCTGTTTTATTTTCAAGCAGTGCATTGGAAAACATTCGCTACGGCAAACCCGACGCCACAGATGAAGAAGTTCGCGCAGCCGCAGTCGCTGCTTTTGCTGACGAATTCATTGTCGATTTACCCGACGGCTACAACACCTTCTTGGGCGAGCGTGGGGTGCGTTTGTCGGGTGGTCAGCGGCAGCGCATTGCCATTGCGCGGGCCATGCTGAAGAATCCACCGCTCTTGTTGTTGGACGAAGCCACCAGCGCTTTGGATGCGCACAGTGAGCGCATGGTTCAAGCGGCCCTCGAATCTGCCATGCGGGGCAGAACCACCTTGGTGATTGCACACCGTTTGGCCACCGTTCAAAAAGCCGACAAAATTTTGGTGCTGGAACATGGCCGCTTGGTGGAGCAGGGCAAGCATGCCGAGCTGGTGCAGCTGGGCGGTGTGTATGCTGGTTTGGCAGCGCTCCAATTTAATGCTTGAAGCGAGTCAATGCGCCGCAACTGGCCTCAACTGACTTTAGTGTCCGGCAAAGTCAACCAAGGTAAACAGCGGTAGGCCCGCTTCTTTGAGTTTGGCTGAGCCGCCGAGTTCTGGCAGGTCAACGATGGCGGCGCCTTCGATCACTTCGGCACCCAATTTTTCAAGCAGTTTCATTCCGGCCAACATGGTGCCACCTGTTGCAATCAAGTCGTCAATGAGCAGCACACGTTGACCCCTTTGTACCGCATCGGTGTGTAATTCAACAGTGGCCGTGCCATATTCCAACTCATAGGTTTCCTCGACGGTTGTAAAAGGGAGTTTGCCTTTTTTTCGAATAGGTACAAAACCCACATTCAACTCGTAGGCCACCACGGCACCCAAAATAAAGCCACGCGCATCGAGTCCGGCCACCACATCGGGCCGCATGGCTGGGGCCATATAACGATGCACAAAGGCATCGATCAAAATGCGAAAAACACGTGGGTTTTGTAACAAAGGGGTGATGTCACGAAACTGCACGCCCGCCACAGGCCAGTCCGGCACCGTTCGAATGTTACTTTTCAAATAATCATTCACTGACAAAGGCACTTCGGCCCCAACTTCGCGCATGGCTTTGACTCCCCGGTGGTATTTTCTGCTTGCCCGTCATCATAGTCACGCTTTGCGCCATCCCTCGTTAAAATAAACACATGACCTTCAATCCCGATCAAGCCCTCCAACTCGCTCGCGAGACTTTGGACATTGAGGCCGAAGCCCTGATGGGACTCAAATCTCGACTCGACACCCGCTTTTCTGATGCCGTCCAAATGATGCTGAATGTCAAAGGCCGCGTGGTGGTCACAGGCATGGGCAAAAGCGGCCACATCGGCTCCAAAATAGCCGCAACCCTGGCCTCAACAGGGACGCCCGCCATGTTTGTTCATCCGGGCGAAGCAAGTCACGGTGATCTGGGCATGATCAAAGCAGTCGATGTGGTCTTGGCCATTTCTAACAGTGGCGAAAGCGACGAGTTGGTGTCTATCTTGCCTGTCCTCAAACGCTTGGGCGTACCACTCATCGCCATGACAGGTGGCTTGACATCGGCCCTTGCGCAACATGCAGATGTGGTTTTAGACAGCAGTGTTGCCAAAGAAGCTTGCCCGCTCAATTTGGCACCCACCGCCAGCACCACCGCACAGATGGCCTTGGGCGACGCCTTGGCTGTGGCCTTGTTAGACGCACGCGGCTTTAAAGCCGAAGACTTTGCGCGCTCTCACCCCGGAGGCTCTTTGGGGAGACGCTTGTTAACGCATGTCAGCGATGTCATGCGCAAAGACGAACACGTGCCCAGCGTGCTGCCCAACGCCAGTTTTTCTGAGTTGATGCAAGAGATGAGCCGAAAAGGTTTGGGCGCCTCCGCTGTTGTGAATGAAGCGCGCCACATCTTGGGTATCTTTACCGATGGAGACTTACGTCGTTTGATTGAAAAAGGTCTTGATTTGCGATCGTTGCAGGCCAAAGATGTGATGCACGCCAACCCCCGCACGGTCAATCAAAACGCCTTGGCTGTCGAGGCAGCAGAGTTGATGGAGCAATTCAAAATTACGAGTGTCTTTGTGGTGAACTATTCCCATGAGTTGTGCGGTGCTTAAAACACCAATGACTTGATGCGCGCCAAAGTCATTTAAGTGCGACCCCCATCTTCCAAACTGCGCACATCATGAAAACCATTCAAGCCGCTTTGAATTTTCCACCTGAGTTGTTGCTGAAAGCACAAGGTGTCAAAGTCGCATTCTTTGACGTCGATGGCGTTCTGACCGATGGTGGTTTGTATTTTTCCGAGCATGGCGAAACACTCAAACGTTTCAATACCTTGGATGGTCATGGACTCAAGCTCTTGAAGCACGCTGGCATTACACCAGTCATCATCACTGGGCGCGACTCTGTGCCATTGCGCGTACGTCTCAAGGCCCTCGGAATTGAGCACGCGCGTTTTGGCACCGAAGACAAACTGCCAGCCGCCGAAGAATTTTTAAAAACGCTGGGCTTGGGTTGGCATCAATCTGCAGCCATGGGCGATGATTGGCCCGATTTGCCCCTCTTGCAACGGGCTGCATTTGCTTGCGCGCCCCATCAAGCACATGCTCAAGCTTTGGCGCTGGCAGACTACATCACAAGCCGCCAAGGCGGTGAAGGTGCCGCGCGTGAATTTTGTGATGTGTTGGTCGTGGCCAGCGGTCAGTATTCGCAACTGTTGTCACGCGTTGGTACACCCACAGCATCATGATAGAACGCATTCGCCGTAGCCTCGACAAGTTGGCCCTGTACTTGCCGGGCATTCTCATGGCGCTTTTTGCTTTGGGAAGTTGGTGGCTCTTAAGAAGTCTGCCCAACATCATGACCGATGCGCCCAAACAAACTGTGCGTCTTGAGCCCGACTATTATTTAGAACAATTCTCGGTCAAGTCCTTTGACAAGCAGGGACGCTTAACGCGCGAGGTCAGCGGTCATCGCGCCCAACATTTCCCCTACAACGATACGCTCGACATCAGCAATGTGACTTTACGCAGTCAAGACACCAATGGCCAACGCCATGATGTCTTCACCGCCGACAGCATGCTGCTGAACAGTAAATCAGGCGAATATGAACTCAAGGGGCAAGTGCGTGGCGTGATTGAAGCACGTCAGCGTTAAAAGCAAATATCTTTTTGAAAGGCGCTCATGCAGCCCTTGGTTTTCATCACAGGTGCTTCCAGTGGCATTGGCCAAGCGTTGGCTCTCAGGTATCACCAAGCTGGTTGGCGTTTGGCACTGGTGGCACGTCGGGTTAGCGACATGCAGGCTTGGTGTCATCAACATGGGATGGCCGTTGAGTCTGCCCGTTGTTATGAAGCCGATGTCAGCCAAGTCGACAGCATTTTGGTAGCGGCCAACGCATGCATGAATGAGATGGGCGTCCCCGATGTGGTCATTGCCAATGCGGGCATCAGCATTGGCATGGACACCCGCATCAAGGCCGACTTGGATGTCATGGCGCAAGTCATGCAGACCAATGTGATTGGGATGGCGGCCACCTTTCACCCTTTCATTGAGGCCATGAAAAGTCGCGCTCAGACACTCGGGTTGGCAAGCGCTGGAACCTTGGTCGGCATTGCCAGTGTGGCCGGAATTCGTGGTATGCCGGGTCATGCTGCTTATTGTGCGAGCAAAGCTGCGGCCATCAGTTATTGTGAAAGTTTACGAGGCGAGCTCAAGCCTGAAGGTTTCAGGGTGGTCACATTGGCGCCCGGTTACATCAAAACGCCATTGACCGCAAAGAACAGATTCCCAATGCCTTTCTTGATGTCAGCCGACGACTTCGCGCGTCTTGCCTATCAAGCCATTGAACAAGGCACGAGTTTTAAAGTGATCCCCGCCCCCATGGCTTGGGTGGCCAGGCTGTTGCGCATCTTGCCTGATGCCTTGTTTGATCGGGCCTTTAAGAATCAGCCACGAAAGCATCGCGCACACGAACATTGAACGGTTTCAAATTTGATTGCCCATGAAAAAAGCCCTGCATGCAGGGCTTCTTTTTTGGCTTGCACCCTAAAGTGCAAGTGAGGTGGGAATGCGATTAATAACCGCCGCCGTAGCCACCGCCGCCGCCTTCGCGACGACCGCCACCACCACCGTTACCGCCGCCACGTGGGCCAGAGCCGTAAGGGCTGCGGAACCCGGATTCGCCACCGCCTTCGCGACGTCCACCGCCACCGCCGTAGCCGCCACCGCCGCCACCCCCGCC
>JACCDY010684096.1_pt1 | contig 10840 bp, 8 predicted proteins | sample 7446391 | NCBI WGS metagenome assembly JACCDY01 (sample SAMN15323451, study PRJNA562643) | freshwater metagenome | isolation source: river surface water | place: USA:Blue River Watershed | collected 2017-08-18
AGTGCAATGTGTTCTTTTAGAATATCTACGATAAAAATAGCAGCGGGTTGACGAGTCATGTCTGCGATAGACCCGAAAGTTTTCTCTAATTTCTCACGTTGACGTGTCTTAAATAATTTCTCTCTTTTGTTAAGGGTATCCCAAGAACCATCCGATTTCATTTTGTCAATTAAGGTCATTTTTCGGATTGACTTTCTTGTTGTTTGGAAGTTTGTTAACATTCCTCCAGACCAACGCTCGGTAACAAAAGGCATATTTACTTTAGTAACGCGCTCAGCTACGATTTCTTTTGCTTGTTTTTTCGTTGCAACGAACAAAACTTTCTTACCTGATTTCGCAATTTGCTTCATAGCAGCACATGCTTGGTCAAGGTGAACAATTGTTTTATTCAAATCAATGATGTGGATACCTTTTTTCTCCTCAAAAATGTAAGGAGCCATTGCTGGATTCCACTTTCTTTTCAAGTGTCCGAAATGAACACCCGCTTCTAATAATGTTTCAAATGATAATTTAGACATATATATGTGTTTACGTTCCTAATTAAATCATCAATACTGGAGGGTGGAAAAAACCAAGGTGCTCCTGTATTTGGATGCTAAACAACCAGTAATTAAACGATTAACGTTTAGAGAACTGGAATTTCTTACGTGCTTTTGGTTGACCTGGTTTCTTACGCTCTACCATTCTCGGATCACGAGTCATCAAACCTTCAACCTTTAATAACGGTTTATAATCTGCAGAAAGTTCGACAAGGGCTCTTGAAATTCCCAAGCGAATTGCTTCGGCCTGTCCATTAATTCCACCACCTGCAACATTTACTTTAACATCGTATTGACCTACTGTGTTTGTAAGTTGAAACGGTTGATTAATCTTTGCTTGAAGAACATCAATTGGAAATGCTTCAGTCATTCCTTTTTTATTTACAGAAATGTTTCCCTTTCCTTTAGTTAGGTATACACGAGCTACCGCTGTTTTTCTTCTTCCTAATGCGTTCATTACTTCCATTCTATTTATTTCAGTGTATCAAGATTCAATACTTCCGGTTGCTGTGCCTCATGTTTGTGAGCAGTTCCAGAGTAAACTTTTAAATTCGTATATAATTTTCTTCCAAGAGCATTTTTAGGCAACATCCCTTTAACTGCTTTTTCAATTAAACGCTCCGGATGATTTTTTAACATTTCTTCAGCAGAAGTAAAACGCTGACCACCTGGGTAACCAGAAAATCTAACGTACTCTTTGTTCATCAATTTTGTACCGGAAAAAGCTACTTTTTCAGCATTGATAACAATTACATTGTCTCCGCAATCAGCGTGAGGAGTATAACATGTTTTATATTTTCCACGAATAACTTTCGCGATTTTACTAGCTAAACGCCCAACAGGTTGTCCTTCTGCATCAACAACAAACCACTTTTTGTTAGCTGTCTCAGTATTACCCGATAATGTCTTGTAACTTAATGTGTTCACGGTAAATTTTGTTTAAAAAATTATACTTTTCCCTGAAATTAGGGGTGCAAAGATAACGTAATTCTTTTAACTAACAAAGGAATAATAAAAAAAAGCTACTATTTCTTTTTAAAGGCATTTATAGCATTTCGTGTAAACTCACTCAAGACTAATTTACCACTGATTTCAGCTCGTTCAATGAGTAATTCGTTCCAATGATCTGTGCCTTGCCAAAACACTTTTTTTAACAATTGCATCGCTTCAGGATTCGATTTTGCCAATTGTTGTGAAAGCCTCTCTATCTCTTTGTCCAAATCCGCTTCGTTATCAAAAACATCTGCATAAAGTCCATTTCTCTTCGCCCAATCTGCGGATCTCCATTCCGTTGCATTAATAGCTAATTCACTCATTGCAGACAATCCAATTTTTCTTTCAACGGCAGGACCGACAGCAAATGGACCTATTCCAACGGCCAATTCAGAAAGTTTTATTTCTGCGTGCTTTGTTGCTAAACAATAATCTACTGCCGAGGCTACTCCTACTCCTCCTCCAACTGCTTTCCCTTGTACGCGGCCAATAATTAATTTGGGGCAAGTTCTACACGCATTGATTACATGGGCAAATCCGGAAAAAAAAGCTTTTCCCGTCTCAAAGTCATTAATTGAAATGAGTTCATCAAAGCTTGCGCCCGCACAAAATGCCTTTTCTCCTTCAGATTTTAGTATTATTACTTTAACTGTATCATTTTTTCCAAGTTCTGTAATAGTTTCCGCGAGTTTTCTTAATATTTTACCCGGTAACGAATTACTCATTGGATGACCAAAATTAATAGTCCCAATACCGTTCTCTGAAATTTCAAAATTTACAAAACCCTGATCTGTGGCTGCATTCATCTCTTCCTTATTTTAACACAAAACTATCTTCTCCTATCAAAACTCCTTCGCAATACAGTTTTATGCGATAAGTTCCTTTATCTATAGCATCACTATTCACATCATAATAAATAGTAACATCAAGCGCTTGGTTATTGTAATCAACATCTTTTTTATCAGAATATGCTATGGATCCGGCATCAGTGGAGACAATATTTGAAGATCTTGACTGAAGCACTTGACCATTTGGAGCTGTGATAGACATGTACACCGTTTTTCTACCTGCGATTGCGAGCACGTTTTCTTGAAGCGTAAAACTAGATTTTAACTGATAAACCTTTTTTGCTCTATCGGTAGGTTCTGTAGTATTGTTTGTTTTCATTTTCAAAGCTCCTGAATTAATGTTGTAAGCTCTCAACTTACTACCTTTTTTAACCTGCTCCCCTTTTTCCTCTGCTTCTTTTTTGTAGTTATCTCTCTCAGCTGATGTTTCATTCAATTTTGTCGAAGTTTCATCTAAGTCAATTTCCAAACGTTTGTTCATTGTGTAAAGAGAATCGATTTGCCGAACATATCCTCTCATGATACCCTTCAAGGTTTCATTTTCCTTTCTTAATTTCGACAACTCTCTGGCAGAAAGTCTTTTATTTTTATCTAACTGATTCATCAAATCTAAAATTTCTGCCTTTTGAGCATTCAATGAATCAGACTTACTCGAATCTTTTTTAATGAGATCATCATATGTCTGGAGCATAGCCTTCAAATCTTTTCTCATATCATCGGACATCTCACCTACATATCCGGACATCATTTGTTCCATATCCTTCAATTCACTTTCAAGAAGGGCATTTTGATTCGCACATTCCTCATTGAGTGTTTTTGTATCCGACCACTTATAGGCTACAAAGGATAATCCTCCCAATAGAATCAAAATTAGCACTAAATAAATTAAACCATTGGAGGAATTTTTCACTGTTTCTTCACTCATAAAACTTTATTTAAATCAAAATTACATAATTAATAGTTTGCTATAATGCTAAAAATTCTGAAAAGTAACAGGTCGCACAAAGCGGAATACACTTTTCTGACCAACAGCAGTAAAACGCGAATCACTACTACTGGGGTATGGTCCGCCATGATGCATTGTTGAAAGCACATTCACGCCTGTAGGCACACCATTTAAAATGAGTCGTCCACATTTTTTTCGAAGTATTGAAATCACGTTAGGCAATGCTTGATCGTGTTCGTTTGCAATTATTGTTCCTGTCAATTGTCCATTTAGACTCGAAAGTAATGGCACCAAATCGCGCTCATCAAAATATTCAACTAGCAAAGCGAATGGGCCAAATGCTTCTTCATGGAAACAACTATTATCAATGTACGATTTAGTTGATACTTTTAATAGAACTTTTTCACCGTGCATGGAATTGCTTCCGGATTGACTGAGCAACACCTCTGCATCCGTTTGTTTTGAAACAGAATTCAGACTTTTTTGATAGCGATCATGAATAATTGGATGTAGCATGTGAAAATGTGGCTGTTGCGCTACAGCATGAATTAATTTCTCCTTAAAAACTTCTCCAAGTTCGTTTTTAGGATAAATAATGAGTCCGGGTTTTGTACAAAATTGACCTGCATCGTTCGTGATGGATACAGCCAAGAGGTCAGCATATTTTTGTTCATTATTTTCCAGTTCTTTAGAGCATAAAACTACTGGATTTAAACTTCCCATTTCGGCAAAAACAGGTATTGGGCATGGTAAAGCAGCACAAAGATCCATTAAATAACGACCCACAGACTGAGAACCGGTGAATCCAACTGCATCAATCTGACCGGAAAGCAGAATAGACTTTGTTACGGTATTGCTTTGATTATCTGTATAATGTATATACAAACCCGGAGACAACGACAATCTACTCAGTGATGTTTCTATTAATTTTGCCACAAACAAGCTTGTTCCAATATGATATGGATGTGCTTTGTATATAACCGGACAACCTGCGGCAAGTGCCGAAACAACATCACCTCCAATTGCTGAATAGGCCAAAGGAAAATTACTAGCCCCAATAACTAAAACCTTGCCTATTGGCTCGTTACTTCTTTTAAAAGAAATTTCTTTTCCGTTAATTACCTTTTTTTCAAATTCCTCGTTGAGATTACCGTTTTTAAGAAAAGAGACAAAATGCTCGAGCTGATATATGACTCGTTCAAATTCAATATTAAATCTTTTTTCACTTAGTCCACTTTCGCGGCAATACAAGGAATGCAACTCGTCTTTTCCTGATTGAAGAGCAAATATAATTTCATTGAAAAGAGAAATTCTTAATTCGATGGAGAAATTGGCGAAACTAGAATCATTTGTGTTTGCTTGATCCAGTTTCTGAAGTACACTTTCAATTGAGTCCGGATAATATGCAACTGCATCATCCTCGAGAGTGTAATGATTGAATGTATTGAAAAAACTAGTTGGCAACGCTCAACGAAAAGTGATAAGCCTCCATAATTTGATTTACCAACATTTTTTTACAAGCTTCTTCAACTATCGCGTGAGCTTCTTGCTCGTTAGAGGCTTCCACAAATAAACGAATGTGCTTTCCAATTCTCACTCCTTCAATGGATGACAATCCTATGGTTTTCATTGAATTTGTTACTGCTTTACCCTGAGGATCTAACAAAGCATCGTGAGGCATTACATCTATTTCTGCTTTAAATTTCATTTTTTATGAGTTAAAATTCGTTGTAAAATTGATAAACCGATATACAAAATTAGAATAATTGGCAGAGACCACAATTGAAAAATCGGTATACTTATTAACGATAAACCAACAAGTGAAAAACGAAATGCATTTTCTTTGAAATTTAAGGTTTTAAATTTTAATGCAATCAAGTGTATTGGGGCCATCATTAAAGGAGAAAAAACAAAGACAATTCCTGCCAAAGAGTAACAATCGAATAAGGCATGAACAACCAAAGGCTGTATCGAAAAATCAAGAAAATAAAAATAGAAGAACAAAGGAAAAAACATAAAAAAGAAAGTACTCATTGGCGTGGGAACTCCAACAAATGATTCCGTTTGATTAACATCAATATTAAATTTAGCCAACCTGAGCATTGAGAAAAGAGGAATTAAAAACGCTAAGAACGGTAGATATTTTATCGATGCATCGTAGGGATTTTGAAATGACGGTTGTACACAAGGATTGTATAATTCAACGCCATCATGTGTATTGTAAAAAAAGGCGTCTGCCCATTGTTGAATTTTTATTTGCGCAAACTGACTTGAGTCCAATTGACAACCCAAATGAACGGCATTATAATTTTTCCAAGCATCCACATCGATGCCAATTATTATCATAACAAACATGAGCGCCCCCGGAGCTACACCAAAAGAGACCATATCTGCCAAGGAGTCTAATTGTTTACCAAAATCTCCACTAACCTTTAAAATTCTTGCTACCATTCCATCCAAGAAATCACAAGCCATCGCGATAAGAAGCGCGTAACAAGCCCAATCCAATTTTCCGTTTAACGAACAAAAAATACTGAATACTCCCAACAGCAAGTTGCAAACTGTCAGCAGATTGGCCATATTATAAATTGGATGACGTAAAATATTCATGCTAGCCCTCAATTTTCAGAATTATGATGTAATTTTACAATGCGGTAGCAAAGAACACAATTTTTTATGAATTGGAGTGTTTATGTTATAAATCTTTTTATGAACTTCAGGTATTCAGTTTCCATTCTTTTCTTGTTATTGCTTAGTAAATTCTCTGCCCAAGATAACTCCATTGCTCCTAAATATTCCAATGAATTTCTAGCCATTGGTGTAGGTGCTGACGCATTGGGAATGGGAAACGCCTTTGTTGCTAATTCTTGGGGTGCTTCCTCAGGATATTGGAATCCCGCAGGGTTATTAGGTGTAAACAAGTGGCTTGAGGTTAGCTTCATGCATTCTGAATATTTTGCAGGAATTGCAAAATACGATCAACTAAGTTTGGCACACGCCATTGATGAAAAAAGTGCCCTTGGTTTTACAGCTATTCGTTTTGGAGTAGACGACATTCCGAATACAACGCAGTTGATAGACAACAATGGTGTTATAAACTACGACAATATCTCATCATTTAGTGCAGGTGATTATGCGTTTATGGGGTCCTACGCTAGAAAAATAGGCAATGCATTCTCCTTAGGTGGAACCGCCAAAGTTATTTACAGAAATGTTGGAGATTTCGCAAGATCATGGGGTTTTGGATTAGATGCAGGAATGAAATACCAAATTGGTAAGCATTGGACAGCTGCTGCAATGTTGCGGGATGTAACCTCAACATTTAATGCTTGGACATTCACCCTGGACGAACAAACATCAGATGTCTTTTTAGCCACAGGAAATTCTTTACCGCAAAATGGATTAGAACTTACCTTGCCAAAACTAATTTTAGGATTTGGTGGTAAAGTTCCGGTTGGAACAGCTGGATTCAATATCGGAGGAGAAATTGATTTTGATATAACCAGTGACGGTAGGAGAAATGTGTTGATAAGTGCTTCACCATTCTCAATAGATCCACACGCCGGAATGCAAATTGGCTTTAAGGAATTAATAAAAGTTCGTGCAGGAATAAGTAATATTCAACGTGTTACCTCTCTTGATAATGAACAATCTATCAATGTACAACCTTCAATTGGACTTGGATTGGCTCTAAAAGGATTTCATTTAGATTATGCCTTTACTGACATTGGAGATGCATCGGTTGCCTTATATTCACATGTTATTTCGATTAGATTAAAACTTGATAAACCAAAGAATGCTGTAAAATGATGCGTTATTTATTAATTTTCATTTGTTTTTTAGGCATCCGTGCTTATGCTCAACAATACGGAAATGAATGGATTAATTACAATCAGCGTTACTTCTCTTTCCCAATTACTCAATCTGGTTTACATAAAATTGATTATGCAACTTTATCGAATGCAGGTGTACCAATAAGCGAGTTTAGCTCGGCAAACATTCAATTATTTGGGCGTGAAAAACAAGTCCCCATATTAATAGAGGATGGTGGCGATAATCAATTCAACCCGGGTGACTATTTACTCTTTTATGCGCAACGAAACGATGCTTGGTTAGACTCCATTCTTTTTGATGATGCCAGTTGGATAGGTAACCCAAAATATTCTCTTTACAACGACACTATTCAGTATTTCTTTACATGGAACTCGTCTTCGAGTAATGCGCGAATTCAGAAAGAAACCGATGTGAATTTTTCTTCCTATTCACCTGTCCCATATGTTAAATTTGAAAAGACAGCTTGGTTCAACGAGAAGTACAATGAAGGAGAAAAAACTTCAGATGCTTCCAGTTCATTTTTCGTACAAGGTGAAGGATGGGGAAAGAACCCTGTAAACGGTGCTTCAGCAGGTTACGCTTGGGATTTTAGTACCTTAAGTTTTGAAAATATTTACCAACAGCCCGACGCTCCACCCGTTAATTATCGGTCTGTGGTTGTTGGAAATTCAAATGCCGTTTTCACTGATAGTTTGGGTAATCACCATACGAGGCACACAATTGGGTCTTCAAATTTCGAGTTGTTCGATTCGGTTTTTGTTGGGTATAAAAGCGTGTATGCAGCCGTTAATTTCCCTGCATCTATTTTACCTACCTCAGGAAACTCAAATTATAAAGTATCTATAATTAATGATTTAGGGGTGGTAACTGATTTTCAATCTATAAATTATTATTCGTTTATCTATCCAAGAAGTACGTCATTTTCCAATCTTTCGAAGTTGAATTTTTGGATAGAAAATTCTCAGAGTTCCTTGAAATCGAGAGTGAGCATTTCCAATGTGTCGATGCCAAACCCGGTTATGATTACACTCGGAAACTCACCTAGATTTATTCCACTTGTTTTGTCTGGAAGTCAATATCAAGCACTGATTCCTAATGTTTCAGCCGGTAATAGCCAAGAGGTTGTTCTTCAAGATAATTCAACAATTATAGCTGTCTCTTCGCTAAAAATTATAAACGAATCAGGTTACTTTACAAACTTTCCCACCACAGTTAACCCCGAAAGCGCCTTAATATTTGCCTATCCTAAAAAATTATCATCTAAAACATTAGAATACGCGACCTACAGAAGCTCAGCACAGGGAGGAAATTACAATGTGGTTTTGGCAAACGTGGAAGAATTATACCAACAATTTGGAGGTGGAATACCGAAACATATCGCGGGTATCAGACGATTTTCGCATTTCGTTTATGATTTAGCGACTGAAAAACCAAAAGGACTATTTTTAATCGGAAAAGGAATTAGGGAAGCGAACATTACGTCAGCTACGAGTATTGGACCGGGTTCAAGAACGAGTGCTAGCGCTTATCAAAACAATTTAGTTCCTTCCTTTGGTCAGCCATCTTGCGATCAATGTATTACTTCTAACCTACCTGGAACAAACAGATACCGTCCGCTAATACCTACAGGGCGAATTTCTGTACAAACCAACGATGAACTCGGCACCTATTTATCAAAGGTAATTGAGTACGAAAATCAACAAAATCAAAATTCAGTTTATACTACCCCGACCAAAGATTGGCAAAAACATATTTTACATTTTGCCGGAGGGGGAAATGTAAATGAGCAACAACTTTTTCAGAATTACCTCAACAACATGGGGAATATTGCAGAAGGAGAATTTTTCGCTGGGGACGTTAGCTTAGTTGCCAAGGATTCTGAGGATCCAATCTCCCCTACTGAACTCGAAGCCATAAAAAATAGAATATCTGATGGTGTTAGTCTCATGAATTTCTTTGGTCATTTCACGACTTCAGAAAGTGGTTTCGATGTAAATATTGACGAACCTCAGAACTGGGACAATCAAGGTAAATATCCAATTTTGATTGCCAATTCATGTTATAATGGAAATATTTTTCATAATTCAACCTCAAATTCACAAACTTTCACCCTAGTTCCTAATGCTGGGGTAATTGCGTATATCGGAACTATTAATTATGGTTTCACTTCATCTTTAAACGCTTATACTACTGAATTCTATAAACAGTTTTCCCGATACAATTACGGTGGAACAATTGCCGAACATATTCAACATGCCATTGATTCTGTACTTCCCAACACTTCGTCATTGCTTACAGAGGCAACATTTTGTCAAATGACCTTAAATGGCGATCCTATGCTTAAGGTTAATTATCACAACAAACCTGAAATCGAATTAACTGAATCTAGGGTTTCGTTTGGTCCAAGTGCCATATCCTTAGCGACCGATTCTATTGAAATCAATGTTACCTTAAGAAATCTTGGAAAAAGCATAATAGATACCTTTAACATCCAAGTAATTCGAGATTTTCCGGGAAGTACTACGGATTCTATTTATCTATTTCCGATTGCAGGATTAGATTACGAAAAAAATTTAACGTTTAAAGTTGCATTTCAGCCAACCATTGGTATTGGATTGAATAAGTTTCAAGTTTCAGTAGATATCCCTTCTATCGTTGGGGAGCAGTACGATGAAATAACCAATAATCAGGTTATAAAAACGTTCTTCATTGATATCGATGGAATAGAACCCATATTACCGGTTCACTTTGGTGTTGTACCAAAAAACAAAGTAACATTATCTGCCTCTACAATTAACCCCCTTGCACAGTTTAACACCTATCGTTTTGAAATTGACACCACACATTTATTCAATTCTGGGTTTAAAAAATATGCCTTAGTAAGTGGAAATGGGGGATTAAAACAAGTGGAATATAACCAATGGACCAACACTTTTGGTCAATCCGATTCTCTTATTCTAACGGACAGTACTGTTTATTATTGGCGAGTTTCAGTAGCGAGTAATCCGAATCAATGGAAAAATAGATCTTTTCAATATATTCCGTCAAAAGAAGGTTGGGGACAAGCAGATAATCATCAATTTACGGAGAATAATTTCGTAGGAGTCACATTAAATGAAACTACAGGAATCCGTCAATTTCAACCTATTTCAGCTCAAATTACTTGTTTGACAAATGCATCCTATTCGGCACCTGGACATTTTTACAATGAATGGACATTAAACGGTGTGCAACAGGAGTATAACGTTTGTAATTTTACTCCTAAATTTCATGTTGGAATAATTGATCGCTCTACGCTAACAGCAAGAAAAACGAGGTATATTCATTCTAACGGCACAGTTTCGAATCCAAATAATAATTATGGAAATGCGAATGACAATGGTGCATGTGAACCGAGGCCAATGGGATTCTTTACTTTTCACCAAAATAATCCGGTGCACATTGACTCCATGGTGTCATTGATTCAAAACAAAACAGAAAATGGAGATTACATTCTCATTTATACACCTTTAACCACGCGATACGATTGGTGGAATTTATATGGGCCAGAATTGTTCCCATTGTTTCAAAGTATGGGATCCGATAGTATTTATGCTGGAGCCAACAGACCAAACCGGCCTTTCATTTTCTTGACGAGAAAAGGCGACCCAAGCTTTGCGATTGAGATTTTTTCGCAAAAC
>JACCDY010351499.1_pt1 | contig 10839 bp, 11 predicted proteins | sample 7446391 | NCBI WGS metagenome assembly JACCDY01 (sample SAMN15323451, study PRJNA562643) | freshwater metagenome | isolation source: river surface water | place: USA:Blue River Watershed | collected 2017-08-18
GCGTTGCGAAGAGATGTAGCAGGGCAGCACTTGCTGCAGCTGCTCAGCTGATTGGCGCAGCGTGCGCACGCCCAGACTTTCCAGCTCCGCACTACCGCGTGCAAACAACGTATCGGCTGGCAAGCTGATGACGCCTGACACTTGGTTGATCGTCACTGGCACACCTGCGTTTTGCAGCTTGGTCCCGATGGTGTGCACCACGGTGGCCAGTGGGTCGGCAGGTGGCTCGGGTGGCTGCTCGGGTTTGCGTGAGAGCAGCACCATCACCATCACGATGAAGATGAACAGCAGGCCAATCATCAAGTCACTGGCCGAAGCCATGTAACCCGACTCTTCCACCTGCTCGTTGGCGACAGCGGTGTTGCGGCGTGTTTTGATGAACATGATTGACGCGACCTAAGCTTATGCCTTGGGTGGCAAAGCGTCGATGAACTCGTCCAACACTTCTTCCAGGTTGGTGATGCTGCCGCTGAGTTGGTTCACTGCGCTGGCCAAGTGTTGGTCCATCTTGGTGTGCAAGTCGGAAATTTGCGTGCTGTAGCCCGACACGCCTTTGGTCAGTGCGTCCACCGTGCCTGTGAGTGCTTTTTGCGCGTCTTGCAAATGTGTGCGCACATGACCCAGCGCTTCTTCGGCAGATACCGCGCTTTGTTTGAGCGTGTCCACGGTCTGTCCGAGGGCTTGGTTCATCGGAATCAGCGCTTCTTTAAAGTCAGTGGCCGCCGCACGCTGCAAGCCCACCGCGCCTTCGATGGCGTTGGCGCTGTCTTTGAACTTCTCAGCCGTTTGGTCAATGCGCTCGACCGTGCCTTGCAAGCCCGACATCGCGCCTTGCACCGTTTGCACGGTTTGCCCCAAGTTGCCCAGCAGGGTTTCGAGGTGTTGCGTGCCAGTTTGACCCATCGCGCTGGCGCGGGCCAGCGAGGCATCCAGCTCAGTGATGGTGGTGCGCGTGGCTTGAATGGTTTGCGACAAGGTGCCCACCGCATCGCTAAATGAAGCAAGGCCACTGGAGATGCCTTGCGTCAATGTCTCGCCCGCTTTACTGAGCTCCACTGCCGCTTGGCTGCCAGCGTTGCCAAAGCTTTGGCTAGAGGTTTGAATGCTGTCGGCCAGTTGGGCCAGCTTGTCAAACGCGGGCTGCATATTGCGTGAGAGGGCGTCGCCAATCGCATTGGCAAAGTCGCCTTCAAAGCGGCGCAGTTGGCTCACCTGTGAACGGTTCTCGTCCAAGATGTCTTGGAACAAGGCCAGTTGCATGCGCACACTGGCTTCGGCCGCGTTGTCGGGCACCCGTGCACGCAGCGTGTGGCACAGGGTGTCGATGCTGGACTGCAAGTTTTCCAGCGCCACTTTGGCGCGCCAGTTCCACACCAGCGAACACAACAAGCCCGCGATGGCGGTGGTGAACTTACCGCCTGCTGTGGCGATGAGTGACTGCAAGGCTTGGTCTTGTTGACGTGCTGACACATCCAGCGCGTTCAGCGCCAAGCCCGCTTGCTGCAAAGCCACGGCCAAGAAGATGAAGGTGCACATCAGACCAAAACCAATCAGCAAATTGGGCATGGTCTCAAACAGGGCCAAGTTCATGCGCCCACCGAGCACGCTGCGCACCGTCCAGGTGTCAGCATGGCTGCGAAAGCTGTAGCTGCCGCGTGGGCCTTGGCTCATGCCGTGTTGCGTGGGCAGGTCAATCAGGCCCGCCTCGGTTTCGCGCAGCAAGAACTTCAGCTCTTTGTCCGCGGTTTTGCTTTCTGCCAAGGCCAGTGCTTCGCGGCTGCTGCCTTGGTGCGCGCCTAGGCGTGCATCCAGCGCCACCACCTCGGCGCGCACCTTGCGAATGCGCGAGGCCCACACGCCAAAGCTGGCGATAGAGAACACAAAAATGAGTGCTGCAATCAGCAGCGGGACAGCCAACTGTTCGAGTTGGGCGAGGTATTGATTCATAGGCATGCCTCTATTGTGAACAACTCTGAGGAGCTACTCGGCAAGTGTCGTTGGTACTGTGATTCAGTCGCCCAAGCCACCACTGCGCAACACGCGCCGTGCACAACCGTTCCACAGCACGCCCAGCTGTGGCGCCCACAGGGTTAGGCGTTGGCGCGCGCGGGTGAGGCCGGTGTACACCAGCTCGCGGGTGAGCACGGGTGACTCTTGTGCGGGAATCACCAGCAACACATGCGTGAACTCCGAGCCCTGCGATTTGTGCACCGTCATGGCAAACACGGTTTCCACACTGTCCAGGCGCGAGGGCATGACCCAACGCACGCCACCATCCACCGCAGGGAAGGCCACGCGCAGCACACCGTCAGGCCCAGGCAGGCACAGACCAATGTCACCGTTCATCAGCGCTAGTGCGTAGTCGTTGCGTGTCACCATCACGGGGCGGCCTGCGTACCAAGTGCTTTGGCCCAAGCCCAATGCGTGCTCGACGTGCGCGTTGAGTTGCACCACGCCCAGCGGGCCTTCGCGCACCGCACACAACACACAAAACTCGGTGAAGGCTTTAAGCAAGGCCACCGCTTGCGCATCGCTGCATGGCGCAGCTGGCTTGGTTTTGTTGGGGCGGTGTGCGTCTAGCAAAGCCAACCAGTGGCGCCAACCGTAGCGCAGCCCCACGGCCAGTTTGGGGTCGCTGGCGCTGCTCAGTTGCAAGCGTGTCACATCGGGTTCTGCAGCATCGCCCTCGATGCGATGTTGCAAAGGCAACGTGGCCAGCCAATCGGGCGCAGCGTTCCACAGCGCTTTGAGTGCAGGTGTGTTGTCGGCCACATCCGCGTTCACGGTGCGTGCCCATTGGCCAATGCCACTCTTGGCATCAAAGCGGTGGCTGTGAATGAGAGTGACGGTTTGAGCTTTGAGCAAACTGCCTGTGCACAGCTGTGACATGACCGCACCAGCTTCCACCGACGCCAACTGGTCTTTGTCGCCCAGCAAGATCAAGCGAGCAGACGCAGGCACGGTTTGCAGCAAGCGGGCCATCATCTCTAAGTCAATCATGGATGCTTCGTCGACCACCACCACATCGGTGGCCAGCTGGTGCACCTGTGTGGTTTTGCTGTTGGTTTGCAGCAGACGGTGCAGCGTTTGCGCTTGCGTAGGGATGCGTGCTTGCACATCGGTAGGCATTTGGGTGAGTGCGTTGCTGATGGATTCGGTCAAACGCGCTGCCGCTTTGCCCGTGGGCGCGGCGAGGTGAATTTGCAACTCACGTGAAGCGGTGCCCACCAAGAGCGATAGCAGCTTCACCACCGTGGTGGTCTTGCCCGTACCTGGCCCACCCGTGATGAGCGTGATGCGGTTTTGCGCCGCCACCTCACAGGCCAAGCGTTGCATGTCGGGCTCGGCATTGTTGGTGGGCGTGAACAACGCATCCAAGCGTTGCTGCAAATCAGCCGGCACTTCGCACGGCGTTGCCAGTCGCGCTTGAATGGACGCGCGAATGCTTTGCTCAGCCACCCATGCGCGGCGCAAATACAGGCGCGTGCCTTTGGGTGTATCGCCTTCATCGTTGGCCAGCACCAAGGGGCTGGCCTCGCCCTGTGTCCACGGCATGGTGCTGGCGGCGTGGTGCAAGTCTGGGGACAGCGCAGCAGCTTGTTCTTCATGCCAGCCTAGCAATGCTGCAGCTTGGGTTTGCAGAGTGCCAAGGTCAAGACATGCATGGCCACGTCCCCATTGGTGGCTGGTGAGCGCTGCCAGCCACAGATGGCGTGGGTCGTCACTGAGTTGCTTGCTATTGAGCAAATTGGCCAGTGATTTGTCCAAGCCGGTCAGGGGCGTGGCTTGCGCCCATGACGCATGTAACAAGGGGGATAAGGAGTTGGGTGTTGGCATGCCATGCCAGTTTACTAGGGATGACAGATTCTGCATTCATGCGCATAATATGCGCATACGCTTACTGGAGCCACCATGCCACGCATCAGCACCACAACTACAGCATCACGAAAACGCCCAGTCAATCTCACCTTGAGCGAAAGCTTGGTGACTGACCTTAAAAGCTACACCTCAAATTTATCAGCTACTGCAGAAGAGTTGCTCACGGCCTATGTTGTAGAGCAAAAACAAGCACGTTCAAACCGTCAGCAGCAGGCCGACCAAACCGTGGCCGCTTGGAATGCCTTGCACGCCGATGTTGGGTCGTTTGCGGACGAGCACTCCACACTCTGATGGCGCAGTTTGATCTACACAAAAACAAAGGACCGTTGAAAGACTCCATTCCTTACGTGGTGGTGGTTCAGTCGTCTTTGTTTGACGGCTATCGCCGTCGCGTGGTGGTGCCTTTGGTTCGGCGCAGTGTGCTGTCTGCGGGCATTGCCGGTACACGGATGAACCCAAGCTTCAAAGTTCGCGGCGCAGTGTTGGTGTTACACCCGCTCGACATGGTGTCGGTGGCTTGCGATCAGTTGGGTGAATGCGTGGGTTCATTGGCAGAGCATGGTCAAGAAATCACGGATGCGCTGGACGAATTACTGACGCGTTCGTGGCAGTGAGTCGCTCAAATCGTGTTTGTAGACAGCGGGTCACACTCAAAACGACGCAACACCAAATCAGATGCGGGTGGCGCATCGCCATTGGCCAATATCAAGTGCTTGTTCAGATGGCTTTCAGAAGGGGCCAACAAACGGCGGTAAAGCTCTTTGGTCAGCATCCGCGCAGTTTGGCCTGGCCATTTGGTGGGCAGCAATACTTCTGGCAGTTCTGGATCACGCAAAAGCAAACGGCGGTAATCGTGGATCAACAGCGTGCGGGTGAGGAAGGCGCTTTCTTCATCGATGCTCGACTTCTTGGCTTTTTGCAGCGCATCCAAAATGCCTTTGTAGGTTTTGACAAACGCCACGTAGTCTTCGCTCAAATGCGCCAAATCCCAAGCTGATCGCACAATGTCGGCGTCATTGGCCGATTGCCCTAAGCGCGGGTTGACAGCCACCAAGGGCATCAGATGCGGCAGCACATCGGTCATCCCATCCACGCGCAGCGCATCAAACGCGGCTGCCAGGTCGGCGCTGGGGTGTACAAAACAGTTGGCGTTGAGTTCACCAAAACCTTGCCAATAAAACGCGCGGCGCAATTGCTCGCGTACTTTGGGGGGCAGCTCGGCCACCAACATCACAAGCCGCCAACGGTGGTCCCAGTGGGGGGCGTTTGAAGCATAAATTTGTTTGGAGGCTTCTTCAAAGCGACGCCATCCGCTGGTGGACAGTTTGTAGTCGGTGCGACGGCCTTGGGTTTGCGTGGTGAGCCACTCGTCTTTGACCAACCGAAACACGGTGGTTCGGATGAGCCGTTCATTCAAGTCGAGGGGGGCGAGCAAGTTGATCAAACCACCCAGCCAAATTTCGCCGCCACGTGGCAGAACAGCATCGCCAAAAACGGAAATGATCAAAGAACCAGCTTTGACTCGATTTCTTTCGCGAAAGGTGTCCAATAGATCTTGGACGGGTTTGATGGAACATTGACTCATTGCGATTGATTTTACAGAGCCGTCTATCAACGCTTAGATAAACGTCAGCGTTTGAAGGTCAATCACAAATCTGTACTTCACATCACTTCGACCCATGCGTTCAAACGCGGTATGGATGTCTTGTGCTGAAATCAATTCAATGTCAGCCATGATTTGATGATCAGCGCAAAAATCAAGCATGGCTTGTGTGTCGGCGATGCCACCAATGAGGGATCCCTCAATCGCGCGTTGACCAAAGATCAAATGCGAGGTGTTGAGTGGTGGCTCAAGTGGCCCAAAGTAACCCACCAACACCAACTTGCCACCGTAGGTGAGCAAGCCCATGTATGGGTTGACGTCGTGCGCTTCAGGGATCGTGTCAAGGATGAGGTCAAATTTGCCTCTGAGCGCAGACATGGTTTTCTTATCGCTTGATAGCGCGACATGGTCCACGCCCAATGCTTTGGCTGCCTGCGCCTTGTCATCCGAGCGGGTGATGAGTGTCACCTTTGCCTCTAAAGCTTTGGCCAACTTAACGGCCATGTGACCTAAACCACCCAAACCGACCACGGCCACTTGGCTACCCTGTGTGATGTGGGCGCGCTTGAGTGGCGACCATGCGGTGATGCCCGCACACAAAAGCGGTGCAGCGCGACTGAGCTCAAGGCCGTCAGGAATACGCAGCACAAAGTCTTGCGACACCACGATCACGTCCGAAAAGCCACCTTGCGTGGCTTGTTCGTCGTGTCGGTCCACACTGCCGTAGGCATAGGTAGGTTGTTTCAAGCAAAACTGCTCATCCCCTTTTTGGCAGGGGAGGCACGTGCGGCATGCGTCGACCAAACAACCCACACCTACAGCGTCATTGACTTTGAATTTTGAAACGTTGGCACCTGTTTGCACCACACGCCCCACCATCTCATGCCCAGGCACCATGGGGTATTTGGAGTAGCCCCAATCATTGCGTACGTTGTGCAAATCCGAGTGGCAGATGCCGCAGTACAAGAGTTCAATCACGACATCGTCAGCACGTGGTTCACGGCGTACGAAATGGAAAAGCCCCAAAGGGCTGTTGCTCGATAAGGCGGCGTAGCCGCGTGCAGGCCGTGTCATCGTGGCTTCAATCGCAAAAACAGCCAGCCCGTGATGGACAAGTTCAACAGGTTCCAAGCAATGCCGTTCACAAAGGCGGCTTTGTAGCTGCCAGTCATGTCAAAGATCCAACCCGACAACCACCCACCCAACGCCATGCCCAGCAAGGTGGCCATGATGACGCTACCCACGCGCTCGCCCACCTCTTGGGGTGAGAAGTGTTCGCGAACAATGATGGCGTAAGACGGCACGATGCCGCCTTGAAACAAACCAAACGTGGCCGAGATCACATACAGCGGCACCAAGCCATCGAAGGGTAAAAAGGCCAGCAGCGCAATGCCTTGCAACACAGAGCCAAGCAGCAAGGTTTTGATGCCGCCGATGCGATCACAAATCAGCCCTGAGACCAAACGGCTCACGATGCCGCAGGTGAGCATCAACGACAACATTTCAGCGCCGCGTGCGGCACCGTAGCCAAGGTCTGTGCAGTACGCCACGATGTGCACTTGTGGCATGGCCATGGCCACGCAACAGGCCACGCCTGCTGTGCACAAAAGCAACTGGGCGCTTGAAGGACGCAAGCCAAATGGGCGTGCCGAATCATTGCGCGTGGTAGAGGTTGTCGCAACAGACGCTTTAGGAATGGGTGGTTTGGCGCGCATTTTGAGCGACAGCAAAAACATACCCATGCCGCACACCAATCCGAGTAGCAAATAGGTGTGTCGCCAGCCAATGGTGGTGATGCCATGCTGCACCAAAGGCGGCCAAATAGCGCCTGCAATGTAGTTGCCACACGCGCAAATGGCCACGGCAATGCCACGGCGTTTTTGCCACCACAGCGCGGTGTCGGCCATGAGTGGTGCAAATGTGGATGAGCTGCCAATCAGGCCAAGCAGGCCATGTGCCAAGCCAAACAACCAAATGTTTTGCGCATTGGCAGCCAGTGCAAAGCCACCGAACACCGCCAGCGCACCGCACCAAAGAATGGGGGTGAGGCCATGACGGTCGGCCAAGCGACCTGTCCAAATGCCACCCAGCCCTAGGCAAACCATCATCAGCGTGTACGGTAGCGATGCATCTGCGCGTCCAATGCCAAACTCGCTTTGCACCGCAGGCAAAACCACCGACACCACATACATGCTGCTGTTGCCAAGGACGACCAGCCCAAGCGTCACCAACAGCCGCAGCGCTGCTTGAGGTGAATCAATCAGGCTTTCGTCGGCATCGGTCTGTCGCATGGTTTAGCGGTGATCGAAACTGATCACCAGTTTTTGTGTGGCTGCACGTGCTTGGCAGCTGAGGGCAAAACCTTGTGCCACTTCATCGGCTTCAAGCGTGAAGTTCTTGTCCATGGTCACTTCGCCGTGCGTCACCTTGCAGCGGCAGGTGCTGCACACGCCAGCTTTGCAAGAGAACGGCAAATCCAATCCGGCATTGAGTGCTGCATCCAACACATGCTCGTCAGGACTCAATGCCACTTCGTGCTCTTTGCCATCCAGCACGACCGTCATATGCACGCTCTTGGCAGAAGCTGTTTTCACTTTAGATGCGTCGATGTCGGCTTGTACCTTGTGCGCTTGCGAGGCTGAGGTGGTGAAGCGCTCGCTGTGCACGCGATTGGCGGGAACGCCTGAATCGACCAAGGCTTTTTCTGTCACTTCAATCATGGCCTCAGGGCCACAAATAAACACCTCGTCCATGCTCTTGGCAGGTAGCAAGGCATGGATGATGGCTTTGATTTTGTCTGCATCAATGCGGCCTTGCAGCAAATCCACCTCTTGTGCTTGTTGCGACAAGATATGAATCATGGTGAAGCGACCAGGGAAGCGATCTTTCAAGTCTTGCAAGGCTTCGTTGAACATCACGCTCGACATACGACGGTTGCCGTAAATCAAAGTGAACTTGGATTCGGTTTGCTCTTCCAGTGTGGTGGCAGCGATTGACAAGATGGGGGTGATGCCAGAGCCCGCTGCAAAACCCACACGATGAATCGCACGTGGCTTTTGGATGGTAAAGCGACCTTCAGGTGGCATCACCTTGACGGTGTCACCCGCTTTGAGTTGCGTGGCAGCCCAGTTAGAGAACACACCGCCTTCAACAGGGCGAATGCCAATTTCAAGTTCGCGGCGTTTCAAAAACTGGCTGCGTGGGCTGCTGATCGAGTAATTGCGGCGCACATCTTGGCCATTCACGTCGGCACGCAAGGTCAAAAACTGACCGGGCTCGAAATGAAACTTCTCCAGCGACTCCGAAGGAATGTCAAACGTGATGGCCACCGAGCCTGCGGCTTCGGGGCTGACTTTCTTGATCGAAAGTTCATGGAACATAGGGGAAGACATTTGAATTTCTCCGAGAAAACTTAATAAGGTTTGAAGTAGTCAAAAGGCTCTTGGCAATCCAAGCATTTGTAGAGCGACTTGCAGGCGGTCGAGCCAAAGTGCGAGGATTCAAACGTGTGTGTGGAACCGCAGCGTGGGCATGCCACCGCTTCTTCTGCTTGCAAGGGTTTGCGCATGAAATGAATCACGCTGGTTTGTTCTGATGCTGTGCCGCACTTGCGGTTGGGTGGCGCAATGCCGTAGGCCTTGAGTTTGTCTTTGGCGACTTCGGTCATCCAATCGGTGGTCCACGCGGGGGCGAGCTGTGTGCGCACTTCGACGTGTAAGCCCAGCGCTTTCACGGTGCTGCAGATGTCGTCATGGATTTGTTCCATGGCGGGGCAACCGCTGTAGGTGGGGGTGATCACCACCACCACAGCGTTGTCCGCGACGTGTTCTACATCACGAATGATGCCCATCTCGCGCAGCGTGACAACTGGAATTTCTGGATCGGTCAAGCCGTCCAGCGCGTTCCATACATCTTGCGTGATCACCACACGCCTTCAGGATGTGCGCGGGCCAAGCTTTGCATTTCACCCAACAAGAAGCTCAGATGTTCCGAGTGCGCGCCTTGTTTGCCCGTGGTCACAAAACCATCGGTGGACGGCAGGCTCAAAGTGGCTTCTTTCAAGGTGTGTTGCACCATGCTTTCCCAATCGGCTTTGAGTTGCGCGGTATCAACGCCCACACCAGATTTGGCAGCCGCTGATTCAAAAGCACTCGTGGTCCAAAACTCTTGCGTGTAAGGCATCAAGTGGTTCAAGGCGGCTTGTGCGCGTGCGTGTGATTCTTCTGTGCCGTCACCAAAACGCACCAGCCAGTCATGCGAGTGGCGCAAGTGGTAGCGCACTTCTTTGAGTGACTTGGCGGCAATCGCGGCAATGTGTTCGTCTTGCGAGGCTTGCAACTTTTCCCACACCAAGGCCATGAAGGCGCTGTACAAAAAGTTGCGAACAATCGTCACCGCATAGTCGCGGTTGTCCACGGCATAGCCCACCAAGGGGCCGTGGTGTGGCAGCTCTAACAAGGTGTAATTTTTGAAGTCTTGCGCATCGCGAAAGTACGCCAGCGAGTCTTCGGTGGAACCATCGTTTTTCAGCGTGGCTGCATATTGATAAAGCATGCGTGCTTGGCCAATCAAGTCCAAGCTGTTGTTGGCCATCGCAATGTCTTCTTCAATGATGGGGCCGTGGCCACACCATTCGGCATTGCGTTGGCCCAACACGATGGCGCTGTCTGCCAAGTGAAGTACGTAGTCAACGTTGGCCATCACATGTGCCCCACTTCTTCTGGGATGGTGTAGAACGTGGGGTGACGGTAAATCTTGTCGCTGGCGGGGTCGAAGAACTCACCTTTGTCATCGGGTGCGCTGGCGGTGATGCTGTTGGATTCGACCACCCAAATGCTCACACCTTCTTGGCGGCGCGTGTACACATCACGGGCCATTTGCAACGCATGTTGCGCATCACTGGCATGCAAGCTGCCGCAGTGTTTGTGTTCCAAGCCTTGTTTGCTGCGCACAAAAATTTCCCACAAAGGCCATTCGCTCAGGGCTTTGGTTGGTTTGCTTGCGGTACTCATGCTGCCTCCTTTAGGGTGTGTTGTTTGCGGGCGTGCGCCAGCGCAGCATCACGTACCCATTGACCTTCGTTCCACGCTTTGACGCGTGTGCTCAAACGTTCTTTGTTGCAGGGGCCGTTGCCGTTGACGGTGGCCCAGAATTCGTCCCAATCAATTTGCCCGTAGTCGTAGTGCTGACGCGCTTCGTTCCACTTCAAGTCTGGGTCGGGCAGGGTGATGCCCAAGACCTTGGCTTGTGGCACAGTGGCGTCCACAAACTTTTGGCGCAAGTCGTCATTGCTGATGCGCTTGATGCCCCAGCGCATGCCTTGCGCACTGTTGGGGCTGTCGGCATCAGGTGGTCCA
>JACCDY010413869.1_pt1 | contig 10838 bp, 10 predicted proteins | sample 7446391 | NCBI WGS metagenome assembly JACCDY01 (sample SAMN15323451, study PRJNA562643) | freshwater metagenome | isolation source: river surface water | place: USA:Blue River Watershed | collected 2017-08-18
AAAAACCTTGCAAAAATTGCTGAAGATGCACCAGATGGCATTGAGGCTAGAGAATTACTATTGCTTATGCAATTGGAGATTAAAAAGATTGCCATATCATGGGATGAATTTGATTCCTAGATTTCTTTGGTTAATCAGTAAATGATCATTACCGAATCTTTAGCTAAGGGTCTGAAGAATAGATTTTTTCTTGAAATTTCAGACGAAATAAATCAAAGATTAAAACTTGCCTCTCTAATTGGAAAGCCAGGTAAAAAATCAACTGCCGCATGGTTAAGGTATCAAAATAAATTCAAGGAGATATTTGGTCGATGCGCAGTTGTTTTTTACAGTGGTGGTAGCAATAAAAAACCTTACTTTGCTCTTATTGGACTTTCAATTGATGAAAAGAGAGAATTTAATCAGTGGGATGAAAAGTGCATATCTGGGCATATGGTTGTTATTAGTTATGAACCAAAAATTGCTGAAGATATGTTTGCTTTATTTAATATCGGTGAACATGCTATCTCAAGGGTATTTGAGCGAGGAGTAGTATCAATTAAAAATGATACGCAGGTTGATATTTTTTCAATACTTCCTGAGTTCAAGTATGTTCCTATTTGGAGCGGATTTTGGACATTTGTTTTCCAAATTTTTAAGCTTGGTTACCCAAATCAAAATGATTTGAATCAGATTTATCCTGTTATTCCAGCAAAAAGTGGCTTACTTTTTGGACAGATTGGTCATGAAAGGTTTGAGCCACTAGAAATTCGTACATTTGTGGATGACAGCCATTTAAATTTTGAACAGCAAGAAGTTAAAAAAGCAATGTTAGAGATCTCTCATGGCATTGAAAGTTCACCCCTATGTTTTTTTCCAATACCAGGGTCTTTGGGCCTGGATGATGACAATTTTCAAACTGGAATGATTTGTTATGAGCTGCTTAAAAGATACGATTTAGTATCGTCAGTTATTTTTCATCGTGTTGTAGATGATCAATTACGATACAAATTAAAAGAACAATTTAAAAAATGTCTTCTAGATTTAAGTAGAACAATTAACGAAGAATTAATTACCTTACTTCGAAAAATTGGCATAAAAAATATGCAATTAGAAATAAAAAAAACTTTACTTAAACAAAAGATGCTTTCTAAATAACTGCAGTAAAAAGCCGGTCTTTCCCGGCTGTCAGCGTACCCACACTTTGAGGAAGTTCTAGGAGATGTCTTAGATAAAAAGCTGGTACGTTGATATGGTTTTTCTCATGAAGGATTTTGATCCCCAGCTTCAAGGCACTCATACCTGATCCTTTTAGCTGCTACTAAACAACAAACTAAAGTAAAAAAATAACTACGTCTATAAAGCTATCAATCCCATCGAGTAGGAGTTAGATTCTTAAGAACCTGACTAGCCACTTCAAATCCTATACGGAATTGTTTCGGATCTAATTGATTGACCAAGGATTCAATTGTTTCTTTGGTTTTTTCATTCCACTCAAATTGATTTTCTAGCTTAAATAGGATCCACGATAAGACAATAATCCATGCTTTCTCATCGGATGACATATTCCCAATCTTTTTAATGGTGATAAACAGATTAGTCGCTAGCTCTTGACTAGTCACCTCACGTATGAAGAATGCAAGATTTGATTGTCGATCCAGTGCATGATTAGCAATTTGAATGATTTGTTTTGGTGTGAGTGGATCTTCCTTTATTCTTTCCGGTATAACTTTGTCAGTTTGCTTTCTTAAGAATGCTGGGATCTCGTAATAGTCCTCATCGGTTACTAATTTACTCGCAGCCGCTGAGCGATCGTTACGGAATACTTTTGGAACATCGAGTGCTTCATAGCTTGCAATCATTGAGTCTTGCAGTGGCGCGCTGTTGAGCATAGTGCTGCCGGCAGCTTGTCTAAATACCATTGCCTTGTGAGCATAAACGCGCGATGAATCATGTACAGTACCAGCGCCACCCCATCCAGCAACCTGCATTTGAGCAATCTTCTGTAATTCAGGAAGACCTTCGGCCTTTTCTTGCTCGGCCCGAATGTGAATTAGGAGGCAATTGGTATCTTCGGTAACTAATTGATACTGAAGTGCAAGGGCTATTTTGTCTCCTTTATGGAGTGATTTGAGGCGTAGTGCAGCCCCTAATCGGGATAAGGTCTGATTAGTTATGTCGTGCATAAGCTTATCAGCACTAACCTGGATGCGCTGCGTTGATTCGCTAAATTGATACGATAAGACAGGCACTTGTTTTGGGGAAGATGTGAAGCCAGCAAATACATGCACAGTATTGCCATCAAAGATTGCTCGATTATTACCAGTAATCCAGGTTGGTTTTTCAGCTTGACCCCATTCCAATTTAATTTCTGTAGAGCGAGATTGCCTAATTCGGTTGAACATCCGCAAAATAGCTGCAGAAATGTTTTCTTTAGGTGAGACCAGTTCACAGGCCCCGCCGGTTTTTTCGGCAAGCTCTTGCAACAGGGTATCGGCTGGCGCAGTTCCAACGCCAATCGCGAAAATTCGATGACCAGACATCTGGGCAATCTTGACAATATTGCCAGTGTCCCAAACCTCTCCATCGGTAATGAGTAAAACATCTGCCATTTCTTTTTCGGATTTGATGTCAAATGTAGAAAGAAGTGCTTTGGCTGTCTCGGTACCACCCATGTCAGCTTTTGTGTTGCTAATTAAGACACTGGAAGCGGTAATGTTGAAATGGTTTGCAAGCTTTAAGTTCGAGTGGTAATGTTGAACTTCACTACCAAAACAAGAATAACTAAAGAAATCATGCGGGTCTAATTGACTTAGGATCTGATGTAAGGCACGTTTGGCTGATGAAATGCTATCGCCCTCCATGGACCCCGAACAGTCAACCAAGATTTTGAGATTGACAGGATTTTTTGTAGAAATCTCAGACATTGGTGGGCAAAAGCTTGCCAGTACAGTACAGCCCTCAGGACCTAACTTTGGATCTGGAGTGACAATGCAAAATGATTGGTTTTTGAGTTTTGTAAGATTAAGAATGAAGTCACGGTCTAAAAATGCGCCACGCAATAACTCCACTTGCGTGCCTTCAGCCACTTGCGTAACTTGAATTTGGTGAGAGGGGCATTCAATGGTTGCCTTTTCCATACCACCACTTAATAGTATTAAGAGGCTAAATGGATACTCAACCAAAAAGTTTGGTTCGGTAGTTTGATGCTCTTGAATGCCACCAAGTTCGCTATCGCCATAGCGGGGGGCAATGGCAGTGGGTAGGGTGAGACGCACCGAATCTTCTTCGAATCGGAGTAATTGACTGTAGCGATATTCGACGACAGCCTCTTCTCCTGCCTTAAGGTTTCCAAAGTTGACGGTATACAAACCATCAGAGTTCTTTTCAAGCATGATCGGCGCATCACCATCGGCAATAGCCTTTTCATAACGTTGGCTAGCTTTTTGTTTTTCTGTGACCACCCCAGTCAGGCGTTTGCCACCAATTTCCACATGTAAATCCATAAACGTAGCACCCCATCCCATTGGAAAGGTGTACACCGTCTCAATATTTTTATTAGAGTTATTTTTATAGTGCTGGCGAATAGTCATGTCCAACAGCAGTCCCGCCAACGTGCCAGATGCACGCACTGATTGCAATGCTATTCCCGAATCTTGGTTTGTTTCATCATCGCTACGTTCAATTACCATCATTGTTTGTCCTTTTTGATTTGTTCATACACCGATAACACCCCTTTGAGAAAATGACGCAATTCCTCAGGGCTTAGTCCCGCTGTTTCTGCTGATACCTGTAATTCAATGCCATTCGTAACGTGGAGGTGAGTGCGCACCTCAATATGCCCAGCCTGTTTTTGCTGCTGCGCCAATTCCAGGGAATCGCCTGCCAATAAGTCCCTTATCCGCTCGAGGGAAATTCCAGACTCGCTTAATTGCTTGATTCTGATAAGCTTCTCAAGATGCAAGCTCGTATAGTGAGCTCCTCGGGTTTGTCCTATGGGCTTATCGAGCAAGCCGATCTGGATGTAATAACGCACCGTACGAGAGTTGACTTCCGATAAGGCGCACAGCTCTTCAAATAGATAGGTTTTTTCTGACATGACCTTATATTAACACTAATACTGTTAATATTGGTGTCATAATATGAAAAAAATAGAAATACAGTTGAGGCTCAACCTATGAGCTAAGAATTTCATATGCTATCTGCCCCTAATCAAAGGGGTCTTAATTAGGAGGCATATGAAAATTTCCATCACACTATTAAGAGAGGATTGGTTAATGCGAGCAATTGATCATCTAGAACCCATCTTTCAACGGGGCGGGTACAAAATTCCCAAAGTAAAGGTATCCATCGGCTTTCCTAGTACTGGAGCCAAAGGCAGACAATTGGGCCAATGCTGGGGTAGCAAGGCGGCTGAGGATGGAATCAATCAAATCTTTATAGCCCCTAATCAATCTGACCCCGTAGAAGTCCTAGATACATTGACCCATGAACTAGTGCATGCTGTAGACGATTGTCAAAGTGGTCATGGTGAAGGGTTCAAAAGAATTGCAATAGACATTGGAATGAAGGGACCAATGCGTAGCGCAGGAGCTGGCGAATATTTAAAGCAAGATCTCATCAGGATTGCACAAGCGCTAGGACATTTCCCCCATGCAAAACTCCTAATAGCAAGAGGCGCATCAAGAGCAGGAATTAAGAGACCCGGAGCCAAGTGTGCAAAGTGCGGTTATGAAATAGTCATGATGAAGCGATATCTTCAATATGGACCCCCAATTTGCCCTAAGGATCAGGAAGGAATGCAAGAGACCGGGGATTGGTAATGCATCAATGCCATGAAACTTATTTGGGTAAGGCGCTACTTATTCTATACGTGCGTTCTAAAAATATAAAGGAAAATTTGAATCAAAAGAAATTTACAAGTATGCTAATCCATAGAAGTAAATCAAATTTACGGAGCTTGGTTTGGCTATAAAAAATAAAGAGTTATTGTCCGAATTAGGTGATTATAGGGTGGGGCATATGCCCGCCCTACAAAATTTTAATTTAGAACAATGTGCTAAAAGTGAGATTATTTTTTTTCAGATTTTTTCAAACGAATCTTTTCCAAACATTTATAAAATTTTTTTATCTAGAGAAGATTCAATAGATAACCTCTATGATGTAAATTCAAAAACTGGGACACCTACTCCATGGAAAATTTATGAGGAAATAATTTTTTTTGTTAAGGAAGAAAAAAATATAGTAAATTTATTAAATAATTTAAAAAAATATAAAATAAGTACTGCTACATACGCAATTCAAAAGCATACACTAGAAGAAATAATTATTGAAAGTAGTGATGGTCAAAAAAAAGAAGAATTAAAAGATATACAAAATTCTGATGAACTATCTAATTTAATTCGTGTTACAAGACCGCAGAGCGAATCAGCAGTTGAAAAAATAGGATTTGTATATTGTTTTAAGCATGTCAGAAGTCCTGATAGATGTAAGATTGGGTTTACATATAGAGATCCTAGAATAAGAGCGGCTGAAAATTCTATCGAGGCCAATTTACCTGAACCCTATCTACCCATTTTTGTTTGCGCTTCGTTTAATCCTTATGAATTAGAGCAACGGATACATGAATTATTATCTGAAATTCATATCGCAAAAGAGTATTTTCAGCTGAATCCTCAAATGATAATTGGTAGATTCATTGAAGAGTTTGACATAAGAAATATTTTCGGTTTTTTTTCTTACAGTGAAAACCAATATCAGTTTTCAGAAATATCATTTCAGGATTTAATATATCAATATAGAAGAGAAAAAATTGAATTAAGCAGAAAAAGCTATCAGAAAAAAAGAGAGGATCATTTTTTAGGAATTTACAGAAAATCTTATAAGAAAATTTTCTTTGAAAAAATAAAATCCCTTAAATATCAGGATAGACTTAGGCCGATTGAGCTTCAAAGAAACAGTTATCTTACGCAAAAAAATAAACTCGCAAAAAAGACCGGAGCACATGATCAAAAGCAAAAAGATTTAACAAAAGGGGGCGGTATCGTTTCGGCTCTAGGAATTGCTGTTCTGGATGGGGGAGCCTCTCTTGTTCCGGCTGCAGCAACTACAGTTGGATTGTACTTTAATAAGAAAAAAAATGAAAAAAATAAAACTGAATTAGAGGCATTGGAAGCTAAAGTTTTAGAGATTGAATCATTAGTATCTGATATTCATAATGAAATGAATGCAGAGTTAGCTGAACAATGTGAATTCTTAGATGATTTTTTTATTGCTTCATATCAAAAGATATTGCGTAAAACCGAGTCCGATACATATCATTGCGGATATATCATTTCTCTTGAGTCTAAAGCAATACTTTTTAAAAATAAAGAAACCTTTAAAATATTGGCTTTGAGTGTGACATCAAGTCCACCACCAGAAGAACTATCCAAAGATAAGGTTTTTCATATAGCACTTGAATGCCTCGCTGACAGTCCTGCTGATTTTTTCCCATATAAATTAGATGAGATTGTCTTTGGTGAGGTTAACAATTGCGAATGTGTAATTAAATTGCTATTAGATTTTGCAACGGCAAAAAAATCACTAATACCAATTCGTGGCGATTCACTAAGGGATGAATTAAAGTATTAAATCTAAAATAATTAATGGTAGTCGGTTGGTGGATGCTAGTGTTAACGCCTGAGAAATTGTATCTTGTAATTTTAGACTCTTATCACCATACCCATTAACCAGTTAAAAATGAATAATTTTTTTATTTTAAATCAGATATTTCCAAAATCTACAGATTTTGGTAGATACTACCGATTCTTAAATAACATTTTTTTACGCAATGACACTAGAAGAAGCCTATTTTCTTGGACTTATCACTGGCAGGGGTCATATATCCGTAGATAGCTCCTTAATCGCTATTGAGTTTTCTCATGCTAATGAATATGTTGAGGGTATAGCTCATTGTCCAAAATGCGGTTATTTAGCGACACTACCTAAAAATAGCACATCTGGAAAACTTAAGTGTAAAAATGTATCGTGCGGAGATGAAGTTAACGCATCAGTTAAAAAAAAATATAACCAGCCTATAGAGACAGTTCACTCTCTTAAAACTGTCATCATCCCATTTCTAAAATCTGCGATTCCTGCTTTATATGAAATTTCTGGTAATAAAGCGATGACCTTGCTACTTGTAAATTTTTCAGAAAACCCAGCTTTATTTAAAACTATTTGTGACGCTTTTATGCCAGAGCAGAGCTTTGATAATTTTCATATTCCAAAAATAATTCATAAGGCATCTCGTTCAGAAAAAATTGAATTTATAAATGGCCTACTTGATACCTCTGGTTTTGCAAACGCGGGGGGATGGTTAAATCGTGATGGCCTTAATAATCATGGACTCATGAGGGCCTACTTTCAAATCGTTAGGAACTGGCATATGCCAGTTGAAATTGATAATTTTTTACGTGAATATTTTAAATTAACTACACATACCATAGACTGGGGGCATCCTAATATTCGCGATGGTAATCTAGCGGAATTTTATGGTGATGGAAAAAGTGCGAGCTGGAGTCGTGAACACCAGATAAAATTTTTTCCTGAATACTATGGATTATTTAAGTTTCGAATTTCGTCCAAACAATCTCTGTTCCAGGAGTTGCTGAGTCACAATCGTCGGGCTGGATTTACTCGAGAAGAAGATTGGTTCCCTCCAAGTGAATTTTCAATAAACCAAGTTAAAGCGAGACATCCAGGCGAAGATGATCCACGCATACCACTACCAGCAAGAAGGCATGTAGATGCCTTTTGGCAGATTAATCTGTTTATGGGCTGCAAATACTTAAGTCAACTGCAATCACAATGCCAATATCCAGAAATGTTTGCACTAAATGGTAGTGATAAAAATTTTTATAACAAAACAAAATTACTTTATAACGAAAGAAGCAATAAACTACATGATGATATTTACGAGTCTTATCGAGCCAAAAAAGCCAAAGAATTGACAGTAGCGACTCCTCGTCGCCGACGAACCACACCAGAAGCAGACACATATCCACCTTTAGTTAAATATTTTAATACCTATTTCTCAAAAAAATATACTCAAAATGTACTAACCTTTGATACCTCATCTGGTAATTTGAATGCTTTTCTAAAAAACAATGCTCAAGATTTATTGGAGATCCTTGAGAATTGTGAAAAATTTCGAATAAGACCAGACGTGGTGTCGTTCCTATGTGATGCAAAAAAATTAGTATTTGTGGAATCTAAAGTAACGCCTCTTGATCTTTCTGCCTTAGGGCAACTTATCGGATATTGCCTCGTAGCAAAGCCTATAGAGGCAATTTTAATTTCCACTCAGCAGCTTTCCCCTAGTTTTATTAGAATTCTAAAAGCTAATAAAACTCTGTTGGAATATGAGCAAGGTAAATTTATACAAATTGCAACCTTAAATTCCGATAACACTGTTGTCTTTTCATCTATTTAGATTATGGATAAAATTCAATTAACTGATGCTTTATTTGTCTGGTTTCCTAAATTCATTAAACAAAATTTTCCTGATCAATATGATTTATTGGAGATCATTAAAGCTCCACAACAACTTTCTAGACTCAATAATCAGCACATAAAAAACTTACAAAACTATTCTTCTTGGGAATTTAAGCCTGATTTACTTGGCATACTAAAAAGTAAGATAGACAGTACAATTAAACTTGCGTTTATAAATAGAACTACTGCTGGGATTAGCCTTAAAGAGATCGGGGAACTTTATTGTTACGCAAAATTAGCAAACGCTAATTTTGCTTTTTTAGTTTCCACTTCTGGTGTTTCAAATGAAGTTAATATTTTATTAGTTGATAAATCTATTAGAACAAGAGTATTGGGTTATGACTGCAATAAATCGATTTGCTTATTTTCATGGAATGAAGAGAAAAGAAATGCAAATAAGGACTCAGTATTGCCTATTGAAATGAGAAATCTATTTAATTAATATTTGTGACAAAAATCAATAAGAAAACTGGTTTTCCAGCTGATAAGTACAAAGTTCTTGTTATAGATCCGCCATGGCCACAGGGCAAAACAGGTAAGAGAGATGTCCGCCCTAATCAGGGAACTAAGCTTGATTACCCAACAATGACCAAAAAAGCACTCCTTGATCTACCCGTTGAAAGTTGGGCTGAAGACCAGTCATTTCTATTCTTGTGGGCAACTAATAGTAAAGACAAAAAATCTGGTGAGCCTATATTAAAGATTGCATTTGATCTAATGCAGCATTGGGGCTTTACCTTTTACACTATGATTACCTGGGATAAAAAGACGGGCCCATGCCCATTTGGTCCGTATCAAATTACAACTGAGCATATCCTTTTTGGATATAAAGGGAAAGCTGTATTCAATAAGCTATCGCTTGGAAAAATGAAAACTTGCTTTACTGAATCGGCTACTGCCCACAGCGTTAAGCCAAATTCCTTCTATGAACTTATTCATAAGTATTTTGATGGAAAAAAGATTGATATTTTTGCCAGACAGATTCGCGAGGGATTTGATGGGTGGGGAAATCAATATGGCACTGTTAAGCTTAACCTAAAAAAACCTGCAACAGCTATAAAGTCACCTGACAAAAAATCTAATAAAAAACAAGCTGAATTGTTTGATATTACCTAGATTTATCTTTTCCAATAGATGCAAATGTATTCATGCACCTTATTAAATCTAAACACCCAAGGATAGCCAAGAGTTTTCATGTTGTTATATTCTTTTTGTCTATCCCAAATTACATATTCCTCTAGCTCAAAACCTATTTCCCTCATAATTCGCGTTTGATCTTCATGTAATGAAAAAAACTTATCCTTTTTTCTAATATCCATAACTACGCTGCAACAACGCTTATTAGGTTTGAGAGCTTTATAAACTTGGGTCATCACAGTTTTTAAGCTATCCAAAAACTCATCATAGGCATGAATATTTCCTATGTCATCTTCAGCATCTGAGTAATTTCGAACATCTTTTTTATCTGCTGTTCTTTTTTGGTTCAAAATATCCCAATAAGGCGGAGATGTTACTACTAAATCTACGGACTCTTCTTCTACGTGTTTTAATAGCTTTCTTGAGTCGCCCGTATAAATTTTTGGCTCAAACCTTACAATTCCTTCCATTTCAGATACCAAATCATTTTTGGCATTCTTCAATCTTTTTTTTGCAATTGCAATGAATTCTTTATTTAAATCTATACCAACTCCTTGCTTACCTAAAGCATAGGCAGCCTTAACTGTAGAACCAATTCCCAAAAAGGGATCTAATATAACTTCTCCAGGATTCTTTGTATAAATTTGAATTAATTTTTCAGCCAAGATCTGAGGAAATAAGGCGGGATGTTTTGTTGCTCTCTCTTCAGGTGTCTTAGTGACATCTCTCCAAATGCTGAAAGAATTTTGCAACCACTCTTTTCCGCTTAAATTATTCATTCTTTCTGCCATTAGTTCACCTTTGTTTTTCTTATTTTAACTCCTTCTATTAAATTTTTTTACCACCTTATCTGGCCCGATCTTAGGGGCATCTCAAAAAATGTTCTGATTTAGGCCATTGGTATTCCAAGTTTTTCGGTGGATATATAAGCGTGGTTGGGAATATTGATTCATCATGTAAGACGAGATTTTCATGACTGGCCTTGGATGAAAAACTTCTTAACTTTTATTGAATTCTCTAAAATTTTTTGATAAAGCGTGATGTAGTATTTCTCTACGTAGGGGTTAAGTCTCCAGAGCCTTTCGTAAATGGGGATCAATATCCCCTTGTGCCATCAGCCACTGTTTATAGTCATTAGGTAAATCTGCTAATGGCAGTCCCTTGTGCTTGCCAAATGGCATGGT
>JACCDY011305470.1_pt1 | contig 10838 bp, 11 predicted proteins | sample 7446391 | NCBI WGS metagenome assembly JACCDY01 (sample SAMN15323451, study PRJNA562643) | freshwater metagenome | isolation source: river surface water | place: USA:Blue River Watershed | collected 2017-08-18
CGCCATAGTGCAGCTTGAAGTTGGCGTGCTCGATGTGCGGGTCTTGGTAGATGTGGTCAATACGCTGGGTGTTGAACAACGACGCACGGCGCTTGATGCCGTGCACGATGTAGCCCTTTTCTAGCAAAAACTATGCAAGGTAAGAACCGTCTTGGCCTGTGATACCGGTGATAAGGGCTACTTTTTGTGGGTTATTTTTAGTCATAGTTTGCTCACAAAGTCTTGGTAGGCAGCAGCCAGACCTGCATGTAAATCAACCTGAGCCCGCCAGCCTAAGGCGTTGAGGCGCGAGCTGTCCATCCACTTGCGCGGGGTGCCATCTGGTTTGGAAGTATCAAATTCAATTTGACCTGCGTAACCCACGGTTTGGGCAATGGCTTGCGCCACTTGCGCAATGGTGACGTCTGAGCCACTGCCCACGTTGATGTGGCTTTGCATGGGGGTGGTGTGTTGGTCGTACGTGGCTTTGGGCAGGTTCATGACATGCACGCTGGCGGCGGCCATATCGTCTACATACAAGAACTCGCGGCGCGGTGTGCCTGTGCCCCAAATGGCCACGCAGGGTGCGTTGGCCAGCTTGGCCTCGTGAAAGCGACGAATGAGCGCTGGGATGACGTGGCTGTTTTCGGGGTGATAGTTGTCGCCTGGGCCATAGAGATTGGTGGGCATGACACTGCGGTAGTCCACGCCATGGCTGGCACCGTATTGGCGGTTGTAGCTTTCGCACAGCTTGATGCCAGCAATCTTGGCAATGGCGTAGGGCTCATTGGTAGGCTCTAGCGTACCGGTGAGCAATGCGTCTTCACGCATAGGCTGGTACGCCATGCGTGGGTAGATGCAACTGGAGCCTAAGAACAATAGCTTTTGCACACCGTTTTGAAATGCCGCCTCAATGACATTGGCTTGTATCATGAGGTTTTGGTAAATGAAGTCTGCGGGGTAGGTATTGTTGGCATGGATGCCCCCGACCTTGGCTGCCGCTAGATACACCTGCGTAGGTTTTTCTGAGGCGAAGAACGCTTGCACTGCGGCTTGGTTGGTCAGATCCAGCTCAGCATGTGTGCGGGTGATGATTTGGTTTTGCGGCAGGCCCTGCCCTAACAACTGACGCACGATGGCTGCCCCCACCATACCGCGATGGCCTGCAACGTATGTTTTAGTAGTTGTCTGCATGTTTAAGCAACCTTTAACTCAGATTCAACTTATTCGGCCGTCAAACCGACCCAATAGATCCCTTTAAAATACCAAATGAATTTCATTAAAGCCAAAGCAGTGTTCATTTATGAAGTGCAACTCAGCGCAATCAGACTACTAAAGTAAGACTTCACCGATACGCTGGACATCACTCTCTGTGCGGATGTCCAAATCAGGCTCTGGTGCACGCAGCTCTTTGACACGCCCAACCGTAACTGACATGTGTCAACCTTGGCGAAAACGGCAATTTCCATTCACAATGATTTGGACATGTTTTATCAAGCTTAATTTTGATAAAAGTAGTGGCAAGAAAAAAGAGTCTTGTTCACGCTACCGCCTTTTGCCAATTGGCAAACTTGTCATTATCAACGCTTGAAAAGCAAAAATCCAATAATTAATTCAAATGTAAAAGATCCGATTCACCTTAAATGACAACTCTTATTGACATAAATGCCTCCGCCGCTGACACACCCACGCTATTCCCTCTGTGCTTGGCCAGATTTGCCAAGTGTTCCACGCTTCTTGAATGTGGCATCAACCGCATTTCTACATGGTACACATTAAGTACTTTACTCTTCTTCTCTTGAAATTCGGAAATATCTACAAAATAATTTGGTAAGAACGGCTCTGCTGTTGGAGTTGCCCATTCCGTACTCGACATTACCTCAAAAGCGTATATGGCCCTCACGCTGCTATTAGGCATTGGCCGACATGCTGTCATCACTGCCTGGTGCGTTATTCGGTGATCAACATTCAAGTCACCGTAGTGGTGCGTGTACACCACATTTGGTTTCAGCTTATCGATGATTGGTTCAAGTTTTTGCACCACATCAATCAACGGAATACTGTCCATTCGATTATCAGGAAGACCCAAGTAAAAGTTTTCCTTGACCCCCAGAATTGCTCTAGCATTTTCCGCTAACGCATTGCGGGCAAGAAGATTTGTTGCCCCCCCTCTAGCGCGTGAAGTGACACCATCAGCCATGAAAACTGCATAAACGGTATCACCTTCAGCTACATGCCGCGCAATGGTTCCGCCACAGCCCAAAGCCTCGTCGTCGGTATGGGCGGCCACAACCAACACGCAGTTAGTCATGTAGGTGACTCCATTGCAAAGCAGTGCCACGTTTAACATCTACATTAATAGTCCGGCCTATAACATCATCAAAGTACTTTGGGGCGAGTCCGTAGCCAGGTCGAATCCTTCGGATGTCAGACGCAGTAATAATTTGCCCCTGCTTCAAATCCTTTATGAAATAAAGAGAGCGCCTAAAGCAATTGCTTGATTCTTCCGCTTTCTGACGTTCAAACCCAACACAACCAAGTGCAGACCAAGCATCGCGGGTATCCTGGCAAAGCTGCTTGAGCTCCGCAGGCTCAAGAGAAAACTCACTGTCCGGCCCCTTGTCCTGACGACTCAGCGTGAAGTGCTTTTCAATTAGACATGCGCCGAGTGCCACCGCAGTTACAGATGCCGCTGTCCCAAGCGTGTGGTCCGACAGCCCTGGCATGCTATTGAATCGCTGAGCCAAAATGGGCATTTGTTTTAAATTGGCTTGGCAGATTGGAGCGGGGTAACTACTGATGCAGTGCAACAGTACCAATTCTTTGCATCCGCTTTCGCGGGCGGCAGTAACCGCCTCTTCAATTTCTTGCTCCGAGCACATGCCAGTTGATATGATCAGTGGCTTACCCTTTCTGGCTACGTACCGGATGAGTGGCAAATCAGTCGCTTCAAAGGATGCAATTTTGTAAGCGGGCGTATCTAGCGACTCAAGCAAATCAACCGCAGACTCGTCAAACGGCGTCGAGAACAGGGTGATACCAATACGAGCTGCATACTCAAATATAACCTTATGCCACTCAAACGGTGTTTCTGCCCATTTGTATAAATCGTAGAGTTTGTAGCCATCCCACAACCCACCACGGATCATGAACTCCTCCCTGTCGCAGTCAATCGTCATCGTGTCTGCTGTGTAGGTCTGAATCTTGATCGCGTCTGCACCGCTATCACGCGCAGCCTTTATGGTTTCAATGGCGCGTTCAATGTTGCCATTATGATTGGCTGAGAGCTCCGCAATTATATACGGCGGATGACCAGGTCCGATTTTTCGGCCGTTGATGGTGATATGCATTTTGTACTCGCTTTCATTATTTCTTATTGATTTCAACATGAGCGACAAGGCGCCCGTTCTCGAGCTTGGCCTTGCTCAGGCTTAGCATGAACTCCCCATGCTCAATAAATGCATGCGGGTATCCGTCGGCATCAAGCATACGAATAAAATCATAAATGTTCTCAAGTGAACCAGCCTCAGGCAAGCGACTCTGCTCGGGTTTTCTGCGCTTGAATAAGACCACATCTCCCTCCTGATCGGTGGGTACTGGTTCATTCTCAATCATCCATTGGATGATCCCGGCACTCAAAATTCCTGCCCTGATGTAAATTTCTTGAGCTGCTCCATCAAGTCTCAGGCGTTTTTTTGTGTAAACAGGGCCAGCATCCATCTCACCAACCATTCTTAATGCGGTAAGTTGGGTCTCGTCATGCCCAGCTAGAATCAGATTTTGCAATGGGCTACCGCCACGCCCATACGGCACATCCGTCATGTGGAAACAAACACACTCGTGCCGCCTCCAGATTAGCTCAGGCACCAACCAATTCCAATGCAGAAAAAATATATATCTTGGCTTTAACGAGGAAACCGCTTGATCAAGGTCACTGTTATTTGAAACATATGTCCAACGACCTCGTACCTTGTTCGACAGCTCTTTAAAAATTTCACCATGCCAAGCCTTACAGCTCGCAAAAATATATTGACATTCCATGAATTATTTAAAATTACATTTTTTTATTTGAATCTCATACTTGCTGCCATTGATATAAAAAAAACCCGGATAGCGCGAATTATCCACAATTCTAAGCAAATTCATCTGTTCACGAATTGTCTTGTCGGGGTTAATCTCACTATCTGCAACACGTCTTCTGCTGTAATATGTTGAATCCCCACGCTGCTCGATTGGATTTAGCAGATGATATTCAGAAACAAAACGTAAACACAATTCAATTGTCTTATCACCTTGCAATTTCCGCCAATCTTCACAAAGCTCACTCCCCGAAAGAACAATTTGATCTTTAAGCCATATACAACCTGAGTCGACATCAGCCGTCGCCTCAATCAAGCAAACTGGGATTTTTTCTTTGCCTTCTAGTATTTGCCATGCCATGGGAGCAAAACCCTTTCCTTTTGGCAAGTCACTCTCATGAACAACAAGGTTATGTTTATTTTTATTCAGTGTAGCTTCATCTATAATTCGAGTGCAGCCTAACAGAAAATTTATCCACCCCGGCAGTACCTCTTTCGCACTTCTAGCAAAATGCACTTGATATCCTAATTTTTCAAGTGCCATTAAAAGTTTTTCACCAAATGGCAGTATCCAAGACTCGTTATCAATCAATATGGTAATATGAGTTTTATCCATAAATCAAATTTACCGCTCTTTTTACACCCTGCCCATCTGTAATTACTGAGGAGCACAATGAGAGTTTGAGTAATTCATCAGAGTTGCTACAAAATTTAATAATAGACTTCAATCCTGAATTTAAAAGGCTGGGATCCAGCGGAATTACGGATCCACTATTAACTAAATTCGACATTATTAATTTTTGGTTTGCAGCGATTAGCAATGATACGCTAGGTAGGCCTAAACAACAGCGCTCCCAGGATGTTGCACCCGCAGCACCAATCGCCAAATCGCTGTCGGCCATCAATTGCGCCATGTTGTCAACACCAACTAAGACCTGTGTTGACCTATGCATTTCACTAGACAAATCTTGGACGTCCTTTAACCATGGCGCTGTTTGTCCCATGACAACAGTTAGTTTGCAATATTCAGGCAACTGACTGCTCCTGAGCGCACGCAATACGGCACCGGTGAAGTTGTCTTTGTCTACGCCCCCCATAGTGATGAGCACTTCTTTAAGTACTGGCTGAGCGCGGCGCCTGAGGCTATATTCGCGCAAAGCTTCAAATTCCGGGCGTAAAAGTGCGTATTGCGACCCGCATAGCAGCGAGCACCCCTCTGGTACTAAGTGCATGTAATCTGCTGCGTCCCGTCCAAAAGTCTGATCAAGCAAGAGATCGCAAGCGTGCGGCCGGTCAGCCAAGTCGTCTATGACCATAATACGTTTAGCTTGGCAACGCATCGATTTCTCCCAACGGGCGTCCAAGGCATAGTGGTCAACCACCAGCCAATCCGCAGACTTGCCGCCCGTGTAGGCACTTAAGGTTTGTTGGGTGTCTTGCGCGTCTTTGGCCCAGTCCGTTGCCAGCCAGTGGGCGTGCGCAGGGTCACCGAAGTCAGACTGAGCTTCTTCTTGCAGCTCGGGCAAGGCCAAAGCTTGGTGGCCCCGCTGCGCAACCATGGCCAGCAGATGGCCTAGGTGTGGTCGACATACAAAGCTACAACTTGTACCGCGCTCGCGCAGTGCGTCAGCCAACGTCAGGCAGCGCATGACGTGACCTGTGCCAATTTGTAGCGAAGCATCGACGCGAAAGACTACATGCATGGGCTGAGCCTGGTTTAATTCAGGCGCTTAAAGCCGCCGTGGCACACGGGACCTTTGAGTAAGCTCATTACATCGCGGCCTTCTTCGCATTCTTTGATGGTGGCAAAGATCGGGTCCAGCTCGGCAAAGTACCCGTCCAGCACGGCAGGCGTGTGCTCGGTACACACGTACACGCTGTTACCCGCCAAATAGCCTTTGGCCAGCATTTCTTGCGTGATGAGTGTTTTGTAGGCCAGCGCGTTGTCGCTCTTGAAGGTGTAACCCGTCAGCGCAGGCAGGCCCCAGTGGTCAATTTGCAGGCAGTGCTTGTCAGCCAGCTGCTGCCAGCGCTGGCGAATGTTCAGGCCGGTTTGGGTAATGATGTCCCAAGACTGGGTTCGCTCCATCACCTCCAGTGTTTTGAGTGCGGCAGTGGGGCCAATGCGCTCGGTCCAGAAGGTGCTGCTGATAAAGGTGCTCTGCGCCGCCTCCATGACTTCGCGGCGGCCAATGGTGGCGGTAATGGCGTAGCCGTTACCCAGCGCTTTGCCAAACATGGCCATGTCGGGCTCCACGCCATACATTTTGTGCAGACCACCAAAGGTTTGGCGAAAGCCCGATGTGCATTCGTCAAAAATCAGCACAATGCCGCGGTCTGTGGCCAGCTTGCGCACTTTGTGCAAGAAGTTGTCCTCCGGCCCCTTGTTGCGCACCACTTCCATTTTGATCACGCCAATGTCTTGGGTGTTAATCAGGTTTTCCAGCTCGGCGTAGTTGTTGTAGTTGAACGGAAACACGGTGCCGCGCAGGTTTTGCGGCACGCCTTTGGGGTCCAGGCCGGGCAGCAGGTGGCCGGCGAGCTTTTCGTCATCGCCCAGGTTGGCGGACAAGTACCAGTCATGCCAGCCGTGGTAGCCACACACTGCCACCTTGTCTTTACCAGAGGCGGCACGCGCAATTCGAATGGCCAAGGCGTTGGCCTCGCCGCCCGAGCGGGCTAGGCGGGCCATGTCGGCCCAAGGGTGCAGCTCTACCAGCTTTTCGGCTAGGTACACCTCTTCCGGGCAGTTGAAGGTGGACATGTTGCCGGCATCCACCGTTTGGCGCACGGCGGCGTCCACCTCTTCGTGGCCATAGCCCAAAATGTTGGTGCCGATGCCCATGATGGACATGTCGGTGTATTGCTTACCGTCCATGTCCCACACTTGGCAGCCTTTAGCCTTGCTGAAGTAGGCTGGCCACTGTTCGGGCAAGAACATTTCTGCCCGTTTGGACAGCAGCATACTGCCGCCGGGAATCACGGCCTTGGCGCGTTTCCAAAGTTTTTGGCCAGTGCCCATTGCGGCTCCTTCGTTGCGAATGATGTTGTGGTTGGCGGCAAAGAGTGCGGGTTGGCTGCGTTGCAGGCCCAACACTTGTGTCCACGAAAAATGAATATTGGGCGCAAAGTGCGCAAACACTTGACTAACCACATCAAAGTCTGCAGGTTCGTCCACCGTCCACCGAAGGGTGGACAGGTCTTCGCTGTGCTGCATGGCCCCAGTTTTGTACAAGCCAGGCTTGCGCAAATAAGGGGTGACGTGTTCGTGGTCAAACGGATCTTGGCTTTCGCGGCCTGCGCGCTGCAGCGCTTGCAAGGTGAACACTTCAGTGTCCAGCCCATCAGGGTAAGTTGCAGGAGCGATATTACTCAGATAGTCCACACCTTGGACTTTGAACTGTGCAATGACCTGGTCTACCAGTGCCGGGTCAATGAGCGGGCAGTCGCCAGTAATGCGCACCACCACATCGGCCTGGGCTTGTCGGGCGGCGACAAGGTAGCGGTCGAGCACATCGCTTTCGCTGCCGCGCACGCAGGTGTAGCCCAGCTTTTGAACCTGCTCCACCAAAGGGGTGTTGCGCTCATCGGTAGAGGTTGCCAATACAATTTGGTCAATTTGTTTGGCTTTAGCCAAGCGGGTCAACAACAGCTCAATCATGGGCACACCGCCAATGGGCTTCATGACCTTGTTGGGCAAGCGGGTGGAGCCCATGCGGGCTTGTACGATAGCAACGACTTTCATAATTGGTTCCAGCTGGCGGGGTTGATCAACCTCGCATCTTGCAAAGTATCGAATTCGGGCAATGTGGCCAACTCACCATCAGCGGCTTGAACGATTTGCTGAAGCTGCACGGCGGTATCCACCCCCACCACCACACGGCCTATTTGCGGCAGGCTCGCCACGTAGCGCAAGCATGCTTGCAGAGGTGTAATGCCTTCTTGTTCTAACCACCCGTGCCACGACCGCCAGACATTTGCCCAAGGGCTGAACTTGACTGGCCGCTGAGCGGATGGCATGAGCAGTAAACCTTGTAAAAAAACGGAACGGGTATGCACCTCGACACCCGCGGCATGCAACCGGCCCGCCCAACCCGACTCCACCAAACCACGGTCCAAAATATTCAAGGGCGCTTGAACAAGGTCGAACTCGTATGTGTCAAACAACTGATCCAACTCTGTGGGCCCGTAAACTGAAACCCCAATTTTTCGGGTCTTGCCTTGGGCTTTGATGCTTTGCAATGCTCTATACAAAGCTGGCCCCATTTTTTCAAGCAATTGGTCAGGGCGATGGAGCAGCACGCCATGCAACTGGCTCACGCCCAATCTGCTGATTGATTGCTGAACTTGTTCGTTAACCCATTCCTCAACACTTTGGCAGTTTTCTGGCACTGCGGGGAGCTTTGTTACTGTGTTCCAACGCTCTATGCCCAACCGTCCCAGAACAACCTCGCTCTCGCCATAGGCAATGGCTGTGTCCAGTGTGTCTAATCCGCAAGCTTGGGCGCACTGCAGAATGACACCAGCCTCTTGCTCAGAAACGCGGCCAGACGTGTTGGCTACACCGTACACCAAACCAAACTGGACTGTGCCCAGCGCCAGTTTCATACAGACAAAACCCCTCGCAGCACATCTACCACTCTGTCTTGCTGTTCATCCGTCAGTGTCTGGAACATCGGCAAGCTAATGGCCTCTGCGTAGTATTTTTCAGCCTGCGGGTAATCGCCCACTTTGTGGCCCATGCCCTGGTAGTAGGGGTGTGTGTGCACCGGTATATAGTGCAAATTAACGCCAATACCCTTCTCGCGCAGCGCTTCAAACACCTGTCGATGAGTTTTATTGATTTTGTGTAGTTGCAGCCGCACCACATACAAGTGCAGACCCGAATAGCTATCCGGATGCTGCCACGGTGTGACTACTGGCAAGGCAGCCAGAAGCTGGTCGTAACGTCGTGCCAGCTGGTGACGGCGAGATACAAAGGCGTCCAGCCGCTGCATTTGACTCACACCCAAAGCGGCTTGCAACTCGGTCATGCGGTAGTTGTAGCCTAGGTCGATTTGCTGATAATACCAAGGGCCGTCTGACACATGGGTCATGTGCGCGACGTCACGGGTAATGCCGTGGCTGCGCAGCAGGGCCATTTGGTGGGCCAGCTCGTCGCAGTTAGTCAGAGCCATGCCACCTTCGGCAGAGGTAATGATCTTGACCGGGTGAAAGCTGAACACCGTAATGTCGCTGTAGCGGCTGTTGCCAATGAACTCGTGTTTGTATTTGCCGCCAATGGCGTGCGAGGCGTCTTCAATGATTTTGAAGCCGTACTTTTGCCCCAGCGCATGAATGGCCGCCATATCACAAGGCTGGCCACACAAATGCACCGCCACCAAGACTTTAGGCAGCTTGTCTGCTCGTTCAGAGGCAATCAGTTTGGCTTCCAACTCCTTTGGACACAGGTTGTAGGTGCACGGATCGATGTCGACAAAATCCACTTGCGCACCGCAATACAGACCACAGTTGGCCGAAGCCACAAATGTGACTGGCGTGGTCCAGAGCCAGTCGCCCCTCCCCAAACCCAGAGCGAGGCATGCGATGTGCAAGGCTGATGTGGCGCTGTTTACGGCCATGGCGTGCTTAGCGCCGACGTACCCAGCCACGCTTTGTTCAAACAAGGGCACTTGAGGGCCTTGCGTCAGAAAGTCTGACTGCAGCACAGCTAAGACCGCATCAATGTCTGCTTGGCTAATGTCCTGACGGCCGTAGGGGATCATCTTTAAATGCTTCCAATTTTTTGCGGCTATACCGCTAACTGATTGGCCAGACCCAGCTCAGCAAGGGTACGGGGATGATGTGACTTGACGCCACGCCCTGCCCCAGCAACTGGCGCACGATAGCAGAGCCCACCATGCCCCGATGGCCTGCCACGTATATTTTGGTGCTTGTCTGCATGTTTAGGCAGCTTCTAGTTTGGATTGAACTTGTTCGGTTGTTAAACCAAACCGACGGGTTCGGTCTGAATACCAAGAGAGGGCTTTAGCCAACTGAGTTTCATCGAAGTCAGGCCAAAGTACATCGGTGAAGTACAGCTCTGCATAAGCACACTGCCAGAGCAAAAAGTTGCTGATGCGTTGCTCTCCTCCGGTGCGAATCAACAAATCAGGGTCTGGCATGCCCGCGGTGCTTAAGTGCAGAGCAAGTTGCTGTTGTGTTAACTGGCCCACATCAGCAGTGGGGTTGTCTTGGTGCCAACGTTGGACGGCTTGCACCACATCCCATTGCCCGCCGTAATTGGCGGCGACTGTGAGCGTGAGAACTTGGTTGTGCTGGGTTGATTGCTCAGCCACCGTGATACGGTTTTGCAACTCGCGGGGGAATGCCGAGATGTCCCCAATAACCTTAAGCCGTACACCTGCTTTTGATAACGCGTCCATTTCTTTTTCAAGGTACTGAACGAACAAACCCATCAAGGTGGAGACTTCGTCTGCTGGGCGTTTCCAGTTTTCTGTACTAAAGGCGAACAGCGTGAGGTACTGAATGCCTTGCTTTGCGCATGACTCAACAAGTGCGCGCACGCCCGCGGCGCCTTTGGCGTGCCCAAACGTGCGGGGCATGTGTCGACCTTGGGCCCATCGGCCGTTGCCATCCATGATGATGGCGATGTGCTGTGGAAAGCTTAATTTTGACAAGAGTGGAGGCTAAAAAACAAAAAAGTTTTGGGCACGCTACCGCCCTTTCGCTCATTAGCAAAGTTGTAATTATCAACGATGCGCGACAGAAAAAAATAAA
>JACCDY010071215.1_pt1 | contig 10834 bp, 8 predicted proteins | sample 7446391 | NCBI WGS metagenome assembly JACCDY01 (sample SAMN15323451, study PRJNA562643) | freshwater metagenome | isolation source: river surface water | place: USA:Blue River Watershed | collected 2017-08-18
CAGTTGACCCCGCCGTTGCCGCCTTCGGCGTTGGCCGTCATCGCTGCCGAGAAGTTTTTCAACATCTGCTCTAAGGCTTTGGGGTCGTTTGGTATGCCGGCGGCCTTCGCCAAAGCCTCTGGGTCGATGCCGTTTTGCTTCGACAAAAACTCGCGCAAAAACTCACTGAAGTCATCAGGGTTCATCCCATTTGGATTTTCGTTCACTTGCACACGTCGCCTTTAGGTTAAACCCGCCACGCGAAATCCACTCCCGAAACCGCAGGGTTTTTGACCCTGTTCGCCCTAAGCGTCACCCAGCCTTGGCCTTGCGCGGAGCATCCAAGTTTCATGCACCTAGGCTTTAGAGCAGGAGGAATATCGGCATGATTGGCGACCAAGAATGGGAAGCAAGCTTGGCTGCGCGTTCACAGCAAGCACGTGAAGCCTGGCGCGCCTCAGTTCGCCGAATCGTTCGCAGATCGCTTGTCTTTCTAGGAGTTCTGGGTGTTGTGGCGGCACTGGCCTCACCGGCGCCATACGTGATCGAGATGCCCGGCCCAACCTTCAACGCGCTGGCCACCATGGATGGCCGCGACATCATCAGCATCGACGGAGCAAAGACCTACGAGGGCGAAGGAAACTTCGATGTGCTCACAGTGCAAACTCGAGGTGGGCCCGGTGCGTTACCGTCATGGTTTGAAGTTTTCTGGGCGCAGCTCTCACCCGAAAACGAAGTGGTCGAATACAGCAAGATTTATCCGGTCGGCGTAACCAAAGAAGAGCAAAAAGCCGAAACTACTCAAATGATGCTCGATTCGCAGCGCGATGCGGTTGCTGTTGCACTTCGCAACCAGGGCTACAAGGTTGACTCTGTGGTTGCCATCGATTCGATCAAGAAAGACGGCCCAAGTTTCGGCAAACTCAAAGTTGACGACCAGATTCTGTCTGTCAACGAAGTTGAGGTGAAGTGGTACGAAGACATCACCAACGTCATCGCTGACTCTGGCGGCAAGGCGGTCGATATCAAGGTGCTGCGCGAAGGCAAAGAGAAAACCGTTTCGATTACTCCGGTGCTAGATACCGACGGCAAGTACCGAGTCGGCATTTTTGTCGGCTATCGTTACGAATTTCCGCTCAGCGTCAAGATCGACCTCGGCGATGTGACCGGACCTTCTGGCGGCCTCATGTTCTCGCTTAGCATCATCGACCTGTTGTCACCGGGGGCTCTAAACGGTGGCAAATATGTGGCCGGCACGGGAACAATCGCACCTGATGGCTCGGTTGGACCAATTGGTGGAATCAGGCTAAAAATGATCGCCGCCAAGAAAGCTGGAGCCGAGTATTTCATCGGCCCAATGACTAACTGTGACGAAATGGTTGGAAACGTGCCTGCGGGTTTGAAAGCTAGAGCGGTTGAGACTCTCGACGATGCTCTCGACTTTTTGTCAGACGTTCGCGATGGCACGCCTATCTCGCCGACCTTGAATTGCCCAGCCACCAAATAACCTCACCCAAAGCCAAAACAGCACCACCATCATCCAAGGAGAAAAATGACGCAGACCACGAGAGTAAGTGCACCTAGGGGCTTCACCCCAGCTCGAGTTGCCACCCTCATTGTCGTCGCCATCGGCTTCGCTCTAGTTTCGAGCGCAGGCTTCTACACCGACCTCTTGTGGTTTGAGCAGCTCGGCTATTCGAGCGTGCTCTTCACCCAGCTCTGGGCCAAGGTGGCGATGTTCGCCATCGGTGCCCTCACCATGGGTATCGTGGTCGGCCTTGCCATCTGGCTGGCTTTCAAAACCCGCCCAATCTACGCTCGCACCGCTGATGACCGCGACCCGTTCGGTCAATACCGCGAACTGCTAAACCAGCTTCGCAAGGTGGTGCTAATCGGTATTCCGGGCATCTTGGCCGTGCTGGCCGGTATGGCTGCGTCTTCGCGTTGGGAGCAAGCCCTGCTGTTCGTCAACGGCGTTCCGACCCCTGAAGACGATGCCCAATTCAACTTGGATGTTTCGTTTTATCTGTTCCAGCTTCCATTCCTAACTTCGGCCGTCGCGTTCATCTCGACCGCGCTCTTCTTTGCTGCGGTTGTGTCGGCTTTGGTTCACCTGGTCAACGGTGGCATCAAGTTCCGCGGCCGCGACTCGAGCATGACTCGAGCAGCGCGCATCCAAGTTGGAATCACCGCTGCGCTGTTCTTGGCCAGCCAGGGAGCCAGCCTTTGGCTTGACCAGTACTCGACCTTGACCAGCCCATCTGGCCTCTACACCGGTGCGACTTTCGCCGACGTGAATGCCACCATTCCTGGTCTTCAAATTCTGGCTGGAATCGCAGCGCTCGTGGCAGTGCTATTCCTAGTTGCAGCATTCATCGGTCGCTGGAAGCTGCCGCTGATCGGCACCGCGCTCATGATCGTGTCTTCGCTGATTCTCGGCTCGCTCTACCCATGGCTTGTACAAAACTTCCAGGTGGTTCCAAACGAACGAACCCTAGAAGCGCCGTACATTCAGCGCAATATCGAAGCCACCATCAAGGCGTATGGTCTAGAAAACATCGAAAAGATCGAATACGACGCTAAGACCACTGCAACTCAGGGTGCTCTTCGTAAAGATGCAGAGACCACTGCAAACATTCGAATTATCGACCCTTACCTTGTCTCACCTTCGTTTCGTCAGCTTGAGCAGATCAAGCAGTACTACGGCTTCGCCGACCACCTCGATGTGAGCCGTTACACCATTGATGGCAAAACCCAAGACACCGTTCTAGCGGTTCGTGAACTGAACCAATCGGGTCTCGGCGACTCACAGAGCTGGTACAACAACGTTGTCGTTTACACCCACGGATACGGTCTGGTGGCCGCTTACGGTAACCAGGGTTCGCTTGATGGTCAGCCGGTTTTCTTGCAAGCGAGCATCCCGTCTGAAGGTGCGCTCGGCAAGTTTGAGCCACGCATCTACTTCGGTGAAAACTCACCTCCCTACTCGATTGTTGGAGCAACCGACGCTGGCAAGCCGCGTGAGCTCGACTATCCGGGTGGCGTTGACGGTGCAGAGCAGACCTACACGACCTTCGCGGGCAACGGTGGGCCTAAGTTGAACAACTTGCTTGCTCGAGTCGCATATGCGCTCAAGTTCCAGAGTGAGCAGATTCTTCTTTCTGATGCAATCACCGACGCTTCACAGATTCTTTACGACCGAAACCCAATCGATCGCATCGCAGCTGTGGCTCCGTACCTAACCCTCGACTCTGACACCTACCCTGCTGTTGTTGACGGTCGCGTGGTGTGGATTGTCGACGGTTACACCACATCGAACCAATACCCTTACTCACGATCCGAGTCATTCGATGATGCCATCGCCGATTCTTCGGGGGAGTACACCACCGGCAACCCCGACATCAACTACATTCGCAACTCGGTCAAGGCAACTGTTGATGCCTACGACGGTTCGGTGAAGTTGTACGCGTGGGATGACAAAGACCCAATCTTGCAAACCTGGCAGAAGGTTTACCCAGGCACCGTGCGCCCAGTTTCAGAAATGTCTGGTGCGCTCATGAGTCAGGTGCGCTACCCAGCCGACATGTTCAAGGTTCAGCGTTCGATTCTCGGTCAGTACCACGTGAACGACGCTGGTTCTTTCTACTCGCAGCAAGACGCATGGATGACTCCAAACGATCCGGTTAGCGACACCAAGCTCGAGCAGCCACCGTACTTCTTGACCATGAAGGTTCCTGGAACCAAGGCTCCGGCCTACTCGGTGTACTCAACCTTCATTCCAAGATCTACCGGTGAGTCGAGTCGAAATGTTTTGACGGGCTATCTGGTAGCCAACTCGGATGCCGGCAGCAAAGCTGGCCAGGTTTCTGACGACTTCGGAAAACTCCGCCTGCTAACTCTGCCTCGAACGACAATCGTGCCTGGCCCGGGTCAGGTGCAGAACTCGTTCTCGGTTGACCCTGAGGTTTCGAAGTTGCTCAACCTACTTCGTCAAGGCTCAACCAAGGTTCTGAACGGTAACCTGCTAACCCTTCCGGTTGGTGGCGGTCTGCTTTATGTGCAGCCGGTTTACGTTCAGTCGACTGGAGAAACCTCGTTCCCGTTGCTCAAGAAGATTCTTGTTTCTTTCGGTGACAAGATCGCTTTCGAAGACACCCTCGATGGTGCCTTGAACGCTCTCTTCGGTGGCGATGCTGGCGTCGTTGACCCTGTCGATCCGGTTGACCCGGTTGACCCAGGCAACGCCAACCCAGCGGTAGCCAAGGCACTGCAAGCAGCCAAAGACGCCTTCGCAGCCAAGGTTGCCGCCATGAAGGCCGGCGACTGGACCGCTTACGGTGAAGCCGACAAGGCCTTGCAAGCAGCTATCGAGGCAGCGATTCTGGCTAACAAGTAGTTCGCAGCCGCCGGCTGTTCAACCCAGTTTGGGGTGAGCCTTCCTTTCGTGTTAGAGTGGAGGTTCGCCGCGGGGTGGAGCAGTTCGGTAGCTCGCCGGGCTCATAACCCGGAGGTCGTAGGTTCAAATCCTGCCCCCGCAACCAGTAACAAAAACCCAGTCAGTTTGACTGGGTTTTTGTGCGTTAACGGGCTTTGTGAATAACTCAATCGCCCTCCGGCGAATCGGCCTATTCTTCACGCATGACGCGACCTACTACTTCACGCATGAATTTTGCGCACAGGGTTTTCGGTGTGATTCTGTCTGTCGGCCTGATTGCCTGCTGTCTTTCGCTGGCAGGCCCGGCTCGGGCGGCTGCTCCAAAATGCAACGCGGATGCCGGCACGGCGCAAAGCCTAAAACTAAGTTCACTCAAGACCGGTGACACGGTCACCGTTTGTGCCAGTTGGCTCGTGACAAGCCAAACTACCTCGGTCGGGCCTCCAGCCCAGAGCTCGGGTTCCGCGAGTGGCCGGGTTTCGACTGAACTCAAGTCCACCAAGATAACCGTGCCGCAGCGCAGGTTTTTCTCGGCCACTCCAGATCGCCCAACCATAAAGAGCAACGTTTACCGATCGATCAAACCGGGTGAGCAAATGCTGCTTGCCTCAACGGCCACTCGTCACCAGCATCTAGCTCTACTGCTAGGCAAGCCCACCATGCTCAGATTCACGCCGGTTGCCTACCGCTGGACAACAGGTGACGCGAGTGTCTCAACGAGATCGCAGGTTCGCCATCGCTACAAGAACACCGGCCGCTACACAGTGCGCATGAGTGTCACCTACAAAAGCGAGGTCAGGGTTTTGCCGAGTGGTCGGTGGTTGACGATTCCGTTTCAAGTAACCAGGGTCGCACCCTCGGTCGAGATAGTTGTAGCCAACGAAATGCCGAACCTCGGCGGGGTAGCGGTTCTGGTCGGCAAAACTTGCCTCGAGCATCCGAGGGCTGTGGGGTGCTGATGGTTTCAAACTAACTCTCAGGATGTTTTCATAAACTATTCAGGTTGAGGTGTAAGAGTCTGGTTTAGACATACACAAACCTGAAGGGGTTGCCAATTGACCGATCAAAACGGACCAATTTCATCGAACCAGGTGAACAGACAGTTTTTGTTTGACACTCCAATCTTGCTTCCGGCACCGCCTGCGGCACCGGCTCAGAAAAAAGCCTCTCTCGGTGTTCTCGGCACTGTGGTAATCGCCTCTCTGGTTAGCGGCGTGGTCGGTGGAGTGATCGGTGTCGGCGGGTACATGCTCAGCACGGCTCCGGCAGCTGTTGTGGTTAACAACACCGACTCCGTGAACTGGGTAACCGGCGCATCTTCAAAGGCCCTGCCATCGGTGGTAACTATTTCGGTGAGCTCGGCAAACGAGGGCGGCAGTGGCTCGGGCGTCTTCTTGACTGCAGACGGCTACATTCTCACCAACGCCCACGTGGTAACACTTTCGGGCGCATCGGCTAATCCAAAGGTCACTGTCAAAACCCTTGACGGCAAGATTTACCCGGCAGACATCGTCGGAACCGACCCAAACAATGACCTAGCGGTGATCAAAATCTCAGCAGCCGGCGCGTTCACTCCTATCGAGTGGGCAGATTCATCAAAGGTGAACGTGGGTGACTCGGTGGTTGCTCTAGGAGCGCCGTTAGGCCTGGAAAACAGCGTTACCACGGGCGTTATCTCGGCTCTCAACCGAACCATTCAGGTCGCAAGCTCTGACACCAGCGAAGACGGCTCGAGCCTGCAGTGGTGGAACGGCACCGGCGCAGCGCCAGTAAGCCTGCGAGTCTTGCAAACCGATGCGGCGATCAACCCAGGTAACTCGGGCGGCGCATTGGTCAACGCCCAAGGTCAGCTGATCGGCATCAACGTAGCGATTGCAACCGCTGGCGCGACAACTGCGTCTAGCCAGAGCGGCAGCATCGGTGTTGGTTTTGCCATTACTTCGAACATCGCTAAACGCATCGCCGAAGAACTGATGAAAGACGGAAAAGCCAGCCACGCGCTACTCGGTGCAATGGTCGGTAATGCCGGTGAAGAGACCGATGGATTCTCGTCTGGCGCGCTTGTGGGCGAGCTCACACCTGGTGGTCCTGGTGAAAAGGCTGGACTCAAGGTGGGCGACATTGTCACTAGTTTCAACGGGTACAAGATCGATACTGCAGCCGACCTCACTGCCGCGGTTAGAGCCGAACCTGCCGGTGCTACCGCAACCCTCGAGGTCACCCGAGGTGCTGAGAAGATCGAAATCACCGTGGTTCTGGGTGACTTGGGCGATCTGAAGTAACAATCTCGTTCGTAGGCTAACGAAATGGCCTAGGTCGTGGCAGACTAAAACCATGTCGACAGCGCCGTCAGTTCAGTACTCCATAACCATGCGTCTTGAAGCGCCCGCGAAAGCGACGGCGGTGTCAGAGCTCACCAGTGTTATCGAAGCATCCGGCGGCAGTGTCACTGCTCTCGACGTAAACCACTCAGACTCCGAACGCGTTCGCGTTGACCTCACCTGTGCCACGCGCAACTCAGACCACGGTGAAGAAATTGTCGCCAAACTGCAGGCGCTCGAAGGTGTAGTTGTTGGCAAAGTTTCTGACCGCACCTTCCTGGCCCACCTCGGCGGCAAGCTGACCATCGAATCGAAACTACCGATTCGAAACCGCGACGACCTTTCGCTGATTTACACCCCCGGCGTCGCCCGCATTTGTGAGGCAATCGTCAAAGACCCAAGCGATGCCCGCCGCCTGACCATCAAGCGCAATACCATCGCCGTGGTCACCGACGGCTCGGCTGTGCTTGGCCTAGGCAACATCGGCCCACTTGCAGCCATGCCGGTTATGGAGGGTAAGGCTGCGTTGTTCAAGCGCTTCGCCGAGATTGATGCCTTTCCGATTTGCCTCGACACCCAAGACGTTGACGAAATCGTTCGTACCGTCAAGGCAATCTCACCTGGTTTCGCTGGCATCAACCTAGAAGACATTTCGGCCCCGCGCTGCTTCGAAATCGAAGAGAGACTGCGCGCCGAGCTCGACATCCCCGTTTTTCACGATGACCAGCACGGCACCGCGATTGTGTGTGTGGCCGCGCTTCGCAACGCCCTCAAGGTGGTTGGCAAAAACATCGAGGATGTTCGCCTAGTCATGTCGGGCGCTGGCGCCGCGGGCACGGCCGTGCTCAAGCTGCTGTTCGCTGCTGGGCTCAAGAACGCCGTGGTTGCCGACCAGCAGGGAGTGGTCTACGAAGGTAGGCCAGACATTGCTGAGGGCTCAACACTCGAGTGGGTTTCACAGAACACCAACGCAGCAAAGTTCGTTGGAACCCTAAAAGAGGCAGTGCGTGGAGCCGATGTATTCATCGGTGTTTCAGCAGCGAACCTGCTCGACGCCACAGACATTGCAGCGATGGCTAAGGGTGCGATTGTTTTCGCGCTCGCCAACCCAAACCCAGAGATCGAGCCGGGCGAGGCGGCCAAGCACGCCGCGGTAGTTGCTACCGGTCGAAGCGACTTTCCGAACCAAATCAACAACGTGCTCGCCTTCCCTGGTTTCTTCAGAGGTTTGCTCGATGCCGGTGCGCATAAAATTACCGAGAAGATGCTTCTCGCAGCAGCCGGTGCGCTGGCCGATTGCGTAGAGGCGAAAGAATTGAACGCTTCGTACATCATTCCGAGCGTTTTTCACCCGGATGTCTCGACTCATGTCGCAGAAGCAGTTCGCAAAGCAGCAAGGAAGTAAATGCCAGGTTTAGACGACACCCAAGTCGAGGGAGGGTTCGGCGGCGGCCTGCTTGTCGAAGAGCAGACCCAAAACATAGAGCCAGGTGACCACGAGCGTTTTTCGCACTATGTGCGCAAAGAGAAGATCGTCGAATCGGCAGTTATGGGAACCCCCGTCATCGCACTCTGCGGCAAAGTCTGGGTGCCTGGGCGTGACCCACAGAAGTTTCCGGTTTGCCCGACGTGCCAAGAAATTTACGATGGGCTACGCCCAGAACCTCCAGCCGACGGCGATGGCGGCGGCGCGAAGTAACTAAATGAACTGGGTCGGAATGCCCGGTTCGCCGCGCATCAACCGAAGCGCCTGAAGCGGCAAGGCTTTTTTGACCTCGGCGTGATGGGCCCTAGCGCTAGCCACACCGGCGATGCCCATGTGTTCGCTCTGCAGCTCACCCTCTACAACCAGCGGAACCAACAACTCACGGTCTAGTGCGGTTACATCCGGATGCGCGCCAGGAGCCAGCAGTTCGGCCACCGCCACGCCCGAATCGTTGTGTCGGCGCATTGCAAACTTTCGACCACCGACGTTGGCCTTTTGAACCGAGCGCTTTGCCACGCTGACCCAGTCGCCACCTTCGTCTTCGAATGCCACCAACTTGTAGACAAAGCTCGCGGTTGGAACACCCGAGCCGGTAACCACCGAGGTACCCACGCCGTAGTTGTCAACGGGAGCTGCGGCCAAAGCCGCGATCGAGTATTCGTTCAGGTCGTTGGTCACGGTGATCTTGGTTTTGGCTGCTCCAAGTGAATCGAGCAGGGCTCGAACGCGGCTAACTTCAACACCTAGGTCGCCTGAGTCGATGCGCACTGCGCCTAACTCTGGGCCAGCAACATCCACTGCCAATCGAACCGCGCGGTCGGTGTCGTAGGTGTCTACCAAAAGGGTGGTGCCAGGGCCGAAGGTTTCGACCTGGGCGCGAAACGCCTGTTCTTCGGTGTCGTGCAGAAGGGTGAAGGCGTGAGCCGCTGTTCCCATGGTTGGAATGCCCCAAGAGCGCCCTGCCTCAAGGTTCGATGTTGCCTCGAAACCTGCGATGAAAGCAGCTCTTGCCGCGGCAACTGCCGAAATCTCGTTTGTGCGTCGCCCGCCCATTTCGGCCAAGAATCTGCCGCCGGCCGAACTGACCATTCTTGAGGCAGCCGAAGCCACCGCCGAGTCAAAGTTCATGACCGAGAGAATGATGGTCTCAAGAACAACTGCCTGCTCGAAAGTAGCCTCGACAGTGAGCACGGGGGAGTAGGCGAAGTAGAGTTCACCCTCGCGGTAGCCCCAAATGTTGCCCTCGAATTTGTAGTTCGCTAGCCAGTCGATGGTGGCCGCGTCGACCACTTGGTTTGAGCGCAGGTACTCGAGTTCTGCTTCGTCAAACCTGAAATCACGGATGCGCTCGAGCAGTCGCCCGGTGCCAGCGACCACTCCGTACCGACGGCCGCCCGGCAGTGAGCGGCAGAAAACCTCGAACACCGATGGGCGGTCGGCCTTGCCCGAGTGCCGCGCAGCCTGAAGCATGGTCAGTTCGTAGCGGTCGGTTAGCAGAGCAGAAGAGGTCAACACGCCTTCAAGCCTAGTGAAATACCAGCGCAGCGCTAACCCAAAATGACCTGCCCAGAAGTTACGCGAATAGACTTGAGCGCGTGAACGATGCACCAATTGGAATCTTTGACTCGGGAGTCGGCGGGCTAACCGTGGCTCGCGCAATCATCGATCAGCTGCCGAACGAGAGCATCGTCTATGTTGGCGATACCGCCAATTCGCCTTACGGGCCGAAGAGCATCCAAGAGGTTCGTGACCTGGCTCTCGGCGTGATGGATCGCCTTGTCGATGAAGGCGTCAAACTTCTTGTCATTGCCTGTAACTCAGCCTCGGCCGCCGTGCTGCGCGATGCTCGCGAACGCTACACCGAAGGTCGAGGCATTCCAGTGGTCGAAGTGATTCAGCCGGCCGTTCGCCGTGCCGTCGCTTCGACCCGAAACCGCAAAATCGGAGTCATTGGCACAAACGCCACCGTCACATCACGTGCCTACGACGATGCCTTCGCAGCCGCAGTAGATCTTGAGATCACCAGTGAGGCCTGCCCAAAGTTTGTTGATTTCGTTGAGCGCGGAGTTACTTCTGGCCCAGCCCTTATGGCCGCAGCCGAAGAATATCTCGCGCCAATCAAGGCCGCCGGAGTAGACACGCTGGTGCTCGGATGCACTCACTACCCGCTGCTCACCGGTGCCATCTCGTATGTCATGGGCGAAAACGTCACCTTGGTTTCGAGTGCAGAAGAAACCGCCAAAGATGTTTACCGAACCTTGGTCGCTCACGATTTGCTTCGCACTTCTGACCAAACGCCAACCCTTCGCTTTCAAGCCACCGGCGACGCAGCTTCGTTCGGCAAACTGGCGCGAAGGTTCTTGGGGCCAGAGGTTGCCAGTGTCGAGCAGCTCGGGTAGAGCATCCGCATAGATTTTTCACAACGCCAAGAGAGGCAAAAATGACCAGAGTAGACGGCCGCCAGGTTGACGACCTTCGCGAAATCAAAATCGAACGCGCTTGGAGCGACCACCCAGAAGGCTCGGTGTTGATTCACTTCGGTGCAACCCGTGTGCTCTGCACCGCGTCGTTCACTCCAGGTGTTCCTCGTTGGAAAGTTGGCAAGGGCGAGGG
>JACCDY010714905.1_pt1 | contig 10830 bp, 13 predicted proteins | sample 7446391 | NCBI WGS metagenome assembly JACCDY01 (sample SAMN15323451, study PRJNA562643) | freshwater metagenome | isolation source: river surface water | place: USA:Blue River Watershed | collected 2017-08-18
ATACCTTGTCAATTGTTAAACCATCTTTTGCCATCTGTACGGCACGGGTTCCAGTCTCTTCTGCAATCCGAATACGATCTGCCGTTACTGCTGGCGGAGTAGCCCCTCCAGGCACAGTCATTCCTAGCGCCTCGGAGATACAAGCCATTGTGCTAGCAGTGCCCATTACTGAGCAGGTGCCAACACTGGCTACTAACTGATCATTTACTTCATCTTTTTCAACTTCATCAATTTCACCAGCGCGGAACTTTCCCCAATAGCGACGACAGTCGGTGCACGCACCTACACGCTCACTTCGATGTGAGCCTGTCAGCATGGAACCAGTGATCAATTGAATAGCAGGCAGACCTGCTGAAGCTGCGCCCATCATTTGTGCCGGCACAGTTTTGTCGCAGCCACCAATCATCACAACTGCATCCATCGGTTGAGCTCGAAGCATCTCTTCCGTATCCATCGACATGAGGTTGCGCAAATACATACTGGTTGGCGCAGCAAAACTCTCATGAATTGAAATCGTCGGAAAATCCATTGGCAAACCACCAGCTAGCATAACGCCCCGTTTCACCGCCTCAATCAATTGCGGCATATTACCGTGACAAGGGTTGTAAGCACTACCAGTATTGATAATCCCAATAACAGGACGATCTAAGGCGCTATTGGTGTAGCCAGCGCCCTTAATAAATGCCTTACGCAAAAATAAAGAGAAGCCTTTATCGCCGTAACTTGTTAAGCCCTTACGCAAGCCACTTTCAGGAGCTTGGCTTTTATCTTTATTGTTATCGCTTGTCATGGGTAAATGTCTCTTGTTTGGCACAATATTTTTATAACGCAAATATACTAAACTTTGTCTCAATTGATCTTTTAAACTGTAAAACGACTGCCAAAACAAATACAAGGATATCTATGTCTAATATTCAACCCTTCCATCTTGCATTTCCAGTGGATAACCTAGCAGCTGCGCGTACCTTTTATGGAACCACCTTGGGCTGTTCGGAAGGACGCAGTTCAGATGAATGGATTGATTTTGACTTCTTCGGACATCAACTTGTCGCTCACCTCGCACCCGAAGAATGCGGCCATGCGAGCTCAAATGAGGTTGACGGACATCAAGTTCCAGTAAAACATTTTGGTGTTGTATTAACGATGCAAGACTGGAATGCACTGGCTGATCGTCTTCGCAATAGCGGCATGAAGTTCATCATCGAGCCCCAAATTCGCTTTAAGGGGATGGTGGGCGAACAAGCCACCATGTTCTTTTTGGATCCCGCTGGCAATGCCCTTGAATTCAAAGCATTTGAAGATCCAAGCCAGCTATTTGCAAAATAATTGACTTGGATGATTGGGCTATCAATTTTTAAAAGAATTGGTAGCTCATACCTGCCTGAAAGTTTAAGGGAGCACCAACAAATATTCCATCCGGACTTCTGCTAGAAATATAACGTCGATTTAACAAATTATTGACTACTCCAAAGATTTTTAAAGCTTTGTTTACATCATAATTTGCACTCCAATTTACGGTGGTAATTGATGGAATCTCCCCCAATGTGCCAATCGTATTCTGAGCTACAGTATTAGCTGAATCCGCATATTGGGATGATAGGTAATTCAAACTCAACAATGTTTTAAAACTATTTTTCTGATAATTGACTCCTAGGTTTGAAACCAACTTAGCGGTATAGGGAATGCGATTTCCATCGGCACCCATAGAAGAATTTCCCACAAACTTGGCAACAGGGATATAAGTCAGGTTTCCATTAAGACCCCATCCTCCAGGCAGCTGATAACCCAATGACAACTCTGTACCTTGATGCAAGCTCTTGCCACCATTTGCTTTGGTAATGCCTGAGGCTAGACTTTGATTCACAATCTGATTGCTAAAGTTCATACTAAAAACAGCCGCGTCATAAGTGAAGCCGGCATTTTTACCTCGCAATCCCAATTCAATATTAGTAGATCGCTCAGGATCAAGTTGCTGATCTACGCCTTTGTCGCTAATGGCAGTTGCGAGCTGTGCTGGCGCAAATCCTTTATAAATACTGGAATAAATCTGTAACTCTGGCGCAATCTGCCAAGTTGCTCCAATTTGAGGAACGGATTCGAAGTTTTTGGCGCTTCCAGAGGTATTTGTGATGATGTTATTTCTGTTCTGTCGATAGCTCTCGAGTCGCAAGCCAGGAATAATGGCTAAGTTCTTACTGAGCAGAAAACGATTTTGAAGATACATTGCCATTGAGTTGGCTTTATTTTCCTCGTGACCCAAAACGCTGCCCGACTGAATGAAACTAGTAGAGCCCACCATTTGATTGATTTGCGACTCAGTATGCAGGCGTATTCCAAACTCAAGTTCATTATCAATTCCCATGGCATTAAAGGATTGATTCAAGCGGGAGTCCAACCCCAACATTTGGAACTCACGATTACGCCCAAACATACAGTTGGCAAGGCCATTACAAGAGTTAAAGACTGTTTGATCAGCATTTCTAGCGCTAATACTTTGGCGCCAATAGTCACGATCCAATTTACTCCAATAGACTAGAGTATTGAGCTTGGTGCTATGGCCCATTTCCCAAGAGTGATTTAGATCAACGGCATTACGTTGTGTAACAAAATAATCGTTTGGTGCCGGGTTTGAAGAATATTTACCGCTGTATTGATTTGGCCTTAGACCTACGTATGAAGTATTGATATTGTTGTCGTAATGGGTGTACTTCAGACTAAGCCACTGATCCTGTCCAATCGCTACACCACCCTTGAACAAAATATCGTACATCTTGTAACCATTTCCCTGATAACCATCAGACTCGGATTTGATGATATTGAGTCCTGCAACCGCGCCATTTGATTCAGACTTACCGCCTGCCTCTATCTGAGCCAGTCGATAACCGTAATTACCCGCCTTGCCAGATAACTTAAAGCCTTGCTCAGGGGTCTTGGTAAGGTAGTTAATAACACCGCCAATATTGGAAGGGCCGTATTGAAGTCCAGACGCGCCCTTGAGCACCTCTATTCCACTCATGCGGTCCACCGGAGGGCTGTAATAAGATGCACTCGAAATAAACAGACTTGGATGAATTGGCGCCCCATCCTCTAAGAGCAATACTTTTTGGCTGCGACTGGGATTCAAGCCCCGTATTCCGATATTTGGTATAGAGCCGAGTCCACCCTCGTCTCCACGGATATTGACACCTGGAATCGTCTTTAGTGCATCTTGAAGCGATAGAGGCTGAAGTATCTCTAATTGTTGTTGATTGATAACATCAACTGCGCCCGGAATCTTCAATCGTGCACTCTCTTCTCGACCCACAATATCTATTCGCGGTAACTCTACATCTTGAGCATAAGCACTCATCGCCAATGTTCCTCCATACGCCAATAAGGCGCTTGAGGCCAACGCCATTCCTTGCTGCTTCATATGCAATCTCCAGAGATATAAACAAAAAATCGCTGGCTACTGGCATCTCAAAAAAATACGTTTGCTGGCTAAAAAGGCATGTGCTCTTACTTAGTCAAAATTAATTTTCCAAGCTTAGTAATACTTAAAACGTAGCGCTGGCCATCATGCACAATGACGACCGACTTATCTTTTCCAAGCAAGCTTGTACTTGATATCACCCTGCCCCAACTAGATTCGTAGCTAGGAGCCAATGGGGTGGACTCAGTAAGAATCGCGCCCAAATCAAGACTCCAATTGAAAGTGAATTGGTAATTGATAACACTCAGATGCATTTTCTGGTGACGCACTCAGCGCAGAAAATCGCCACGTTTTTACGGCTTCAATAGCGGATTGATCTAAGTTTTGATAACCTGAGCTTTGTGTCAGTCTGACGCTCTCTACAAAGCCACGAGATCCAATACATAACTGAAGATGAACAGCCCCTTGCTGACCCATACGCCGACTCGCCAGTGGGTAAGAAGGCTTTGGGTTGAAAAACACACTTCTGCCAGTAAGTCCAATATCAGCTCGCTTTGATGGCGATCCGCTACCAGCAACTCCCTGCAACTCATCCCTATCTTGATTGGCGCGAGAAGAAGTGGCAGCAATAGCATTGTCAGCGCGATGATTTGATCTTGGCGTCGAGATACCTAAGGGATTACGAGCTTGAGGATAACGCTCCCCAAACTTTAAGTCGACTGTAATGGCCTCTTGCAAATCGGAATTTAATACTCTGAATGGATGATGCAAAATCCAGATCACTAAACCTGCATGAACTGCAATAACCAAAAAAATAAATGGGAGATATCGTTCAACGGTTGATGGCTGAGTCTTCAAAAAAACACCTTTACATACATCAATGCATTTGCATTAGATGATAATTATTCTCATTTATTTTATGTAATAGCAGATGCATTAACAACCCCTATGACCAAGGGGATGAATACATTAGGGGTATAAGAATTTTTCTAAAGTAATAAAAATTACTTAACTGCTAGGCGCCAAAGAGAAGTTGTTTCAGCAGATCTCGCAAAGTGCAGTAGATCGGATTGATCAAAAGGTTTACTGTGCTTTGGCTTAGTATCGATACGATCAATTACTGTAAGTCCCGCTTCCTCAATCCACTGAAATAATTCTGTTCTGGCTCTTAAGCCAAGATGCTCGGCTAAGTCAGACAAAATCAACCAACCCTCTCCATTAGGTAGCAAATGGTTTTTCAGTCCACCCAAGAATCCTTTGAGCATCTGACTATCGGGATCATAAACAGCATGCTCTAGAGTTGAACTTGGTCTTGCTGGCACCCACGGAGGATTACAAACAATCAGTGATGCCTTGCTAGGGGGAAATAAATTGGCATTCAGAATTTGAATTTGCGGGCCCAAGCCTAAATGTTCAATATTTTGAAGCGCGCACGCGAGTGCCCTCTCATCTAGATCGGTAGCAATAATATTTTTTATGCCACGCATGGCTAGGATTACTGACAGGACACCTGTACCGGTGCCAATATCGAAAGCTAATGACTCAGTCTCCAAGGCTTGAGGTAGGGGGACGCCGCAAACTAACTCGAGATATTCCCCGCGTATCGGCGAGAAAACCCCATAATGGGGGTAGATAAAAATGGGTTGACCTTCTCCATCTGCTAGAACGGGTACCCCATTTTTACGCCACTCATGTGCACTAATCACCCCTAAGAGTTCACGCAAAGAAATCACATAGGGCTCACCAGCCGAGCCATAGGCCTCAAAGCAAGCTACTGCAACATCAGGGGCTCTTCGCAAGGAGATAGAGTGATCAGCATTGCACTCAATCAACAACATGCCTAATACTCGCGCCCGCTGTGATTGAGTCAAGCGATGCTTATTAAATAAATCAATCGATGTTGGCACCTGAAGATCAGCAGCAGACTGATCCACTCTCTTACTCGCACGCTTGGATTTCTTAGAAGGCTTATCAATACGCCTTACTAAGGCTTGCAATAGTTGACGGGCGTTCTGGAAATCCCCACGCCATAAGATGGCGGTTCCCTCGCAAGCTAGACGATAGGCATCATCCGCCGTGAGGGTGTCATCAGCTATGACTATCCGCTTATGTGCAGCAATACCATTTTCAGAATGCCATTGAGCAGAGAGTAACTCTCCACCCTCTTCCCAATGAATTCGCTGACTTAGTATCATCAATTAAGCAGGAGGATGATCCTCAGGATTGACATCCAAGGCAATCAAAAATCGAGAAACCATGTTGTAGGCTGCCACTACAGTGACAAGCTCAACCGTATCGGTATTACCAAGAGCAGCTTGCAAACGTTTCATCAAATCGCTATCAACCTGGATATTGCGAGTCATCTGAAAAGTCAATTCTGCTGCATCGTTTTCAACAGCCGAGAACAGGGCGCTTGGAAAACTAGACTGGCCGATTAAACGTAGTGCCTCTACTTGCTCTTCAGTGCCGCCTGCTTTGATAAATGGAGGAGCATGATGAAAAAATTCATACTCAGCGCCATTCAGAACGGCTACCCCACACATAGCGAGTTCACGCAGCTTTGGATCCAAGGAGAGGTTATTGCGTATCTCCCCAACGAAATGATTCCAGCCCTCAGCGATCGGGGTGCTATGCAATAGCATGCGGTCTAAATTGATAAACTGGCCACCTCGACGCTGGCGAATCGCAGCCACGAGCTCGGCAGGCTCTGCCAAGTCCATCGGCTGGTAAGGAATTAAACGTTCAGACATAGGTGCTCTTAGAAGGTATTTTCATGAAAATAGGTAGCAAGATCTCAGATTATCCCTCGAATACCGTCTTCCTCGATAATGTCGATATCGCCACAAAATATTTGCCATGAAACCGATTCTGAACATAGCCGCCTACTTATTTGTCAGCCTAGACAATCTGGTTGAGTTGCGCGCCAAAATTCTGGATGAGTGCAGTGTCCGGAACCTAAAAGGAACGATCTTATTAACCGGTGAAGGCATCAATATGTTCTTGGCTGGTGATGATTCTGCGTTACGCGGCTTTTTAGACTGGCTTCGACTGGACCATCGTTTCAAATCATTGGAATCTAAAGATAGCTGGTCCGAATCACAGCCATTCAAAAAAATGTTGGTCAAAATTAAGAATGAGATTATTCGGATGAATCACCCAACGATTCGCCCTGAAGAAGGTCGTGCAAATTTCATTGCACCAAAAAAATTACAAGAGTGGCTTGATCGTGGAACCGACGACTTGGGGCGCCCTGTTGTCATGGTAGACACACGCAATGCGTTCGAGGTTGAGTATGGGACTTTTGAGAACGCACTCCATTTCAATATCGAAAAATTTACAGAGTTCCCCGAGGCAATTTCAGCAAAAAAAGATGAGCTAGCCGATAAAACTCTAGTGAGCTTTTGTACCGGCGGAATTCGTTGTGAAAAGTCAGGCCTCTACATGCGCGAGATTGGCATGGAGCATAGCTACCAACTGGAAGGTGGCATCCTCAAGTACTTTGAGGAGGTTGGATCAGCTCATTACACAGGTACTTGTTTTGTCTTTGATGAGCGAGAGGCTTTGGAGCCCAATTTGGATTCCATTCCAGTTGAGCACTCCATTCGGAAAAAACTCAAAGCCTAATCATAGCGATTACTCTGACTTGCCTACCAAGGTCATGTGCTCAACAAAAGGTGGTTTTGTGAAGAATGGGCCAACAATGGCTCGCCAATCAGCAAAAGCCTCTGACCCGCGAAAATCTACAGTATGATTTTCTAGAGTATTCCAGTAAATCAACAATAGGTAACGAGCCGGATTCTCAATGGTGCGATTGACCTTAAATCCTTGAAAACCTTTGGCTTTGGCAATAACAGTGTTCACACCGCGCAAAATGGCCTCCTCAAACTCGGCAGACTTGCTCGGATCAATTTCAATATCACAGTGCTCCAAAATCATGGGTATTCCTTTTATCAAAATCAATGTAGATAGATAGTAAACTCAAACAGCATAATTAATAACGATATTAGAGACATGGCCAATTTACCTAACGTTGTCATTCTTGGTGACTATGAGCGCGCCCTACGTCGCTTTTCCAATTGGACTAAAGTGGATCAGCACTGCAATATCGCCATTCATCATGAACCCCTCTACGGCGAAGACTTATACGAGGCGGTTAAAGATGCTGACGTGATTGTGCTTGTGAGGGATCGCACCCCCGTTAACGAAGCTTTGATTGCACGCCTCCCAAAGCTCAAGCTATTCATGTTCACTGGTAAGCGTAATGGCACCCTAGATGCATCAGCTCTGATATCGCGTAATATTCCGATTGCCTGCACCCCAGGCGGCCCTTCCAAAGAAACCACTACCGAGCTCACTTGGGCCTTGATTTTGGTAGCCTCAAAACAATTGCTAGCTCAAAATCATTTAGTGCGATCTGGTAGCTGGCGCAATGAACTTTCCGTTCTTCCAATGTTGTCTGGCGAACGCCTCGGAATTATTGGCCTAGGTTCGATCGGCAGTGCTGTTGCTCGTGTAGGAAAAGCATTTGGGATGGAGTTGGTCACCTGGAGCCCCAATATGACAGCCGAACGTGCTACCGCTCAAGATGCCACGTCCGTCAGCCTAGAAGAGCTTCTGAAAACATCCAAAGTGATCAGCCTTCATCTTGTAGCCGGGCCCAAAACCAAAGGATTAATAGGCGCTGAAGAATTGGCCATGATGCGGCCTGACGCAATCTTAGTAAATACCTCGCGCTCTGCTCTGATTCATACGCAGGCTCTACAAGATGCGCTTGCTACTGGTAGGCCTGGTCAAGCTGCGATTGATGTCTTCGATACTGAGCCGCTCCCAGCCAATGATGCCCTAAGAAACACGCCCAACTTGCTCACCACACCGCATCTGGGATTTGTAGCGGAACCTGTTTTTGCAATGTTCTCCAAAGGCATTGTCGACACCTTAGAAGCATGGATTGATCAAAAGCCAATTCCCCATCCATTCGAACCTTAATTCACTTGAAGATACTTACCCCCGCAGAATTATTTATCAGCTTCAGCAAAATCGGGATGTCTGGTTTTGGCGGGGTTTTACCTTGGGCCCGTCGCACCTTAGTCGAGCGAGATAAAGTATTAAGCTCCGAAGAATTCAGTGCCATTCTAGGTATCTGCCAAATTGTTCCGGGCCCTAATATTGTCAATCTTGCAGTTTGTGTTGGCTCTCGCTTTGCTGGTGCTAAGGGTGCATTAGCAGCTGTTCTTGGCTTAACGCTAGGACCCATCTGCATCGTGATGCTACTGGCTCTTCTGTATGCGCATTACAGTTATATGGAATCTATCCAAGGATTGCTGCGAGGTATTTCTGCGGTTGGCGTCGGCTTAATCGCCTCAACTGGAATCAAAATGTTACGCGATGAGTTTCGCTTTCCAGCGATGCTGCTAGTAGTAGTTGTCACAGTCATTGCTGCGAGCTATTACCAACTTGGTCTTGGTTGGGTGGTATTCATTGCTTCACCTCTTGCCTGGGTTTTGGCGCAAAAGAAGGCTCGCAAACTATGAGTATTTTGCTAAGCCTCTTTCTAAAACTTTCTGCTTTTTCGCTGATTGCCTTTGGGGGAGTAAACGCCCTACTTCCAAGCCTGCTCAATCTATCAGTTCATCAAGAGCATTGGATTGACCTGCAAACTTTTGCTGATTATTTCGCTATTGCTCAGGCCGCACCCGGACCCAACTTTATGACGGTGACTCTGATCGGCTGGCATGTCTATGGCGCTTTGGGTGCTTTGATTGCAACCATTGCGATTGCTTGGCCATCATCCATTTTGGTTTACTACCTGCAGCGCCTGATATTAGGTATGCAGAATGCGCATAAAAAGAAATCTATTCAATATGCGGCCGCAGCACTAGCAATTGGCTTAGTCCTATCTTCTGCATGGCAGATTGCCCTGCAAATCAATCATAGCTACGCAGCGTATGCACTTACACTATTCACTATTGGTGTCACTGTTTTTACGCGCTGGCATCCTTTATATTTAATCGGATTAGGTGCAGCTCTAGGAGCATTGGGGATCATTTAAATACCCCATCTGAAAGCTTATTTAAAAAACCTACTTCAGTGCTTGATAAGTCAAGATGCCCAAGAAGGTTAAGACGAGCGAACCCATTAAATTCAATAAGGCAGTACCCAGCGCCCAAGTTATCTCGCCACGCTGCATAAAACCGACTACTTCAGCCGAGACACTAGAGAAAGTAGTAAGGCCACCCAAGAAACCAGTGATGATGAACAACTTCCATTCAGGGGAAAGACTTGGGTTGTTACCAAAGAAAGCTACGGCAATTCCAATCAAGTAGCCACCAGCCATATTAGAAATAAAAGTTCCCAAAGGAAGTGTTGCTGCTAGGCTGACTGTTGCAAGATTAAATCCCGCTCTCAGCAAAGCTCCGAGACCAGCACCGCAGAAGATTGCAAGAATAGATAGCCACATATTGAAATTTATTGAATTGAAAAAGTCAGCATACTGATAGAGCCCATTTCCACCCCATCAACCAATACTTTAGTCGCCTCACCTTGCTCTTGCTGGGCAAGCACATATAAGGCAGGCCAATAATGCTCAGGGGTTGGGATAGACAAATGAGCGGAGTCGCCAAATTGCTCCCAATGGATCAAAGTCTCATGATGATTTGCTTTCATCTCTGAAACAAAGAAATCATTGAACTCTTCAGCCCAGGGATAAGGTGCCGCGTCCTCCTCCCAATGAATGGTGCGTAAGTTATGCACAACATTACCGCTAGCCAAAATCAGAATATTCTCGTCACGCAAAGGGCGTAGTTTCTTGGCGAGTTCGTAGTGATCACTCGCAGACATTGAACCATCTAGGCTTAACTGAACTACAGGAATGTCAGCATCTGGATAGAGGTATTTAAGAACAGACCAGGCGCCGTGATCAATACCCCATTCATTTTCTTCAAGAACAACAGGAACATCTAATAATTCTGAGACGCGATCAGCCAATGCAGGGCTGCCAGGCGCTGGATATTGAATCTCAAACAAAGCTTGCGGAAATCCACCGAAGTCATGAATAGTTTTTGGTTTAGCCATTGCAGTAACCCAAACTCCACGGGTTACCCAATGGGCCGAGATGACTAGGATGGCATCCGGGCGTTTGAGTGATTTACCAAGATTGGCCCAAGCCGCTGTATAGCGATTGGGCTCAATGGCGTACATCGGACTGCCATGGCCAGCAAATACTGCAGGTTGGCGATGGCTAGTCATTAACGCAGATTAGCCGAATACGTAACCAGTATGAGCTGCAACTAATGCAAACAAAATGGCCAAACTAGTAGCCGCGCCCAACATGACGATCAAGGTAATGATCTTCTTGTTGATTTCTTCTTTTGATTCGTTATGCCATTCGTTCATGCTAAATCCTCTGTAAACACATTAAT
>JACCDY010133712.1_pt1 | contig 10829 bp, 2 predicted proteins | sample 7446391 | NCBI WGS metagenome assembly JACCDY01 (sample SAMN15323451, study PRJNA562643) | freshwater metagenome | isolation source: river surface water | place: USA:Blue River Watershed | collected 2017-08-18
ATCTAAAGTCTTTTGGATGCACACACGCACAGACTCGATCTTTCGATTTGGAACCGTCATTGTGGTAATGAGCTTGATGCGTCGACTTACTGTCACCAGGAAAGGTATGCCATCAAGGAACATGAAGTCAATGCAGAGTTGGACTTCACCAAATAACTCTAAGAACTTCTTGGATAGAGCAGGAGCTTCTTCAAAGACGACACGTAATGGCTTGGACCGAATTGTGCGTCCAGCCAGAGCACCAACATCTTTGCCATAAATGGCATCAGCACGCTTAGCATCAGCGTAAGTGACAGGGCAGTTAAGAATAAGCTTGTGAGCGAGCATGTATTCATAATCACGGAAAGAAGGAAGAGCCATGATCTGAAACAATCTTCTTGCCCGTTGTGCTTCTTTGATCTCACGCTCAGGTAGCAGTGATTCATTCTCAGCAACGCTTGACACTAAAGCATGAACACCGTTGATACCACACCATTTGCCATCTCTAACATCATGGTAGTACAAACCAGAGTTGTGATTGAACTCCAATACTGAACCATCAGCTTGAGTAAACAAGAACTTGTTACCATACTTCTTCGTATTGAACTCAGCGTTGTCAAATCTCTTGATCATATGGGCATAACTCAATATGTTAGCAAGAGCACCATCATGCACATACACAACTCCATAACCAGGTAAATCACCTTCTTCCATAACGTCAACTGAACCACCAATACCAAACACTCTAATTGGATTCTTGGTAATGCGAATGTTTCTCACAAGTGATCGATTCTTGATGATATCGACACTGGATTGATTGTCACACAAGATCCAATATGGACTGATCATAAGATGTTGACCAGCAGCAAGTGCACGTTCAGTGTGTGTCATCATCGTAGTATGACATTAATCAACACATGACGAAAGAGGAACATAAAAAGTTGTGAGATTTTTGCCTGACTTTGCAACGAGATAGAAATCACGTTCATCACCTAAGTCATCTCCAGTAATGGTATTCAAAGTTGCACGATTGGGACATTGATTTGACCAATGATTGTGATCACCACACCAAGTACATCCTTTCTTGGAACGCCAATTACCACCATTATTACCGTTGTTGTTGTTAGTATTGTTACCTTGATTATCACTGTTACCATTATTATTACCATTACCATCATTGTCATTATTATTTTTATTATTGCCATTATTATTGTTATTATTACTGCCATTACCTCTGTTGTTAGTCCCCCCGTTATTATTACCACCCATATATGGCTGTTTTCCATTTTTACCACCAGCGCCTCGAAAACGTCCTAATTTGGCGCCTTTTGCACGAAGAGTAAAAACCACTTCACCGCGATTTATAGAATTAACAATGTTCTTGGGATTGTCCTTTCTTGAGAGTAGATAGTGCATTGCAGCTGTCAGATTCACTGGATACTTGTCATTACCCAATAACCCATCGTTGTGCAGCTCTTCCAATGCTTTTCCATATCTGTTCTTGTCAACCTTCATCAAGAAACACATGGCTTGACATTTGTCACGAGCAACGGCCTTGGCTTGAGCAACTTCGTCCTCGTCTGCAGCGTCAGGATCATCTGCGATTTTCATGAGCTCAGACGCAGCAAGAGTGTTGATATCACAGATGTCGACGCCTTGAGATTCAGCAATCTTCCACTGAGTCTCGAACTTTTCACGAAAGTCTTGCAGGTCTTGCTTCTCACCCATATGCAGCAGATAGAAGTTGCGGAAGAGCTGAAAATGGTTGTAATAGACATTACATTGATCCTCGAAATTCATTGCGATCTTGTCGATCTCTTGCAACAACCAGATTATGTCATGGTCATCTTTTGCTTTTTGCCAACCTGCTGCCGCTTCCAATCTTGCTCTGAGGTTATCAGTTGATTGACCAACGATAATCGAGAAAGTCTTTGCTTTGTTCTTTCTGAAATCTTCTTTGCGATCGTACATCTTCTTTTTCACGTACAACGACAAATCTTCTTCAGTGTTTGTAGGGAGAGTTTTGGATCCCGTCGAGCCTTCGCCGTCACTTTTGGGGAACTTGAAGGGCACCAGATTTTCAATCTCGTACTTGATGTCTTCGCCGTTGTCCATATTTGAGCCAACATATGTTGCAAGGAACTTGCGAGTCTCGGAGACTCTGTAGACATCGTTCTTGTGTCCACAATCGAAGATGTTGCCTTGCATTCCTTCAGTTGCTCCAGTGAACTTGACGTTCTTGGGAACTTGCATCTTGCCGTTTCCCATAAGGTGACCGCTATTGATATTGACCGATCCCTTTCCACGGTTGTTGGACTTGAGGTTTACTTTGTTTCTGGCAGCTCCAATCATTTCTGTTGGATTATAAATTCTGTTAGTACGGAGAGCTACAGACGTGCGATCCAGCCGTTTAGACTAGGATGTTATACTAACCTGCACACTGTATATTGCTAACCGACTATGCACTTGAACACACTTATGTAACGTAAGGTATCTTTGAGAATTTATAATGAGCATACATGTCTCTACAAACTATATGCAAGTAATATTTCTAGAAACATCTCGAATATCGAACAACTACTACACAACAGTGGTGCGAGCAGGAATGCAATAATGTTTTGCATGACGTCAGCTGCCGCTGTCACGAGCCAGCCTCCCCGGGGCGAATACCTCACACCTGGGGCGAAATGGGCGTCGCATCATCCCCCGCTAATGCCGCTGCGCTCTCCGCGCCAACACGCTCCTGTGATGCAATGACCGATGCAGCACCAGGGTTCATGATAGCATCACGCAATCTGACGAACAATAAACCTTGCAATGGCTTGGTAAAGAAATCCGCAAGCATGTCTTCAGTAGGCTTGTAAACAATCTTGACTTCACCAGAGTCAACACGATCCTTGACAAAGAAGTAACGAATGTTAATATGTCTTGTCCTGCGGCTACTCGACATAACTCCTTTCTCAGCCAATAGCATCGCGCTCCTGTTATCTTGATATACTCTAACAGCACCAATATCATAACCTTGCTCTTGTAAGAAGTATCTAGTCCAAAGTATTTGAGACATCGAATCGGTAAGTCCAATCAGCTCAGCTTCAGTGGAACTCTTTGACACTAACTTCTGCTTCGTAGACTTGCTGTAAACAGCACCTTGACCAAAAGTAATCACAGTACCAGTCTGACTCTTCATGTCCTTGTGAACTGCATAAGAGGCATCAGCATAAGCATCGACCATAGTCATAGAATTAGCAGACAATCTAAGACCTAAGTCCTTTGTACCATTGAGATAAGTCAAGACTCTCTTAAGCTTCTTCCAGTCATCTTCATCAGAAACAGTAACTCTTGTAGCTAGAAAACAAGTAGCAGTTAATATATCAGGTCTAGCACGCTTACCTATGTAAAGTAACTTTGCAACGCATGTATGAAACAACTCTTTTCTTGGTCCCTCGAGTTTCTTTGCGTCCGTGCGTACATCAAATAAGTAATAATTGGCAGGAGTAAGCACACTACCTTTGATTGGTTCTTCAATACACTTGATTGCATCTTCAACCATATCTCTCATTGATATCTTCACAAATCCAGTTTCAGTATAATCCAATTCCATTCCTAAATAACTGTGAGTGCGTCCGTATGTAACGTTGATCTTGGTATACACAGTTGATAAGTATCTGACCACATCAGCAACAGCTAAGCCATCAACACAGCTAATCTTCAAATCATCAACATAGATAACCACAGTGCATTGATTCTCATCATACATCTTGTTGAAAACACATGGGTCATACGGGTTTGGTTTGAACCCATAGTCCATTAGAGTTTTGCTCAAATGCTCGTAGAACAATCTTGCACTTTGCACACAACCATAAAGCGCCTTAACTAAGCGAACATATATCTTTGGTCCACTTGGGGTATTGACAACATAAGCTTCATAACTCTTGTCTAGCTGTATCATGATGGGAACTAAGCTGGCATTTAGTTCAGCATACACTTCGTCAGTCATTATGACTTCTAAATAGGCCCCTTCTATATCAGCTGTGACAATAACACGATTCTCAACAGCATCAGAAACACAAGACAATATAAGAGCTTCTAAGCTAACGGTTGGTGATGATGGATCAACTTGAGATTCCATTCCTTCTTGCATGCTTCCGTCAGCTACCGCTCTAGCCTTTAGTCTTCCATCTCTCTTTCTTTTCATAAACACGAACATTCTTAAAATCTTTCTTTTCTGCTTGTGAGTTAGTTGATTGTAATGGACCGGGGCGATCACTCCCTTCCTTACAAATTGACCTAACTCTGCGAGCAGTGCTTGAATAGTCTCCTCTTTACACTCTTTTAAACCAGTCTTGACACTAAACGTATGCAATAGTATAGCGAAGACATGTGACCAGTTCTTGGGAACCCTTGGTCTAAGGTTGTATGAATGAGTCTTTGTGTTAACGACTCTTTCCACTTCATTTAAATCTATAACGTTATCTTTCATTGTATCTTGTCTTTCATCGACAGAATTATCCGGAATAATATCAGTTGCAACTTCATCATTATCATCTATATCAGAGTCATCATCGTCATGATGCTCATCATCATCGGCCTCATCATCTTCATCATCGATATCATCTTCATTATCATCAGTTTCCGCTCCTGTGATGTGAGGAGGGACTAAGTCATCGGGCTCGATGTAAGTATCATCCTCACCATCATCTAAATCATCTTCGGTGTCGGATTCATTGCCTAGGTCAGGTACATCATCTCCATTTCCAAACTTGAAGAGAAACTCATCAGATACATGTTTCTCTGCTTTTGCGAGCTCTGCAACTTGCTCAATCACATCAGTAGTGATTGGCAATTCAATAAACTTTCTTCTAGTAATGGTGCGACCAGAGGTTAAACTAAAGAACTTGTATGCACCTTGTGCATTTCCACTTGGTCCGAAAGCAATTGCACCAGTAGTGCGAGGTAACATCGAATTAGTTATAGCACGGTCTTCGTGCACATGGCAATATTGGCCGAACGGTAGGCGACAATGCTTGTTGAAGTCGAGCTTGGTACCATCTACGATCTCCCTGGGACTCATGAAGCGAGAAGCGCTAGCTTTCTTTGGAGTCAAGTTGATGTAGAAGACACAGTACTGTACGCAAGCGATCTTGAATGCATTTGGGACTGTGGAATAAGGCCAAGTCGCTATGATACCACGAACGCGACTCTTAATCATCTTGTTTGCATTCTCTATCTCAGGCACATGCTCATTCTGAGCAGTTATATTCAAGGTAATCTTCATTGCATTCAATTCATTGATCAACGGATGAAATTCACCATCACCAATTACATGAGTAACAACAAAACCCCTTTTCGCGTATACATCTAAAGTCTTTTGGATGCACACACGCACAGACTCGATCTTTCGATTTGGAACCGTCATTGTGGTAATGAGCTTGATGCGTCGACTTACTGTCACCAGGAAAGGTATGCCATCAAGAAACATGAAGTCAATGCAGAGTTGAACTTCGCCAAATAACTCTAAGAACTTCTTGGACAGAGCAGGAGCTTCTTCAAAGACAACACGTAATGGCTTGGACCGAATGGTGCGTCCAGCCAGTGCACCAACATCTTTGCCATAAATGGCATCAGCACGTTTAGCATCAGCGTAAGTGACAGGACAGTTAAGAATGATCTTGTGAGGGAGCATGTATTCATAATCACGGAAGGAAGGAAGAGCCATGATTTGAAACAATCGTCTTGCCTGTTGGGCTTCCTTGACTTCACGCTCAGGTAGCAGTGACTCATTCTCAGCAACACTTGAAACTAATGCATGAGCATTGTTAAGACTACTCCATCTACCATGTCTAACATCATGATAGTATAAACCTTGACTATGATTGAACTCCAAGATTGAACCATCAGCTTGAGTAAACACAAACTTGTTACCGTACTTCTGCATATTGAATTCTGTGTTTGCAAATCTCTTAACCATATGAGCATAACTCAGGATGTTTGCAAGAGCACCATCATGCACGTACACAACGCCATAACCAGCTAAATCACCTTCTTCCATAACGTCAACTGAACCACCAATGCCAAACACTCTAATTGGATTCTTAGTGGTGCGAATGTTGCTCACAAGTGATCGATTCTTGATAATATCGACACTGGATTGATTGTCACATAAGATCCAATATGGGCTGATCATAAGATGCTTACCAGCAGCAAGAACACGTTCAGTTTGAGTCATCATTGAAGTATGACACTCATTAACACAAGACCAAAGAGGAACATGAAAGGTTGTAAGTTGTCTTCCAAACTTTGTAACATCTCTCTCTTCGCCTAAATCTTCACCAGTGATAGTATTCAATGTTGCACGATTGGGACATTGATTTGCCCAATGATTGGGATCACCACACAAATGACATCCTTTCTTGTTTCGCCAATTACCACCATTATGATGACCGTTGTTATTGTTATTATTACCTTGATTGTTGTTATTTCCATTATTGTTGTCGTTACCATCATTGTTGTTATTATTTTTATTATTATTGCTGCCATTATTATTATTGCCATTACCTCTGCCATTAGTCCCTCCGTTGTTAAAATTACCCATATATGGCTGTTTTCCACCTTTACCTCGAAATCTGCCTAATTTGGCTCCTTTTTCACGTACAGTCAGCGCCACTTCGCTTTGGGAGAGAGCGCGAACAACATTCTTGGGATTGTCGCGTCGCTCTTGCAAATAGTGCATTGCCGCAGTCAAATTTGTTGGATACTTGTCACTACCCAGTAAGCAATCATTGTGAAGATCTTCCAGCGCCTTTCCATATCTATTCTTGTCGACCTTCATCATAAAACACATCGCTTGATACTTTTCACGAGCAATATTTCTCGATTTTTCCACCTCTTCATCAGTTGGATGATCTGTGTCATTCGCGATGCTTAGTAACTCTAACTCTGCAAAGGTATCTATGTCGAATAGTAATTCAACTCCTTGACTTTCGATCATCTTCCACTGGGTCTCATACTTGTCGCGGAAGTCACGCAGCTCTTGATTATCACCCATGTGCATCATGTAGAAGTTGCGAACCATGTGATAGCGGTTGTAATAGACGTTCAACTGATCAGCATAGTTCATGGAAAGCTTGATGATCTCACTCAGTACCCAGACAATATCTTTGGTGAACTTGCTCTCTTGCCATCCATCTAACGCTTCTAATCTTGCACGGAGATTGTCAGTAGATTGGCCAATAATAATTGCGAAAGTCTTGGATCGGTTGGTTCTATAATCTTCTCTGCGATCGAATTTCTTCTTCTCAGCATATATCTCTAACTCGGTCAGAGCCTTCTTGCGACGACGACGACGAGTTGGGGCAGGAGCAGGAGCTTTTGAATCATCATCATCCTCTCCAATTGATGCGACCGTCTGTTCATCTTCCGAGAACTCGAAGGGTTCGAGGTTTTCGATTTCGTATGCAATGTCATCGCCATGCGTCATTGTACCACAGACGTATGTTGCAAGGAACTTACGAGTCTCGTTGACTCTGAACATATCATTCCTGTGACCACAATCAAAGATATGTCCCTGCATTGCTTCGAATGCTCCTGTGAATCCGACGTTCTTGGGAACTTGACTCTTATGATTGTCAATGAGGTGACCGCTGTTGATGTTGATCGATCCTTTTCCACGGATGTTGGACTTGAGGTTTCCTTTGTTTCTGGCAGCTCCAATCATTTCTATTGGATTATAAATTCTGTTAGTACGGGAAGCTACAGAGATGCAATCCAGCCCGTTAGACTAGGATGTTATTACTAACCTTGCACACTGTATATTGCTAACCGACTATGCACTTGAACACACTTGAATAACGTAAGGTATCTTTGAGAATTTATAATGAGCATACATGTCTCTACAAACTATATGCAAGTAATATTTCTAGAATCTTCTCGAATTACAACTAGCACAACAGTGGTGGCAGCAGGCATGGAATAGCATTTTCTAGATGTCAGGCTGCGGCTCAAATGGGCCAGCCTCCCCGGGGCGAATAGCTCACACCTAGGGCGAAATGGGCGTCGCATCATCTCCCTCTAATGCCGCTGCGCTTCGCGCGCCAACACGCTCCTGTGATGCAATGACCGATGCAGCACTAGGGTTCATGATAGCATCTCGCAACTTGACGAACAATACACCTTGCAATGGCTTGGTAAAGAAATCCGCAAGCATGTCTTCAGTAGGCTTGTAAACAATCTTAACTTCACCGGAGTCAACACGATCCTTGACAAAGAAGTAACGAATGTTAATATGTCTTGTCCTGCGACTGCTTGATATAACTCCCTTCTCAGCTAATAGCATCGCGCTCCTGTTATCTTGATATACTCTAACAGCACCAATATCATAACCTTGCTCTTGTAAGAAGTATCTGGTCCAAAGTATTTGAGACATCGAATCGGTAAGACCAATCAGCTCAGCTTCAGTGGATCTCTTTGACACTAGCTTCTGCTTGGTAGACTTGCTATAAACAGCACCTTGACCAAAAGTAATCACAGTGCCAGTCTGGCTCTTCATGTCCTTATGAACTGCGTAAGAGGCATCAGCATAAGCATCAACCAAAGTCATAGAATTAGCAGACAATCTAAGACCTAAGTCCTTTGTACCGTTAAGATAAGTTAAAACTCTCTTAAGCTTCTTCCAGTCATCTTCATCAGAGGCAGTAACTCTTGTAGCTAGGAAACAAATAGCAGTTAATATATCAGGTCTAGCACGCTTACCTATGTAAAGTAACTTTGCAACGCATGTGTGGAACAATTCTTTCCTTGGTCCCTCGAGCTTCTTTGCGTCCGTGCGTACGTCAAATAAGTAATAATTGGCAGGAGTAAGCACACTACCTGTGATAGGTTCTTCAATACACTTGATTGCTTCTTCAACCATATCTCTCATCGATATCTTGACAAATCCAGTTTCACTATAATCCAATTCCATTCCCAAATAACTGTGAGTGCGTCCATATGTAGCGTTAATCTTGGTGTACACAGATGATAAGTACTTGATTACATCAGCAACAGCTAAGCCATCAACACAACTAATCTTCAAATCATCAACATAGATGACAACAGTACATTGATATTCACCATACATCTTGTTAAAGACACAGGGGTCATACGGGTTTGGCCTGAACCCATAGTCCATTAAAGTCTTGCTCAAATGTTCGTAGAATAATCTTGCACTTTGTACACATCCATAAAGTGCCTTAACTAAACGCACATATATCTTGGGACCACTTGGAGTATTGACGACGTAGGCTGCATAACTCGGATCTAACTCTATCATGACAGGAACTAGACTAGCGTTCAGCTCTGCAAAGACTTCGTCTGTCATCAACACTTCCAAATAAGCGCCTTCTATGTCAGCAGTGACAACAACACGCTTCTCAACAGCATCAGCAACACAAGACAATATAAGAGCTTCTAAGCTAACAGTTGGTGATGATGGATCAACTTGAGAATCCATACCTTCTTGCATACTTCCATCTGCAACAGCTCTTGCCTTGAGTCTTCCATCTCTCTTTCTCTTCATAAACACAAACATTCTTAATATCTTTCTCTTCTGCTTGTGAGTTAGTTGATTGTAATGTACAGGGGCGATCACTCCCTTCTTAACAAATTGACCTAACTCAGCAAGTAATGCTTGAATTGTCTCTTCTCTACATTCTTTAAGACCAGTCTTCACACTAAATGTATGCAACAATACAGCAAACAAATATGACCAGTTCTTAGGAGTCTTGGGTCGGAGGTTGTAAGAGTGGGTCTTAGTATTAACAACTCTCTCGACTTCATTCAAATCAATAACGTTATCTTTCATCACTTGTTGTCCTTCATTGACAGAATTATCCGGAATAATATCAGTTGCAACATCAGCATCAGTATCATCAGTAACAGAGTCATCATCGTCATGATGCTCATCGTCATCGGCCTCGTCTTCATCTTCGATATCATCATCTTTATCATCAGTTTCCGCTCCTGTGATGTGAGGAGGGACTAAGTCATCGGGCTCGATGAAAGGATCATCCTCACCATCATCATGATCATCTTCGGTGTCGGATTCATTGCCTAGGTCAGGTACATCATCTCCATTTCCAAACTTGAAGAGAAACTCATCAGAAGTATGTTTCTCTGCTTTTGCGAGCGCTGCAACTTGCTCAATCACATCAGCAGTGATTGGCAATTCAATAAACTTTCTTCTTGTAATGGTGCGACCAGTGGTTAAACTAAAGAACTTGTAGGCACCTTGTGCATTTCCACTTGGTCCAAAAGCAATTGCACCAGTAGTGCGAGGTAACATAGTATTAGTTACTGCACGATCTTCATGGACATGGCAATACTGTCCAAAAGGTATACGACAATGTTTGTTAAAATCCAGCTTGGTACCATCAACAATCTCTCGTGGACTCATGTAACGCGAAGCACTAGCCTTCTTTGGAGTCATGTTGATGTAAAAAACACAATATTGTACGCAAGCAATCTTGAATGCATTAGGAACTTTGGTATAAGGCCAGGTTGCTATAATACCACGAACGCGACTCTTAATCATCTTGTTTGCATTCTCTATCTCAGGTACATGCTCATTCTGAGCAGTTGTATTCAAGGTAATCTTCATTGCTTCCAACTCAGCAATCAACGGATGAAACTCACCATCACCAATGATGTGAGTAACAACAAAACCTCTCTTGGCATAGACATCTAATGTCTTCTGGATGCACGTACGAACGGACTCCATCTTTCGATTTGGAACTGTCATTGTAGTGATCAACTTGATACGGCGACTAACAGTCACTAGGAAAGGTATTCCATCAAGAAACATGAAGTCGATACAC
>JACCDY011072748.1_pt1 | contig 10828 bp, 13 predicted proteins | sample 7446391 | NCBI WGS metagenome assembly JACCDY01 (sample SAMN15323451, study PRJNA562643) | freshwater metagenome | isolation source: river surface water | place: USA:Blue River Watershed | collected 2017-08-18
ATATTTATTCGGCTATCCTGTTCCAGTTGCACCTGATGCACCGTTTTCTTTACAGCATCCAATTTTGACCACAATTATTTGGCTTGTTTTAATAACTGCAATTTTCATGCCACTTGCTGGAAGAAAATTTAGAAAAGCAACTTCTCGTTAATTCGAGTAAGTTTCAACTTTTGTAATTTTAATTTTTACTTCTTTGCCATTAGGTAATGAAAAAGATGTTTCATCACCTTGTTTTTTTCCTAACACGGCTTTGCCTAAAGGTGAATCTGGAGAATAAACATCCATAGTTGAATGTTGAGCTTCTTCTCTTGAAACTAACCAAAACTTTTCAGTGTCACCGTCTGAAAATTCAACGATAACTACATGACCAATTGCAATACTTCCAGTTTCACTTGGAGGTGTGCCAATTTGAGCATTTTCAAGCATTTGTTTTAGTTGTCTAATTCTTGCCTCGTTTTTACCTTGCTCTTCTCTTGCTGCGTGATAGCCACCGTTTTCTTTTAAATCTCCCTCTTCACGGGCTAATTCAATTCTTTTAGTAATTTCTGAACGCAAAGCACCAGAACGTTCATTTAATTCATTAGTTAAACGGTCAAAAGACTCTTGTGTTAACCACACATTTGAATTATTCATAGTTTCTAATAATACTTACTGCCCTGAATTTATGGCTGGGGGATCTTGTTTGGGAATTTCAACCCCAGGAATAAATTGCGGGGCTTTAAAAAGAGTTGATTCCTTTTCGTCATCACAATTAATAACTTCAACACTGAATGCTTCTTCGTAAGTTTTTAAGTTGTATTTAAGTTGCCTATAGTTTGAGCCATCTTGGGGAATTTCTAATATTGCATAACCAACATCTGTCATATTTTCATTCTGAGCCCTTATTAAACACCACACATTTAGGTTTTCATTTCTTCTAACTTCAAAAATAACTTCCACATTATTTTTATCTTTTACTTTCCAAGCTAGTAACTTGTCATGTATCGGTGGATTAATTACTCGGTTTATCCCAACTGCGACAAAAGACCCAATAATGGAAATGAAAATAAAACCCACAAAATATAGAAACCAAGGTTTTCCTTGTTTGGGATAGCGTTCTTTAATATGAGAAGGCCATTGATCTCGATTTGTTAACAAAGTTACTTCCTCATAAGATTTAGGTTGTCTTTAATTGACAATACTGCCTCGATTTAAAGGATATTAAAGTTGCAAGGTTTACGCCTGTTATGTGTTCATGCTCATCCTGATGATGAAGCAAGTAAGGGTGCTGCCACCGTTTCGAAATATGTAGATGAAGGTGTGCAAGTCATGATTGCAACTTGCACGGGTGGAGAAAGAGGAGACGTTTTAAATCCAAAACTTAAATCTGTCGAAGTGGCAGAAAAGTTAGCTCAAATTAGAAAAGAAGAAATGGCAAAGTCCATAGAGATTTTAGGAGCAGAACACACTTGGCTTGGATTTATTGATTCAGGTTTTCCAGAAGGAGATCCCAAACCACCATTGCCTGAAGGTTGTTTTGCAGAAATTCCTTTAAAAGATGCAAGTAGACCCTTAATTAAATTAATAAGAGAATTTAAACCACAAGTAGTAATTACTTACGATGAAAATGGAGGATATCCTCATCCAGATCACATCAGAACACACGAAATCACAATGTTTGCATATGAATATGCTGCAAAATTGAATTATGAACCTGAACTTGGATTTCCATGGCAAATCAAGAAAGTTTATTACCAAATGGGTTTTAACTTTGGGCAAATGAAAGCAATCGATAATGCTTTTAAAGAATTAGGAAAAACTAATCCTTACGCCGATTGGATGACTGACATGAAAGATGACACAGATTTAATCACCACAAAAATCGAGTGTAGTAAGTATTTTGAAAAAAGAGATTTAGCACTAAAAGCTCATGCAACTCAAGTAGATCCAGATGGTGATTGGTTTGCTTTGCCCACTGAAATTCAAAAAAAGATTTGGCCAACAGAGGATTATCAATTAGCAGTGACCAGAGTGCCTTTTAAAACACCTGAAACTGATTTATTTGAAGGTTTGAGATAGATTTAAATTATGTTAAATAACTTAGTTTTATTACTTGCTGAAACTCCTGAAATAGATCCAGATCGAGTAAGACCTGGAGTATTGGGACTTTTAACATTTGGACTATTAGCAATTGCTGTGGCAACTATTTCTTACTTCTTAATTAGAAGTTTAAAAAAGACTGATCAGACTTACAAAAAATAACTAAAGGCGATTCAAACCTTTTAGCGCTTCTCTTTTTGAAACAATCGACATTGAAGGATTTTTGTTTAAAAATTCTTTAACTTTTTTAGGATTGATTTTTGCAAAATCTCTTAAAGCCCAACCAATTGCTTTTGCAACAAAAAATTCAGAATTATCAATATGTTTTTGGCAAATTTTTAAAACAAAATCAACATCAGTTTTTGATTTATGTCCCCGCTGATGTTGAATGGCACAACGAATTAACCAAATATTATTAGAATTATTCCATTTATTTATAGTTTTTCTAGTCTTAGAAAATTTCAATGTCAATGGTGAAATTACTTGAGTTCCAAGTAAATCAACCGAGTCCCACCAGGATTTACTTTTAATCAATACAGTTATTTGCTCTAACGTTTTTGGTGTACAGACATCAATGTATTTACCCATTAAGTCACAAGCTGCATAATGAAATTCTCTTTGAGGTAACTTCCATAAAAGTTTTGCTGCTTCAATTAATTCTTTTTCAGTCGGGGTGGAAAGATTTTGCCAGGCTTTTTTAGTCAGTGATCTTCTGTTTGGGGAACTGATACCGATAAATGGTGCAATATTTTTCATATAGTTTGCGGCACCTTGCGCAACTTTTTTATTTCCAGCATTTTTAAATGCTTGCTTAGTGATTGCAACTACCTCTTTTGCCCATTTACTCATATAACTACTAGATTAGTCGCCATGCCTGCCCTTAATGACGTGATTGCATTTGCCATCGCATCATTTTTAATCATCATCATTCCCGGCCCAAGTGTTTTATTCACAATAGGAAGAGGAATTTCATTTGGTAAAAAAGCAGCACTAGTAAATGTTGCTGGAAATTCTGTAGGAATGTTTACAGGTTCTTTAGGTGTTGCAATTGGTATTGGTTCGTTGGTTCAAAGTTCAGATATTGCTTATGCAATTGTTGGAGTTGCAGGTGGAGGATATTTAGTTTATTTAGGTTATGACGCAATAAAAACGAGAAAAGATGTAGCAAAAGCCTTAGTTGAAAAAGCAGATCCAAAACCTTCAAAAGAAGTTTTTAAACAAGGATTTATCGTTGGATTTCTTAATCCTAAATCTTTAGTTTTTTTTGCAGCAATTTTGCCGCAATTTGTGGACAGGTCGCAAGGAAGAATTATTTGGCAAATGATTTTTCTAGCATTTGTCTTTTTTGTAATAGCAGTAATTAGTGATAGCACTTGGGGCTTAGTTGCAGGCACTGCCAGACATTGGTTAGCAAGCACTCCAACTCGAATTGAAAAAATAACTGGCGTGGGGGGAATAATCATCCTTGTGCTGGGTTTGAGTGTTATTTATTCCGCCTTCAACCGTTAACTTTCACTTGGGTGTGTCGCAACTATTGGGTTACCAAAATCCTCTAGCGTTAAAGAGAAAGAAACTCCTAGACAACTGAAAAAGTTTGAAGCGTTAGGAAGTGGTTGATTGTCAGCTGCTCGGCGAACAGAACCAAATATTCGCACCTACGTACTTGACACAAGTGTTTTACTATCTGATCCCAAAGCAATGTATCGCTTTGCTGAACATGAAATCGTTATTCCTTTAATTGTCGTAACTGAACTAGAAGCAAAAAGAACACATCCAGAACTTGGTTTTTTTGCTAGAGAAGCACTCAGACAACTTGATGAAATGAGAATTGAACACAGCCGTCTTGATTTACCAATGAAAGTAAATGATGAAGGTGGGGAATTAAGTGTTGATATGTCACAAATTGATGCTTCCCTTTTACCAAGTGCTTTTTCACTAGATAACGATGGAATTATTTTGGCCACAGCCAAATTACTTTCCAAACAAGGTGCAGACGTTTATGTAGTAAGTAAAGACCTACCAATGCGCGTTAAAGCATCAGCACTTGGTTTATCTGCTGAAGAATATAGAGCTGAATTTGTTGCTTCATCTGGTTGGACTGGAACAGCAGATGTGGAATTAAGTGAAACAGAGGTTAATGATCTGTATTCAAATGGTTTTATTGATCATGATTCTGCAAGACAACTTCCTTGTCACACAGGTTTAATTCTTACTTCCAATAAAGGAAGTGCTTTAGGAAGAGTAACTACAGATAAAAGAATTAAATTAGTAAGAGGCGATATTGACGCTTTTGGAATTCATGGCAGAAGTGCTGAACAACGTTTAGCCCTTGATTTATTACTAGATGATGAAGTAGGCATTGTTTCTTTAGGTGGAAGAGCTGGAACTGGTAAAAGTGCTTTAGCAATTTGTGCTGGATTAGAACATGTTTTGGAAAGAAGAAATCATAGAAAAGTAATGGTCTTTAGACCTTTGTATGCAGTAGGTGGACAAGATTTAGGTTATTTGCCAGGTACCGAAGGTGAAAAAATGAGTCCGTGGGCTCAAGCAGTTTTTGACACTTTAGGTGCCATTGCATCTCCTGAAGTTATTCAAGAAATAGTTGCTCGCGATCTCATTGAAGTTTTACCATTAACACATATTCGTGGTAGATCTTTACATGATTCTTTTGTCATTGTTGATGAAGCACAAAGTTTAGAAAGAAATGTTTTGTTAACTGTTCTTTCAAGAATTGGTAAAGGTTCAAAAGTTGTCTTAACACATGACGTAGCCCAAAGAGATAATTTAAGAGTGGGAAGACACGATGGAGTCGTAGCGGTGGTGGAAAAACTTAAAGGTCATCCTTTATTTGCCCACGTTACTTTGACTCGCTCTGAACGTTCCCCAATTGCTGCTTTAGTTACAGATTTATTAGAAGATTTTCCAGTTTAAAATCAGCCAGAATCAGGGCCAACAGGAATAGTTTTTCCTAAACTTTTTGTTGTTGTATCAAAGAAATTATTTCCTTTGTCATCAACTACAACAAATGCTGGAAAATCAACAATGTCTATTTTCCATACAGCTTCCATACCTAGTTCTTCAAAATCAAGGACTTCAACTTTTTTAATACATTCTTGAGCAAGTAATGCTGCAGGTCCGCCAATTGATCCTAAATAAAAACCACCATTATTTTTACAAGCATTGGTTACAACTTGGCTTCTATTTCCTTTAGCCAACATAATCATTGAGCCTCCATTTTTTTGGAAACGATCAACGTATGAATCCATTCGACCTGCAGTAGTTGGACCAAATGAACCAGATGCCATTCCTTTAGGAGTTTTAGCAGGACCTGCGTAATAAACAGCATGATTTTTCATGTATTCAGGCATTGGTTTACCTTCATCAAGCATCTGATTAATTTTTGCGTGCGCTAAATCTCTTGCCACAATCATTGAACCAGTTAAAGAAACTCTTGATTTAACTGAAAGTTTTGATCATTGAGCTAAAACTTCTTTCATAGGTTGATTTAAATCTATTTTTGTTACATCATCGTTTAAATGTTCATCGGTGGTTTCTGGTAAGAATTGGGCAGGATCTGTTTCTAATTGTTCAAGAAAAACTCCGTCTTTATTAATTTTGGCAAGAATTTGTCTATCTGCTGCACAAGAAACTGCAATAGAAACTGGAAGTGAAGCACCATGGCGAGGAAGTCTTATGACTCTTACATCATGACAAAAATATTTTCCGCCAAATTGTGCACCAATGCCAAAAGTTTGGCTCATCTTTAAAACATGTTCTTCCATTTCTAAATCTCTAAATCCATGACCAAGCAATGTTCCCTTGGTAGGTAATGAATCAAGTGCTCTAGTGGTAGCAAGTTTTGCAACTTTCAATGAATATTCAGCACTTGTGCCACCGATAACAATTGCTAAATGATACGGAGGACAAGCTGCGGTTCCTAACAGTCTTAATTTCTCTTCTAAGAATTCATCTAACTTTTCAGGATTTAGTAAAGCTTTTGTTTCTTGATACATCAAAGATTTATTTGCAGAGCCTCCGCCTTTGGCCATAAACATAAATGAATATTCCATTTCATGACCTGGTTTAGTGTCCGCATAAATTTCGATTTGAGCTGGCAAATTAGTTCCTGTATTTTTTTCTTCCCACATAGAAAGTGGTGCAAGTTGGGAATAACGAAGATTTAATTGTTGATAAGCATTAAATACACCTTCAGAAATTATTTCTTCATCATGAGAATTAGTAATTACGTTTGAGCCTCTTTTACCTGTGATAATGACAGTTCCTGTGTCTTGGCACATTGGAAGAACTCCACCAGAGGAAATATTGGCATTTTTTAAAAGATCAAGAGCTACGAATTTGTCATTATTACTTGCTTCTTTATCGTCAAGAATTTTTCTTAATTGTTTTAAGTGACTTGTTCTTAAATAATGTTGGGAATCGTGCATTGCTTCAAAGGTAAGTTTCTTTATAGTTTCTGGTTCAATTACCAAAAACTCTTTATTTCCCATTTTTTCAAGCTTGAAACCTGAATCAGATATTTTTCTATAACTAGTTTTATCTTCACCTAAAGGTAGAAGTTCTGTGTATTGAAACTCTGCCATGGCAAGATTTCCTTCCAGAAATAAAACTTTCTTTCATCTTACGCCTATGCACAAGAAGCGAGAAATTGAAACTTCGGTAACAATAGGAAGTATGAGTCAGAAAAAATCTCGCACACTTCAATCGGTTTCTGACATGGTCCTTTCATTAATTGTTACTGGTTTGTTAGTTGGGTCACTTGCAACTTTTGTTTGGTTTACCAGACAAGATTCAGAAGTAGTTTTACGACCAATTGATTGGCAAGGAGTAGCACTTGGTGCAAAAGAAAGAACAGATTTACCAACTTATGGACCAATTGGATTAGGTAAAGATTGGAATGCCACAAGTGCAAGATTAGAAACAGTAGGGGATTCTCAAGTTTGGAGAGTTGGAGTTGTAACACCTAGTCAAGAGTTCATTAGCGTGATTGTTTCTAAAACAGAATTAAAAAGATTAATAAATACTTATACAACTTTAGAATTAGAAAATGAGCAAACAAAAAGAATTAATGATAAAACGTACAAGGTTTTAGAAAATGAAAAAGATAAATTACTTTTTATATCAGAAAATAATGTGAATATTTTAATTTACACCACTACAAATTGGGATGAAATAAATACTTTTATTTCTAAACTAGGTATTCCTAGTTAGTCTTCTTCCTCTTCAGTTTCATCTTCAGTTAACGCTTCTAATCTTTCTTGAGCAGAATCTAAAATATTTTGGCACAGCAAAGCAAGTTGTTCACCTTTTTCCCAAAGTTTCAAAGTTTCTTCTAAAGCTAAATTTCCTGATTCAAGTTGGGTAACAATTTCTTCTAAAGCAGTTCTTGCTTGTTCATAACTTAGGTTTGAATCTTTGGCCATATGTTAACTATATTTCCTTTTACTTTTTTACTTCTGCCTGGAGGGAATCTTTTTCAAGTCGAATTTGAAGTAATTCACCTGATTTAACGTCTGCTACTTTCCTAACTAATTTGCCATCACTTTTTTGTACTATGGCAAATCCTCTGGCCAACGTACTAAGGGGTGAAAGAGTTCTTAGTTGAGCAATTCTTGGTTTAAACCAAGTTTGTTCTGAATAAATCTTGGTGGAAATCAAATTTCTCAAACTTTGCTTTAGATCAACAACAACGTCTCGATGAGACTGAATAAATTCTTTAGGGGAATCAAGAGCTGATTTTTCGAGCAATCTTTCTAAACTAATTTGTTCTTTTTCAATTCGATTAGCAATAATTTCACGCATTCTAAAAATCCAATCATCAATTAATTCAATTTCATCTTCTAAATCAGGAACTAATTTTGAAGCTGCATCTGTAGGAGTTGATGCCCTTAAATCTGCTACGTAATCTAAGAGGGGATTATCCTGTTCATGCCCAATTGCACTAATGACTGGAATATTTGAAGCGGCAACTGCTCTTAATAACATTTCATCTGAAAAAGGCAATAAATCTTCAAATGATCCACCACCACGAGTTATTACTATTACATCAACATTATTTTCTGCATTTAATTGAGCGAGGGCAGCTCTTACTTCAGATGAAGATTTAACACCTTGCACTGCAACTTCATGAACATCAAACTTAATTCCTGGCCAGCGAAGCATGGTATTTTCCATAACATCTTTCATGGCAGCACTTGCTCTGCCACAAATTAAACCAATTTTGTTGGGTAAAAAAGGAATAGGTTTCTTTTTTTCTGGTGCAAATAAACCCTCTTTTAATAATTGTTGTTTTAATTTTTCTAATGCAATCATTAATTCACCCAAACCAACAGGTTGAATTCTTCTTGCTCTAAAAACTAATGAACCACGATTCATCCAAAATTCTGGTTTACCATGAACTAAAACTCTTTGACCACTTTCTATTTCAGAAGGGGCAGCATCTAAAACTGAACGATTAAAAACCACATTTAAAGTGGCTTCTGCAGAGACATCTCTTAGATCAACAAACACCCAATCACTTCCAGGTCTTATTTTTATGGAAGTAATTTGTCCTTCAATCCAGACAGAAGGCATTTGCGAAATAATTTCAGACAATGCTCTTGAGGCATCTTTGACTTGGATTGCCTCTTCGGGACTTTGACCGGACTTCATGAAAACAGCGTAGATGCTCAAGATGCTTTCCTCAACGCCAACGCTTACGATATTTAATATGACTTCAACAGGCAAAGTACTTTTAGCTGCACCTCGCGGATATTGCGCCGGTGTAGATCGAGCCGTTGTAACTGTTGAAAAAGCACTCCAAGTTCATGGAGCTCCTGTTTATGTAAGAAAACAAATTGTTCACAACAAACATGTAGTTGAAACTTTAGAAAAAAAAGGTGTAATTTTCGTTGATGAATTAAGTGAGGTCCCAGAAGGTTCATTGGTTGTTTTTAGCGCTCACGGAGTTTCACCTGCAGTGCATGCAGAAGCGAAACAAAGAAATTTAAAAACAATAGATGCAACATGTCCACTAGTTACCAAAGTTCATAATGAAGCAAAAAGATTTGCAAAAGATGGTTACAAAATTTTACTTATTGGACATGAAGGTCACGAGGAAGTTGAAGGCACAATGGGTGAAGCCCCAGACAACATGATTTTAGTTGATGGACTTGATCAAGTTGAAAAATTAAATTTAAAAGATGATGAGAAAGTTGCTTGGTTATCCCAAACCACTTTGTCTGTTGATGAAACTTTAGAAACTGTAGACGCGTTAAAGAAAAAACTTCCAATATTGATGGATCCACCTTCAGATGACATTTGTTATGCAACTCAAAACCGTCAAGCAGCAGTTAAAAACATCGCACCACAAGTTGATGTATTAATTGTGGTTGGATCAAGTAATTCTTCTAACTCAGTTCGTTTAGTCGATGTGGCTTTAGAAGCTGGTGTTAAGAAAGCATTTCGAATTGATTTTGCTCATGAATTAAAAAAAGAATGGTTTGAAGGTGCAAAATCTGTCGGACTAACAAGTGGCGCTTCTGTGCCAGAAGAATTAGTTGACGGAGTTTTGAAATGGTTAGATGAAAATGGTTTCGCAGATGTTGAAGAAGTTGAAACCATTGAAGAACATATTCAATTTTCTTTACCTGTAGAAATTAGAAAAGACTTAAAAGCAGCCCTTAAGAATTAAATCTTTTAATTCTTATATAGGTAATTAAGAATGCTAAAACGGTTGAACCAACCATCCATGGGGCATTGAAAGCAAGAGTTGTTAAAAGCATGGCTGTTTGTTTGAGCATGAAACTTCCAGCAGAACTTAAAGTTAACTGACCAAGAATTAAGACAATTAGGAAGTAGGCGATAGGGCCAGAAATTACTGGATCCCAATAATGTTTAGATTCAATTGTTGCAGCTAAGTAAATAAGAGTTACTGAATAAGCAAGACTTGTAATGATGCCAATTCTTCCAGTTAATAAAACATCCAAAAGTCCAATAACTAATGGCACAACAAGAATTAAAAGAACAGCAGTTTTTGCAGGTAATGGCGGTTGTAGCCAAGAAACTCTTTGAGCAAAAGAAATTCTTTCTCTTTCTTCTTCTTGAAGTTGTTCAGTTAAAACAGGATTACTTGCAGTTCCTTTATAAAAGTTTTCAACTTTTTTTGCAATTTCTTGCGAATCAGCAAATTTATCTGTTGCGGCAGATTCTTTTCTTCTAGCAAGAGCTGGATATGCATTTTCACTTTGTGGACCAGTTGCGCCAACTGCGCGATAGTAACGAGGTTCTAACTCTCTACGGTTATCTTCAGCCACGACTACTACCGTATCCAATAACTAGAGGATTAATCTTCCAGCCCTTCAAGTTCTAATTTTCCCGTCTCACCGCTGTATCGAGAGTTAGTTAATCCTGTGGAGATTTCTTCTGGCGCATCAATTTGTTTATTACTTGGCACACCCTTTTGGGCAAGTCGTTTTGCCTGAGAAACAGCTTGGCGATCAAATGAAGAAACAAAACTGTTATAACCATCAACTGCTTTATTCAATCCAGATCGTAAATTTTCTATATGTTCTACTAATTTTGCTAAACGTTTGAGCATTTCTGCTCCCATGTTTCTAATTTCTTCAGCATTACTATTTAAATCTTTTTCATTCCAACCAAATGCAATTGTTCTTAAAAGTCCAAGCATCGTAGTTGGAGTTGCTGGAATTACATTTTTTCCAAAAGCTTTTTCTAAAAGTAAGCCATCAAA
>JACCDY011413207.1_pt1 | contig 10825 bp, 9 predicted proteins | sample 7446391 | NCBI WGS metagenome assembly JACCDY01 (sample SAMN15323451, study PRJNA562643) | freshwater metagenome | isolation source: river surface water | place: USA:Blue River Watershed | collected 2017-08-18
CATGGCACATGTACTTGCAGCCAACTACGAGCCTTTATCTGCAGTGGATATATTCGTTAAAGACTTGGGGATAGTTCTAGACATGGCCCGTGCAAGTAAGTTCCCATTACCCTTATCCTCCACTGCACATCAAATGTTTATGCAAGCATCGACCGCTGGTTTTGCTAAAGAAGACGATAGCGCCGTCATCAAAATCTTCCCTGGTATCGAGTTACCGAAAGCTGCAAAATGAGCATTCTTTTAGGTTGCATTGCGGATGACTTTACAGGTGCAACCGATTTGGCCAATAACCTGGTGCGCAATGGAATGCGTGTTGCGCAAACGATCGGCGTTCCGCAACGCAATTTAGATACTCAGTTAGATGCAGTGGTAGTGGCGCTCAAGTCCAGAAATCTTGAGCCCGAGGATGCGGTAGCTCAGTCTTTAGAAGCGTTGAAATACCTTCGCGCGCAAGGAGCGCAACAGATTTTCTTTAAATATTGCTCTACATTTGACAGTACCCCCAGAGGAAATATTGGCCCGGTAACGGAGGCTCTGATGGCAGCCTTGGGAACTAACTTTACTATTGCAACCCCGGCTTTTCCAGATAATGGGCGAAGTGTATTTAAGGGCTATTTGTTTGTTGGCGATCAATTATTAAGTGAGTCTGGGATGCGTGATCATCCCGTAACTCCGATGACGGATGCAAATCTGGTTAGGGTCATGCAGGCCCAATGTCAGCATCAGGTGGGATTAATTGAATATCAACATATTCTCACTGGTGCCGATGCCATATCTTCTAGTATTACCCACTTAAAAGCATCAAATACACAAATTGCAATTGTGGATGCGGTGACTAATGATGACTTATATCGTATTGCACCTGCATTAAAAGATCTCCCTTTAATTACCGGAGGTTCTGGTATTGCAATTGGACTGCCAGCTAACTTTGGTCTGTGCGCACATCCAGCATCCAGTCAACTTCCACCTGCTAGCGGATATCAGGCAATTGTTTCAGGTAGTTGTTCGCAGGCCACCAATCTTCAGGTTGAAAACTTTAAAAATATGGGTGGTGCAACGTATTCCGTGAATCCGCTTGAATTAAGCGGGAAATCTGTAGAGCAATTACTAGGAGAGATCTTGACTTGGGCAAAACCTCAGCGATTGCTCGGCCCAGTTTTGGTTTACTCATCAGCAAGCCCAGATCAGGTTAAGGAGGTGCAATCGCAGCTTGGGGTTCAGGCTGCTGGTAGCGCTGTAGAGAACCTTTTGGGGTTGGTTGCAAAAGGTCTTGTGTCGCTTGGAGTGGGTCAGTTAGTAGTTGCTGGCGGTGAGACTTCCGGCGCATGTGTGAAAGCTTTGGGTATCGATCAAATGCGGATCGGTCAGCAAATTGACCCAGGTGTTCCCTGGTGCTACGCAGAGGTTCAAAATAAAGCTCTGCATCTTGCACTCAAGTCTGGGAATTTTGGTGCCCCGGATTTTTTTACAAACGCCTTCTCAAAACTGTGAGCAAAACAATGACTGAGCAATTAGCAAGAGAAGAGATTTGTAGGATTGGAAAAAGTTTGTTTGATCGATCCTACGTCCATGCAACTGCAGGTAATATTAGCGTTCGTCTTGAGGATGGATTTTTAATTACACCCACAGATGCCTGCCTCGGTTTCCTCGATCCCAATCGCTTGGCTAAGATTGATATTCATGGGCGGCAGCTCAGTGGTGATAGGGCTAGCAAGACAATGGCTTTGCATGCTGCCATTTACAACAAAGCAAGACAGTTTGATCCAGATACCTCTTGCATCATTCACACTCATAGCACTCACTGTGTGGCCTTGACTCTTGAATACAGTCTTGTAAACGGCGACGAGACATTGCCTGAGTTACTGCCTGCAATCACTCCGTATTTTGTAATGAAAGTAGGTCATGTACCAACATTGCCCTACGCCAGTCCTGGTTCTGTCAAAACCATTGAATTCGTAGAACGGGCTATCGAGGCTTATGGCCAGGCTGGTAAGCCTCTGCGCGCTTGCATGCTGTCACGCCTGGGGCCATATGCCTGGAATAGTTCACCCAGCTCAGCAATGGCTACTCTAGAGGAGTTGGAAGAGACGGCAAAACTTTTTTATCTCAAAAATACCCCGATGAAGCCGCTCACGGATGATCAGTTAAATGAATTGCGGACTGCATTTGCAGTCCGCTGGTAGCCACTGAATGTAGATTGAATTAATCTAATTCAATTTTGGCGAAATCAACTACTTTTTTCCATCTTTGTGTATCAGCCTTAATAAATTCAGCGGATTTTATTGCATTCATAAAGTCTACAGTGGCGCCAAGTTTAGAGAGTGACTCAGTCACTTCCTTTTGAGAAACCGTCTTTTGAATGCTATTTTGCAATTTCAAAGCAATATCAGCTGGTAGGCCTTTAGGCGCAGCGATTCCAAAGTAAGCTGAAACCTGAAAGTTAGGGAAACCAGCTTCTTGCATGGTTGGGACCTGGGGAAGTGCTGGATTTCTTGTGGTGCTGGTCACGGCAAGCGCTTTTAATTTACCGCTTTTAATCAAACCAAGCGCTGGCGGGAGATTATCAAACATAAAGTCGATATCTTTAGACACTAGCGCTACGTTCGCTAGGGGGGAGCCCCGATAGGGAATGTGAACTACATAAATGCCAGCCTGACTTTTGAGCATCTCCGCACTCAGATTCAGTGACGTGCCATTACCATTCGAACCGTAATTCATCTTGCCTGGAGATTCTTTTGCGCGTTTTACCAAATCAGCTACGGAATTAATTCCAGAGTCAGGATTAACTAAAAGTACGTTAGGCAGTTGCCCAAAAATAGCAATCGGTTCAATGTTGCTTGGATTGTATGGAAGTGTTTTGTAAATGGCTGGGCTGATTGAGAGTGGTGGAGAAGCCATTAAAAGCGTGTATCCGTCTGGATTCGCTTTTGCAACCTCTGCAGCACCCAAATTGCCCCCGGCACCGGCTTTGTTTTCCACGACTATGGCCTGGCCAAGATCAGTTGAAAGTGCTGGGCTAATTAGGCGCGCAACGTTATCGATTAGACCGCCTGGAGGAAAAGGAACTACAAGCTTGATAGGCTTATTTGGATACGGGGCTTGTGCAAACCCAAAGCCCGATCCCGCCAGCATTAGAAGCACTGCAGATTTTTTTAGTATTGGTATTAGATAGTTTTTCATAAAATCTCAATTTTTGTTGAAAAAAGTATACAAACTCACAGAGCAAAGACTAGCACGAACTAATTTGCTCGGTCAGCGACTTAAATCTCGTAAGTTTCTGACTCGCTATTCATAGCCTGCTCAACGATTTTCTTGGTTAATGTTGGTGAGAATAGTTCGATGAAGGTGTACACAAAAGAGCGTAAGTAAGCACCTTGTTTAACGCCTAGATGCGTTACGTTATTACCGAACAAGTGCCCAACCGGAATGACTCGGAGATTGCGATCTCGATCTACGTCATAGGCTAATCCGGCGACAATCCCCACGCCCATTCCCGTTTCAACATAGGTCTTGATCACGTCTGCATCGATCGCTTCCAAAATAATATTGGGGCTGAGATTGCGTTGTGCAAATGCAGCGTCAATTTTGCTTCGACCCGCAAATGCTCTGTCGTAAGTAATTAGCGGGTACTTTGCAATTTCTTCCAAGGTAATGGTTGATTGGTTGAGAAGGGGGTGGCTCAGCGGCACCATAACGACGTGCTGCCATTGGTAGCCTGGAAGTGCTAGCACACCAGGGGTGTTGGCAATACCTTCGGTTGCAATGGCAATATCAGCGCGATCATGAATGAGTAACTCTGCAATTTGCCCTGGGCTTCCCTGTTGAATGCTGACCCGAACTTTTGGAAAGCGTTTAGTAAATTCAGTGAGGACTTTAGGTAGGGCGTAACGAGCTTGAGTATGCGTCGTGGCAATCACAAAATTACCTTGATCATGGCTGGCAAAGTCTTTACCAACTCTTCTCAATGTTTCTACTTCGTCCAGAATGCGCTCAATTGAGGCGAGGATACGTTTACCTGGCTCAGTCAAGGAGCGGATACGCTTGCCATGGCGACGAAATATTTCTACACCCAGCTCATCTTCAAGTTCAATAATGGCCTTAGAGACTCCAGGCTGAGAAGTGAAGAGCGCCTTAGCAGCCGAAGTGAGATTGAAGTTTTGCCTTACGGCTTCGCGAACAAAACGAAATTGGTGCAAATTCATATGGATTCCATTCTTTATATCAACTGCGATATATCAATGGGATTCTATATGATTTTGGAGTATTAAGCTCTAGATACCCAGCGTAAACCCACAATCGCTAAAATGAAATAGAGCAACGGAGGTGTGAGTGCAGTAAGCAATGCGGGCCATGAACCTAGCAGCCCCACATTCGAGAAGAGGGAGTTGAAGAGTTGAAAGCTCATACCAAGCATGATGCCGCCGAATACCTTGATGCCAACGCTACCTGCACGAACTTTGAGGTAGGCAAATGGCAGGGCCAGTGCCAGCATGACAAAGATCGTGAATGGATAAATCACTTTTTTCCAGAATGCAATGGAGTGCCGTTGCGCATCCTGCTTGTTGTCTCTTAAATGGGAAATAAAGCGACCCAAACTAAAGATCGACATTTTTTCTGGGCTGACCAACAGTACGCTCAAAATTTGTGGCGTGACTTCAGAATCTAAGCTGACAATTGGGTGTGAGAAAGTTTGTGCTGAATAGACTGGGTTCAGCGGGTCGGCTTGTTTGGTTTCTTTAAAACGAGTTTCTGTGACGTCATCTAGAATCCAGGTTCCGGTTTGATCAAAGCGCCCAGATACAGCACTGCGAATCGAGAGTAGACGATACGCATCATCAAACTCATACATGCGAATATTTTTGATTTCGTTGTCTTGTTCAATTTTGCCAACGTTGACATAACGCACTCCCTGTCTAATTGGTCCGCTACCATCCTCATCACGTAAGCGATCTTTAACCCACACTCCAGTTTTAAATTGAGAGCTATAGGATGAACCCAAAGCCTTCATGCGAATCTGGTCAGATAGGTTTTCGGTATAGGGACCCAGCCATTCGCTCATTACGAGCGTGGCAATCACCAGTGGTAAAGAAATCTTAGCAAGGGTGGTTAAGCCTTTGCCCATATCTAAGCCAGCAATACGCAGAATTGTGAACTCAGATTGACTTGCCAACATCGCGAAGACGTAAATACTTCCAATCAAACCGGCGATTGGAATAATTTCAGAAATGCGACTGGGCGCTTTTAATAAAACATGCAAAAGGGCTAGAGGTAAGGTGTACTGGCCCTTGACTGAACCGAGCTCACTGAGGATGTCAAAAAATAAAAACAGCGCTACCAAAGCAAATAGGATGAAGCCAAAAGCAGCGTAAATCTGCCTGGCTAAGTAGCGTTCAAATATGTAAGGGAATAGATATTTCATCTATTAACCAAGAAGGAGGGTAGCTGACGGCGCCACCATTTCAATGATGGGTTGATGCGGTTACGAATCAGTAAAAAAGCAATACCGAAAGCTAGGGCATGTATGGGCCAAGCTGCTACAAAGACATTTACCTTGCCTTGTGACACAAAGTTTTGAGTGAGATTGAGGAGGTTGCTGTAGATGAGATAAATCAGTACGGCATAAAACATCGCGGTGTAGTTACCCAGTCTTGGATTGACATAAGCTAGGGGGATGGCAATCAGTACTAGGCCTAATGCCATCAGTGGCAGGCCAATGCGCCAAAGTAATTCAGCGTGGTTTGGGTTCGTTGCGGCTACATTAGGATCATTTAAAAGCTCCGAGACTGTTTTCTCTCGATCGCGTGGCGCTGGATCTAGCGCACTTTTGCTGTGAATGTGGGTACTGTATTCGGCGAATTCTAAAATTCTGAAATCCGGTTGCGTAGGGAGTCCTTCATAGCGACGACCATTATTCAACACAATTGATTTTCCGCCACCCTCCGCATTCTCAATAAACCCAGTAGAGGCAACAGCAACACTGAGGCGCCCATTTTTGGTTTCTGCGGCAAAGATATTTTTCACTTCGCTTTTATCTACATCCAACTCTTCAATGAAAAATACGCGCTCTGCTTTGGCTGATTCTCTAAATTGGCCTGCAGCAACCATGGAGACATCGCTACGTTGTTGAAAGCGTTGGCTGATGATGGTGGATTCGCGGTTAGCCCAGGGCCAAACAAAAAGCGCCAACAGGGCAATGATGACTATGAGAGGTGCTGCAAAGCGAAGGATTGGTCGAATGAGGCTAGCGATACTCAGACCGCTGGCAAACCACACAATCATTTCAGAGTCTTTGTACCAGCGAACTAGCACTATTAAGACGGCTACAAAAAGGGACACCGTCAAAAGAACAGCCATGTAGCCAAGCGTGGCTAGCGCAATTAAAACGAGAGCATCTTCTGGATTAACAGCCCCATTAGCCGCAAAGCCCAAAATTCGAATCACTAGGGTAGTAATCATGATGGTAACCAATACCAAAAAAACGCCACCAGTCGTAAAACTGAGTTCTCGGCGAAGGGCTTGGTGAAAAATCATGAATAGATAATGGCTTGGCTGTTATTGGCTCACTCAAGATGTGAACCTGCATCTCGGAGGATAATGGATAAACACCTATTTTTTCCCTTGAATTGACTTAAAAATACCTCAAGACATCATGACTATTCAATTTAGCACTAAGAATTTCGCGCAAGCCGATCTGAAGAACCTCAAGCAGCTGAAGACAAGCCTCGCCACTTTATTGGGGCAGAGCTCCGATTGCTTGGTTTTAGCCTACTCCAAGGCAGATTTAGATGCTTTGGCAACTGCCAAATCCAAGTCTGGACTTTTGGTCGAATTAGATCGTCTGCTGGGTGGCTCTGTCACCCATGCCAATCTGGTTGGTGACCTCGATGCCCAGCAATCATCAATCTGCGTGCTTCGCGCTGAAAAATCTTGGACAAGCTCTGGTGTAAAAGTAAAACGTATCCTTTTAGTATCGTTGGGTGATATTGCTTCTGCTAGCGCACGTAGTCTGACATCCTATTCAAAAATTGCTCGCGCTGCTTTGAAGTGCTTGAGTGGCAGCTCCATCCAAAACGCTTTGTGGTTTACTCCGAGTTTCGCCCTAGGTCATCGCGCTGAGTTCATTGCTGAAGAAGTGCGTTTGACGATTCAATATGCCGGTGATCAAGCCTATCGCTTTGGTGTCCGTCAGCCTGCTATGAAGTTCAAAGCCAAAGATAAGGCAGATACTTTTACGCACTTAATCTTTGCTGGTAACGATACTTGCTCTAAAGAGCTCAAGGCCGCAGTACCAGAGGGCGCAGCGATGGTTGAGGGTATGAACTTAGCTAAAGATTTGGGTAATTTGCCTCCCAATATTTGCACGCCAACCTATTTGGGTAAAGCAGCACAGGGTCTAAGTAAAAAGACCGGTCTGAAGGTTGAGGTCTTGGGACGTAAGCAAATTGAAGCTTTGGGGATGGGCTCATTTTTATCAGTGGCCCAGGGTTCAGATACGCCGCCACAATTTATTGTGATGCGTCACCAAGGTGGCAAGGTGGGTGAGGCTCCGATTGTGTTGGTAGGTAAAGGCATCACCTTTGATACTGGCGGTATTTCGTTAAAGCCTGGCGAGGCAATGGATGAAATGAAATACGACATGTGCGGAGCCGCATCTGTGATCGGTACCATGTACGCTACTGCTTTAATGAAGTTGAAAAAGAATGTTATCGGCGTGATTCCGACTTGTGAAAATATGCCTTCTGGTAATGCCACTCGCCCTGGCGATATTGTGAAGAGTATGTCTGGTCAAACGATTGAGATTCTGAATACCGATGCAGAAGGTCGTTTGATTTTGTGTGACGCCTTAACTTACGTTGAGCGCTTTAAACCTCAGGCTGTTATTGATGTAGCCACTTTAACTGGCGCCTGCATCATTGCATTGGGTCATGTGCATAGTGGCGTGTTCTCTGATGACGAGGGTTTGGTTGCCTCCCTCACCAAAGCCGGCCATGCCTCTTTGGATACCGTATGGCGCTTGCCCTTGGATCCCGCTTATCACGAGCAACTCAAATCTAATTTCGCAGATGTGGCGAATATTGGCGGGCGCCCAGCGGGTAGCGTTACGGCTGCTTGCTTCTTATCACGCTTCACCGAAAAATATAAATGGGCCCACTTAGATATCGCTGGAACCGCCTGGAAGAGTGGTGCCGCTAAAGGCTCAACTGGACGTCCAGTACCACTGCTTGTGAATTACTTGTTAGACCAAAAGTAAGCGCAGAAAGTCATTTATGGCCCGTATTGATTTTCATAGCAACGTGAGCGATAAGCTGGAATATGCTTGCCGCTTAACTCGCAAGATCTGGAGTGGTACGTCTGATGGCGATCCTGTGCGCAATGTTGTGATGGTGGGTGATAAAGCGGATCTCAAAAAGTTAGATGAACTTTTGTGGACATTTAGCGCAACAGATTTTTTACCCCATTGTTTTATTGAAGATGAGGCCGCAATTGATACACCCATCTTGCTGGCAGATCAATTTCTCTCACCAGCTTTATCTCAGCTTCCGCATGCGGATGTATTGATTCATTTGGGTATGAAAATGCCATCAGATGTTCCTGCCTTACTGGCGCGATTTCCCCGAGTGGTTGAGGTTGTTACCGTCAATGAAGCTGAGCGCCTTGCGGGTCGTGAACGCTATAAGGCTTATCGTGACTTAGGTCATGAGCTGCATAATTTTGATCAATCTAAAGCGTGATTATTTCTTACTCCAAGCATGTTGATTCATTCAGAATTTGATCCTGCTGCAATTCGGATTGGCTCCTTTGCCATTCATTGGTATGGCTTGATGTATCTCCTAGCCTTTACCCAATTTTTGTTGTTGGGGCGTCTGCGTATTCGGGCTCCACGATATCAATCTTTGGGTTGGTCGTATAAAGATCTTGAGGATCTTTTATTTGCTGGAGTCTTGGGTGTAGTGCTTGGTGGACGCCTGGGTTACACCCTGTTTTATATGCCGGGCTACTATTTCGCGAATCCTCTGAGTATTTTCAAGATATGGGAAGGCGGCATGTCTTTTCATGGTGGCCTCCTGGGCGTCCTACTCGCCTTACTCTGGTTTGCCTATCGTCGGAAGGTTTCATTCTTCGTGGTGAGTGATTTGGTTGCGCCGCTTGTTCCATTTGGCTTGGCATTTGGTCGTCTGGGTAATTTCATTAACGGCGAGTTGTGGGGCAGACCGACGGACTTGCCTTGGGGTATGGTGTTCCCAATGGTTGACGGCATTCCACGCCATCCTTCCCAGATTTACCAATTCTTAGGCGAAGGGATTTGCTTGGGAATCGTCCTCTGGATCTATTCCAGTAAGCCGCGCAGGGTGGGGCAGATCTCCGGCCTATTTTTGCTTGGCTATGGCATCTGTCGTTTCTTGGCGGAGTTTGCTCGTGAACCTGATGCCTTCTTGGGCCTCCTGGGTCTCGGCTTATCGATGGGGCAGTGGCTTTCTGTGCCCATGATTATTTTTGGAATTTACCTTATAGTTAGAGTAAATACGAAAAACGGTACTTATCAGTAGTTAAAAATCAGGTTTTCAAGGTCTTCTGTAGCCAATTCCATAAAATTGACTACATTACCTAGTAAAACATGGGCTTTTTGCTGAAATTGCCTAATTTCTGAGCATTTTTACTCAAACTGAAAGAAATCCATGCTGGAGAAGTTAACAAAAGCCCGAAATTTGTCTAAGGCAAATAACGCAATTAAGCGCTTGATATCGGAGCGAGGCGAATCAAACGCGCTCAGCATGGCGGATGATGTAGTGAATAACTATCGTAAGCTGGCAAAAGATCAGCACGTCTCTTTTTTCAACTTTTTATTTGAGAAGTTGAATCCTCAGGCAGATGCGGTGCTCAAAGCGGCACAAAATTTTGTTGCTGATTCCAGTGCACGTAATTACATCCAGTTACAAAAAGTTTCTGAGTCTCCTCGCCAAGAATTCTTTCGTCGCTTAAATCGCGCTAGTCATGGTACTGCTGCGGTAGTTCAGATGCGCCGAGATCTATTGCAGTTATTAGACAAAAAACCAGAGTTGGCCGCGGTGGATTTCGATATGCGCCATCTGCTGTCATCTTGGTTTAACCCAGGTTTTTTGAAAATGCATCAGGTCGACTGGAAGTCTCCAGCGGAGGTGCTTGAGAAGTTAATTCAGCATGAAGCGGTTCATGCTATCGATGGTTGGGATGACCTGCGCCGCCGCCTTCAGCCGGATCGTCGTTGCTTTGCGTTCTTTCATCCGCAGCTGCCAAGTGAGCCCTTGATCTTTGTAGAGGTTGCGCTCCTGCCTGAAATCCCAACGGTGATTACGCCATTGGTCGATAAAAAAGCAGAAACGGTGGACCAAGTATCTCAGTACAAGGTTGCCGTTTTTTATTCGATTAGCAACTGCGAGCCTGGTCTTCGCGGCGTATCCATGGGGAACTTTTTGATTAAGCGGGTAGCAGAGCAATTGCATGCTGAGTTCCCTGGAATCAAAACTTTTGTTACTTTATCGCCCATCCCCGGATTTATGGATTGGGTTGCGGCCGGTGCGAATTTAGGTGAAGGTGTTCCCGCAGAGCGTTTAAAGCCAAATCTAAAGGTCGTGCGTGATGCTGCCCTGACTCTTTTAAAGCTCGACAGTCAGTCTTGGAGTGAGCGTCTGGCGAGCGGTTGGCATCCTGATTTGGCTACTGAAAAAGAAAAAGAGGCTCTGCTTTCTTTGGCGAGCATGTATTTAGGGCTTGCTTCAACAGGGCGCGACGGCAATCCCGTGGCGAAGTTTCACTTGGGTAATGGTGCCAAGCTACATCTAGTTAA
>JACCDY011307196.1_pt1 | contig 10824 bp, 8 predicted proteins | sample 7446391 | NCBI WGS metagenome assembly JACCDY01 (sample SAMN15323451, study PRJNA562643) | freshwater metagenome | isolation source: river surface water | place: USA:Blue River Watershed | collected 2017-08-18
CCCATGCTGGCTAGCAGATCTGACTTTTCTTTGCCATCGCGCTCGGCGCTCATCTGCTCGGCGTCTTTTTTAGCCAGTTCGAGCCAGCGGTCACTGGTTTTGACGGCTGCCGTGACCGTGGTGATTGCTAGTGCCGATTGCAAAACCTCTTTGCGCCGAGCCCTGGCTTCGGCACTGGTGGCAAGGCGAAGTGCCATGCCGATGTGGCTTTGAGCTTCGGCCGCTGCCGAGCGGGCGAGTCCAGGATCAATACCGTTTCGGGTAATAAGCAGCTGGGCTACGTCTTCGACCGAAGGCACCTTCAGCCCAACACGACGCACTCGTGATCGAATCGTCGGAAGCATGTCGACCTCAGATGGCGCGCAGAGAATCCACAGGGTGCCGGTCGGTGGCTCTTCGAGAGCCTTGAGCAGCACGTTCGATGCCGATTGCGACATGCGGTCTGCATCTTCGATGACCATGATGCGAAAGCGCCCAACCGATGAACCCATAACCGATGCCGAAACTAGATCGCGAACTTCGGCGATGGTGATTTGAACCTTCTCTGTAGCCAAAACTTGGATGTCGGGGTGGGTGCCTGCCTTGGCGAGCACGCATGAGGTGCAAGTTCCGCATCCCTGTGCTTCGCACTGCAGCGCGGCGGCGAAGGCTAACGCGAGGTTAGAGCGGCCAGACCCGGGTGGGCCGGTGATGAGCCAAGAGTGAAAAACGCCTGAGTCTCGGTTGCGAACAGCGGTTTCGATGAGCGATACCGCTTCATCTTGGCCAAGCAGTTCGTCAAAAATCGGATGCGTGGTGACAGCGCTCATTTAGCGCCCAAGCAGCTCGTCAACGCGTGCGCGAATTTGCGCTTGAATCTCATCGACCGAGAGCCGGGCGTCGACAACAAGAAACCGGTCAGGTTCGGCGGCCGCAAGTTCGAGATAGCAGGCCCGAACCGCCTCAAAGAATTCAACTTTTTCGCGCTCAAGTCGGTCTGGGGCGTCGCCGGTCTTCGCACGGCGTGCGACTGCGCTGGCCGCGTCGAGGTCGAGCAAAACCGTGAGTGCTGGCAATAGGCCCTGAATCGCCCACATTGAGAGCTCGCGCACCTCGGTGGCCCCGAGAATTCGACCGGCACCCTGGTAGGCAACCGAGGAGTCTAGGTAGCGGTCGGTGATCACGACTTTGCCATCGGCGAGCGCTGGGCGTATGACGGTTGCCACGTGGTGGGCGCGATCGGCGGCATAGAGCAGGGCTTCGGCCCGAGCATCCACGTGCCCACTGTGAAGCAGAAGTTTGCGAATGTCGCGACCGAGTTCACTGCCACCCGGCTCAAGTGTGCGAACAACCTCGCGCGAAAGACCGACCAGATGTGCTTCGAGCAAATCTGCCTGGGTTGATTTACCAACCCCGTCGATTCCTTCAAATGAGATGAACAAGCGTTACTTCTTCTTTCGGGTGGTTCCGCGCTTCACAGTGCGGGCCGGAGCTGCCTTTTTCGAGCGAGAGGTTTTGGCCGGGGCCTGACCAGGCTCAAGACCTAGTTTTTCACGGCGAATGGCCAGAAGCTCGAACGCGCGCTCGGCCGTCATGTCTTCGATGTTGTCATCGCTTGGCACAGTGGCGTTCACGAAGGTGTCGGTTACATAAGGCCCGAACTGACCTGTCTTTATGGTTACCGCACCCTTGCTCTCTGGGTCTTCACCAAACTCGCGAAGCGGTGTGGCCGCCGTGCGGCGAGCGCCGTACTTTGGCAGGGCATAGATCGCCAGCGCCTGCTCGAGGGTGATCGAGAAAATCTCGTCTTCGCTGGTGAGAGAACGAGAATCGTTGCCCTTCTTGAGGTAAGGCCCGAACTTTCCGTTCTGAGCGGTCACCTGGTTGCCGGTCTCAGGATCGATTCCGACCACGCGCGGTAGCGAAAGCAGCATGAGCGCGGTGTCGAGGTCGATGTTCAGCGGGTCCATGCTCTTGAACAGCGAGGCGGTCTTAGGCTTGGCAGCCTTTTCGTCGTTGATCAGCACGTAAGGCCCGAAGCGACCGTCTTTGAATAAAATCTCGTTGCCCGATTCTGGGTCGAGACCAAGCACTCGGTCAACCGCCACAGGAGCATCCACTAGTTCTTGCGCCTTGGCCGGGGTCAGCTCGTCTGGTGCAAGACCTTCTGGGATGTTCACAATTCGGCGACCGTTTTCATCAGCGCCTGGCGTGCTCGGGTCGGTGTAAACCTCGAGGTAAGGCCCGTATTGACCGGTGCGAAGGGTGATTTCGTCTGAAATCGCGATCGAGTTGATGGCTTTCGGGTCTTGATCGAGAATGTGCGTTGCGGTGTGAAGCAGGCCATCGATGTCATCGCCACCGAAGTAGAAGTGCTTGAGCCACTCTAGGTAGTTCAGTTCTCCATCAGCGATGCGGTCAAGGTCTTCTTCCATTGCCGCGGTGAATTCATAGTCGATCAGCTTGCCGAAGTTTTCTTCGAGAAAGCGGGTCACGGTGAAGGCGATCCACTCTGGAACCAGAGCCTGGCCACGCTTGGTCACGTAACCCTTGTTCAAGATGGTCGACATGATGTTGGCGTAGGTCGATGGGCGGCCAATGCCGTCTTCTTCTAGTGCCTTCACCAAACTCGCTTCGGTGTAACGCGGTGGCGGGTTGGTGATGTGGTCTTTGGCAACTACATCTGAAATCGCGAGCGCTTGGCCAACGGTTAGGTTTGGCAGCTTCGACTCACGCTCTTCATTGTCGTTTTCGTTGCGAGACTCGTCGTGGCCCTCTTCATAGGCAGCCAAGAAACCCCTGTAGGTGACTACGGTGCCGGATGCGGTGAACTCGAGCGCTTTGCCGGCAACTGGTGCGACGGCGATTCGTGCAGTGGTGGTCGACACCTTGGCGTCTGCCATCTGCGAGGCAACCGTGCGCTTCCATATCAGTTCATAGAGGTCTAGTGCGCGGCCCGAAAGTTGCGACGAAACCTCGGCCGGGGTTCTAAACACTTCACCGGCAGGGCGAATAGCTTCGTGGGCCTCTTGGGCATTTTTCGACTTACCCGAGTAAAGACGTGGCTTGTCGGCGACTAGGTCTTGACCGAACATCGAAGCGGCCTGGCTGCGAGCAGCGTTGATGGCCTGCTGCGACAGCGAAGGCGAGTCGGTTCGCATGTAGGTGATGAAACCTTCTTGGTACAGACCCTGGGCGGTGTCCATGGTCTGTTTTGCCGACATGCGTAGCTTGCGCGATGCCTCTTGCTGAAGCGTCGATGTGGTGAACGGAGCCGCCGGGCGTCTGGTGCTTGGCTTTGCCTCGACAGAAGTAACGCTCACCTGCACCGATGGGTCGGTTGCACCGCTGGCCAAAGCTTTCGCGGTGGCTTCATCTAGCAAAAGAACATCTGCGGTCATGCGGCCGTTGTCATCGAATGACTGACCGGTTGCGATGCGCTTGCCATCAACACTCAATAGCTTGGCTTCGAATGACGGCTCGTTGCCGGCCGGGCTAAAAGTTGCTGCGACGTCGTAGTAAGAAGCCGAAACGAAAGCCATGCGCTCGCGTTCGCGCTCGACTACTAGGCGAACGGCCGGTGACTGAACTCGACCGGCGCTGAGACCGCGGTTGATTTTGCGCCAGAGCACCGGCGAAATCTCGTAACCGAACAAGCGGTCAACGATTCGGCGAGTCTCTTGGGCCTGAACCAAGTCGTTATCTAGTTCTCGAGTGTGATCTAGAGCTGCGGTGATGGCTTCTTTGGTGATTTCGTGAAACACCATTCGCTTTACCGGAACTTTTGGCTTTAAAACCTGAAGCAGGTGCCAGGCGATGGCTTCACCTTCGCGGTCTTCATCGGTTGCGAGGTAGAGCTCATCTGCGCTGGTGAGAGCCTTTTTTAGCTCGGATACTGTCTTGCTCTTACCCGGCGAAATCGCGTAGTACGGCTCGAAGTTGTTCTCGATGTTGATTGCGAATTTGCCAAACGGACCCTTTTTTAGGTCGGCCGGAAGGTCTCGAGGCTCAACGAGTTCACGAATATGACCCACAGATGCGAGCACTGTGAATTCGCTACCTAGGTACTTTGAGATTGTTTTAGCCTTGGCAGGCGACTCAACGATGACTAGCTTCTGGCTGGTGGCCAATTACTCTCCTGACGTTTTGTGCTTCACGAAGTTGTCGCTGTAGCACTTGCGAAATGAACCATACCAATACTTTTGGCGCTGACCGTAATCGTGGTGTCGAATCCGACAATACGACACTCGTCAAGGTTGACCCGATTTTGCCGTGCCACCTCTGCTGCAACTTCACACGGATGCCCGGTTAAGAAGCCGCTAAGCGAGTCGGCTGCTGACATTGCTGCCAGCTCTGCCGCAGTGTCGAGTAGCTCAGCTTCGAAGGCCTGATTTGCTCCTACTATCAACGGCGTGGCAGCCCCGACAACAAGCACCAATATTGCCAAAGCCAGAAATGTTCCCGACCCTTGTTCGCCCCCACAGGCTAATAATCGCCGACCCAAACACACCTCTTTAACACTCTTGCCGGCCCCGTTTTTGCCACGGCTTTCGCACACAAGCTGGAGTCTTCTATATAGGAAGTAACTCGAAAATCACCAAGCTGCTTTGCTGCCCAATTATCGAGAAGTGTTTGGCTCTCGCCTCGCGCAGCGGCCACGGCGTAGCTAGTTAGTGCTCGGATGTCGCCGGCCCCCGTCTGCGCGATCTTGAACCCTGCCAGCAGAACCGCGACCACAGCCAAAACAGTTGGAAGCGCAACCGCGAACTCAGCGCTGACCGCTCCTCGTTCACCGACGATAAGTTGGCGAAACCCGTTGTTTAGTTCTTGACCAAGCGGAAGAGCATGAATGGGTACTTGTGCTCTTTGCCGTTTGAAGCAGCAACAGCAGCCAAAATCATCATGATCATAAGCACGATGCCTAGCACTGCGACCACCGGAACCACGAGCAGAGCCCCAAAGCCAAGGGTCAGCACGGTGAACAGGGTCAAAACCAAGGCCAAAGGCACCGAAATGATGATCCACTGAAGCTGAAAGTTCAGTGACTCGTTGGCGTGGCGCTTGAGAAACTCGTCGTTCGGGCGAATCTGCTTGATGATCAGCGGAGGCAGCCAGGTGAGTAGAGCTGGAACGATCGCGAAGCTTCCGACTAGGCCAACCACCAGTGGGCCGAGGTGGGCCCACATTGCCAGCGTGTTCGAGTTTGGGCCTGCAGCGGGTGTTGCCGAATAACCCTGTGGTGTGCCGCAGTTCGGGCAGCTTGACGCCTGGCCGTAATCGGTGCCGCAGCTCGCGCAAAAAGCCATGATGTTCCTTTTCAAAAGTGTGTGTGACTAACACTTCAACGATACCTAGCCTTGCGGGGTCAGTGCTGTTTTGACCAGCCCGAGCAAAATCGCCTTGACTTCAGGGCTACGCATAATCACCACCAACAATCCGGCGAATGCCACCGCCGCCATGGTGGCTATTGCATATTCGGCGGTGGCCGCTCCGTCGTCGCTACATAGCTTGCCTCTGATGGCTCTCAAAGTTATTGCCTTTCTTTTCGATTTGTTCGGTTAGTTAGAACGCTTCGCTAGTCGAAGTGAGCGAGATGAAGAGCGGAACCACAACTAGGCACACCATTGCTGGCAGAACGGCAGCGCCAAGAGGAATGGTTAGACGAACCGAGAGTTGTCGAAGGGCCTGTTTGGCGCGAGTTGCGTGTTGTTCGCGAAGTACGCGCGCACGTGCATCCAAGAGCTCAACCAGCGGGGCGCCGGTTGCTCTGGCCGTTGCGAGCAAATTGCCGATGGCGAGATTTTCTTCATCGACCGACAGCCGAGCTACCGACAACGGCTGCCCTGCTTTGAGCAGCGCGATGAAAAGATTGAGGCCGGCCGCTGGATCATTAGGGCTGGGAGTTGCCGCCCGCACCATTCGGTTTGACCAACGACTTGCCACGACAAGCAATGCAACTCCGGCTAGCACCGAAAGTTGGGCCAGCAGATTGGTCAGTAAAGCGCCGAGGATGTCGAAACCAAGACCCTGCGCAAGAATGAACACCCCCACCGGCAGCCAGGTAACCAACTTCACGGTGGCCTGCGGGCCAGCAAGTTCGGCAAGCAATTCTTGTGCGGCATTTGTTGCCTGCGCCCTCGCGGAATGAAGCGACCGAAGAGGCTCAAGCAGAGGTGCTCCGGATTTTCTACAAGCCGACAACAGAGAACTCACCTGAGCATCAAATTTCAGTGACTCAATAATCTCTTTATCTATACGCTCGCCCGCTTCGAGCTTCATTATGAGGTTTTCGAGATACGGGGTTGCCTCATTCAAGGGGAATCACCTGCAAACCTTGTGAAGTCGCTCGAGGAACACCCAAGGCAACGATTTTGTGGCCACCAATGGCCGAGACGAAAACCACCAATCCGAGCGCAGACTGTGCAAGACGAGCGATCACCGGTAGCGGCAACCCCGCCCGAAGGCCGAGGGCTTCAATTCGACTGGCAACGTCTTCGAGCGAGTTGGCGTGAATCGTGGCACCAGCACCAGAGTGACCGGTGTTCAGCGCGTCGAGCATTGCGACGAGTTCTACCGATCGAACCTCACCGAGCGCGATGCGGTCGGGACTCATGCGCAGCGCGTGCGAGAGCAACGCACTCAAACTCACGGCACCGACCCCCTCAGCGTTCGGCTCTCTTGAAAGAAGCCCGACAGAGTTGGGCAAACCGAGGTTCAGTTCGTCAACATCTTCAATCGTGATGATGCGTTCGGCCGGGTAACGCCTGAGCAAAGCTCTGAGCAACGTAGTTTTGCCAGAGCCGGCAGCCCCCGCGATAAGAACCGACTGCCGAGCATCCATGCGCGTTTGAATTTTGGACAGCAAGAATTGTGAGTGATGGTCTTTGTATAAATCCGCAATATCCCGAGCCGTTGAATCGCTCGAGATTCGCCTGAATGTGATGTTGATTTCAGAGCAGATGCCAAAGGCCAACACCGCACTTATTCGCCAGTCGCCCACAACGAAGCTCGCGCAGGGTTCTTTGAAGTTGAGTGCTTGATTTGCCGAATCGGCGAGATCGATAGCGAAGTTTTGGAGGGCAGCGATTTCAGAGAATATCGACTCGACGGAGAACCATCGACCTGCGCTGCGCACCAAGGCACTTCTGACGCCGTTGAGAACGATGTCAGTGACCGTCGTGTCACTCATCAGATTCTGAAGTGCTGGATCGAACTGCATGAAACGAAACTGCCAGAGTTGCGTGCCGGCGGGAGCAGTCAACTTAGAAATGTGAATAACTGGCGAAATGGCCGATTTGGCTGACGAAACCTGTCGAAATCACGTTAAAAAAGGGGGCGGTAGCCCTTGGGGGAAGGACTACCGCCTGGCGGCACCGCATTGGGGGGAACCGGTGCCGCGGGTCGAGCCGAAGCTCGACGAAATAACTATAAACCCAAAACGTTATCAATTTCATACATTTCAGTTGATTCCCAGCCAAAAACGACTTCACCAAAACCGCTAGTCTGTTCACGAACATTAGAGAAAGACAACGATGTCGCAATCTGACGCAATTGAGAACCTGTTCGAAGAACACCGCGTATTCGCACCAAGTGCCGAATTCAGCGCACAGGCCGTGGCCCAAGCATCCATTTATGAACAAGCCGCTCAAGACCGACTAGGTTTCTGGGCCGAGCAGGCCAACAGACTTCACTGGCACAAGCCATTCACTAAGACTCTCAACTGGAACGAAGCCCCATTCGCTAAGTGGTTTGAAGATGGCGAAATTAACGTCGCATACAACTGCCTCGACCGACACGTGCTAGAGGGTCGCGGCGACCGTGTTGCAATTCACTTCGAAGGCGAACCAGGTGATTCGAAGACATACACCTACGCTCAACTAACCGAAGCCGTCAAGCGCGCAGCCAACGTTCTAACGGGTCTTGGCGTGACCAAGGGTGACCGCGTCGCTATATATCTGCCACATATTGCAGAGGCAATCATCTCAATGCTGGCCTGTGCTCGAATTGGAGCAGTTCACTCCGTGGTGTTCGGCGGTTTCAGTGCCGATTCGTTAGCAACGCGCATCCAAGATGCTGGTGCAAAACTCGTTATCACGGCAGACGGTGGATACCGTCGCGGAAAGCCGTCGGCTCTAAAGCCCGCTGTCGACGAAGCTCTAGGCACCAACAACTGCCCGAGCGTCGAGCACGTTTTGGTAGTCAAGCGCACCGAGCAACCGGTGGAGTGGTTTGAAACCACCGACATTTGGTGGCACGAGGCCATGGCCGAAGCCAGCCCCGAACACGAGGCCCAGGGTTTCGAGGCCGAAAACCCACTCTTCATTCTTTACACCTCGGGAACCACTGGTAAACCAAAGGGCATTCTGCACACCACCGGCGGCTATCTAACTCAGGCTTCGTTCACCCACCGCAACGTGTTCGACCTTCACCCTGAGACCGATGTTTACTGGTGCACCGCCGACGTCGGCTGGATCACTGGCCACTCCTACGTGGCTTACGGCCCGCTCGCCAACGGTGCAACCCAGGTTATCTATGAAGGCACACCCGACAGCCCGCACCCAGGTCGCTGGTGGGAAATCATTCAAAAATACGGCGTGACCATTCTTTACACCGCGCCAACCGCGATTCGCTCGTTCATGAAACTCGGTCGCAGTGTTCCAGATCAGTTCGATCTCAGCAGTCTTCGCGTGCTCGGTTCGGTTGGCGAACCAATTAACCCAGAAGCGTGGATGTGGTACCGCGAGGTTATCGGGGGCAACCGATGCCCGATCGTTGACACCTGGTGGCAAACCGAAACCGGCGCAATCATGATCAGCCCGCTGCCAGGCGTAACCCACGCCAAGCCGGGCTCGGCTCAAGTTCCTGTGCCTGGAATCACAGCACTAGTGGTCGACGAACACGGCCATGAGGTTGACAACAACCACGGCGGTTATCTAACCCTCGCCGAACCATGGCCTTCAATGTTGCGCGGCATTTGGGGCGACCCCGAGCGGTTCGTCGAAACCTACTGGTCTCGCTTCAATGGCCAGTACTTTGCTGGCGACGGCGCAAAGAAGGATGTCGACGGCGACATCTGGCTTCTCGGTCGAGTCGACGACGTGATGAACGTTTCGGGCCACCGCCTATCAACCACCGAGCTCGAATCGGCGCTGGTAGCGCATCCGTGGGTTGCCGAGGCCGCAGTGGTTGGCGCTCGCGATGAAGTTACCGGTCAAGCGGTTGTGGCATTCGTAATCTTGCGCCAAGACCAACTTGAGGCGGCCGGTGCAGACGCCGATGTCTCTCGAGTGCTGCGTGAGCACGTTGCCAAAGAGATTGGGCCGATTGCGAAGCCTCGTCAGATTCTTGTAGTTTCTGAGTTGCCGAAGACGCGTTCGGGCAAGATCATGCGACGACTACTTCGCGATGTTGCCGAAGACCGGCCGATCGGCGATGTAACCACTCTCGCCGACAGCGGAGTTATGGGCGCAATCGCCGGCAAGATTTCAGCTGGAGCGCAAGACTAACAAATAGAACGAGCTACTGCTTTGCCTTTAGCGACCTTCTGGCAAACAAGAACAGCCAAGCTGCAATCACGAGTTCAAAGAGGAACCCGGCCAATGGGTCCATCCAATGTCCCATTAGCATTGCCATTTCCATGTTGTGTTCCCGAGGTAGCAGATACCAGAGCGCATGAAAAGCCCAAGCCGCTGACCACAGGTATGGCGATTTTGTCAGTCCAAGTACCGCGAGAAGAACGATCAGCAGGAACACGCCAATTTCAAGTAGTTCACCGGAGTGGGCGAAGTTCATGCCCATCCACGCTGTGAAGGCCACCCAGAAAACACGTTGTGCCTCTCTCGGTGTCCAGAACAATAAGGCGATGAGAGCCACAGCAACCAATGGCGCGTACCAAACGGCCGACGACTCCATTGCCAAACTGCCGACGGCAAATATTTCTACGACCACTACCACGACCAGATAAACAGCGATCAAAGTGCGAGACCAACCAGCGGCGAGCATCTTGCTTGTCGAGTTTGGAATTGCATTCTTGAAGAAACCAGAACGAGTTCGCCAAGCCAGGTAGACGGCAATAACAAGGTCATAGATTAGGCATGCGAGTGGTAGGTCGTGCATGTGATCTGGAAGATCTCTCGGCACCAGATCCCAAATCGGGTGAAGGAACCAGATAGCTGCCAAGAACCACGGAGACCATAAAACACCGGCTATGGCGAACAGCATGATCACAACCAGTGCAACCAGTTCGTAGTCAGATGAGCCTAGGTAAACCGAAGACAACAACCACCCTGTTGCAACAGCCCAAGACACAAGCTGAGTTTTTGGTGGCAACCAAAAGAACACGGCAACGATCGCTACACCTAGTGGAAGCGCCATCCAGAGTAGAACGTCATATTGAGTGGCGAACCCGATAGCGTAACTAACGCTAAGCGTGGCAAGAGCGACGTAGACAACATGAAACACCGTTTTTAGGTCGGTTTTCGACAAAATTTCCACAACTATCCTTCAGCAGATTTGCAAAAATGCTTTCTACTTATTGTAGAACAGAGGGTTACTTGAATTCGATGATGAGTTCTAGTTCAATCGGCGAGTCAAGTGGCAGCACTGGCACGCCAACCGCCGAACGGGCATGCTGACCGGCATCGCCGAAAACCTCACCCAAGAACTCGGATGCTCCGTTGATGACGCCAGGCTGCCCAGAGAAATCTGGCGTGGATGCAACGAAGCCAACGAGCTTGACAACGCGAGTAACGCGGTCGAGGTCGCCGATGACCGACTTAACCGCGGCGAGCGCATTTAGAGCACACTGACGGGCATAGGCCTTGCCATTCTCTGGCGAAACGGTAG
>JACCDY010637203.1_pt1 | contig 10821 bp, 9 predicted proteins | sample 7446391 | NCBI WGS metagenome assembly JACCDY01 (sample SAMN15323451, study PRJNA562643) | freshwater metagenome | isolation source: river surface water | place: USA:Blue River Watershed | collected 2017-08-18
AAACAGCCAAAACCAGGCCGTTATGGCGAGTATTGGTTGCTCTCTCCATTAGACATGTTGGTCCAACCTCAGCACAAGCGCTGGCAAATAAATTTGGTTCAATTGAAAATATTAGAAATGCATCAACCGAAGAGCTCGCAAATGTCGAAGGTGTTGGTGCCGTAATTGCCGATTCAATTAATGAGTGGTTTAGTGAGAAATGGCATCAGAAAATTATTGAAAAATGGGACAAGGCTGGTGTGGCATTAATTGATGCCAAGCCAGCAAATAATTTAAAGCAAACTTTAGCCGGCCTAACAATTGTGGTGACTGGCTCGTTAGATGATTTCACTCGGGATGGCGCAACTGAAGCAATCGTTCTTCGTGGTGGTAAAGCATCCTCTTCTGTATCTAGCAAGACTGATTATGTTGTGGCTGGAGAGGCAGCGGGATCTAAATTACAAAAGGCGGAGGAGTTAGGAATCCCAGTTCTTGATGAGGCGGGTTTTAAGTTATTACTTGAGAAAGGTAAGGGCTAAACTGACGCTATGAATTTACTTGAAGAAGCAGCTCGCGAACTTCCAGCCCCGCCAATCTTCTTTGGTCTTTTAGGATTTGGAATATTGTCCTTACTTCTTTATTTAACTCTTCGAATTGATCGGTAAAAATATTCAAAAAGCTGCAACAGATATAGCCATTATTGGTGGCACCTTTGATCCAATTCATAACGGACATCTGCAGGTAATTTCAGAAATTGCAAAGATATTTCAAAAGGTAATTGTCATTCCAACTGGCAATCCATGGCTTAAGGATCACAACCCAATTGCATCTGGTGAACAAAGAGTTGCCATGGCGCAGATAGCGGTTAACTCTTTAAATTTAGGTGAGAAGGTTCAGGTCTCTGCAATGGAGGTAAAACGCCCTGGACCAAGTTATGCCATCGATACTGTTAATGAATTAAGCAAGATCTACCCTGATAGTAAATTCACCTTGGTATTAGGCAGTGATGCCGCAAGTAATTTGAGTAAGTGGCATCGCAGTGATGAGTTACAAAAATTAATACAGGTTTTGGTGGTAAAGCGACCAGGAGTTAAATCAAGTAATTTTGCCGAGATTGAGATTGCTGCTCCTGATTTATCATCTACGCAAATCAGAGATAAGGTTGCTAATTCAGCGGATATTTCAGAGTTTGTAATTCCGACCGTTGCATCATTTATTAAGGAGCACCGCTTATATGGCAGTCGGTAGTAAGACCATTGAATTAACCAAACTAGCCGCGCAAGCACTTGCCGATAAATTAGGTGAGGATATTTCAGCTATAGATCTATCTGAGCAATTAGTTCTAAACCAGGTTTTCTTAATTGCCACCGGCAACAACGAGCCACAATTAGATGCGATGGCAGATGAGGTGCAACGTCGTTTACGTGAGATAGGTGAAAAACCAGCACGTGTTGAAGGAACTGGACAGTGGATTTTGCTGGATTACAGCGATCTAGTTGTTCATATTCAAAGCAAAGAGTTGCGCTCTTACTACATGTTAGATCGACTTTGGAATGATTGCCCAAAGATTGAGTTGGATATTAAGTAAATGGCTGAGGACAAATTAAAGGTTGTTATTTGGCGCCATGGCCAAACTGATTGGAATATTGAAAATAGATTTCAAGGGCATAGTGACATTCCATTAAATAAAGTAGGTGAGTACCAAGCAAAAGAGGCTGCCAAAGTTTTAGCTGGAATGAAACCAGATCGCATCATTGCAAGTGATCTAATGCGCGCTAAGGCAACAGCACAAGCACTCGCTGATTTAGTTGATCTAAAGGTTGAAATTAATCCATTACTTCGCGAGACAAATGGCGGAAAGTGGGAAGGCAAGACCGGGCCAGAAAATCGTGCCGAAGATGGCGAGTACTTTGTTAAATGGATTGATGGTCATGATGAACCTGCCGGACATACCGGTGAGCGACGCAGTGAGGTTGCTAAGCGAGCGGTAAGTGTTGTTGAAAAGGAAACCCAAGATTTTTCTGGCACTTTAGTTTTAGTAACTCATGGCGGAACAGCTCGTTGCTTACTCGGTTCAATTTTAAAATTACCAATGCCGCAATGGGGTGTAATTGGCGGCTTATCAAATGCATGTTGGTCAGTACTTGAGTTAACAAAACATCATGGAGATTCACGCTGGTATTTAGCAGAGCACAATGCTGGTTCATTACCTGAGCCTGTCTTTGGAGATGACGCGGTAAATTAGATAAGGTCAGCACTCGCACACAAGATCCATTTTTGGAGATGCGGGGCTGTAGCGCAGCTGGTAGCGCACTTGCATGGCATGCAAGGGGTCAGGGGTTCGACTCCCCTCAGCTCCACAACTTTAAGTAATTAACACAGGGGAGAGCAGATTGCATACGGTAACAATTCCAGATCGCTGGAGTGCCGCCAATCTTCCTGATCTATCTGGCAAAAAATTTGTAATAACTGGCGGAACAAGTGGGCTTGGTTTAGCAACTGCGACCGAGTTAGCAAGACGAAATGCACATGTTGTTATAACGGCAAGAACTGCAGTTAAGGGTGCGCAAGCGGTAAAACAAATTGGTCCAGGTAAGGTCGATGTGGTTGAGATGGATCTAACCGATTTATCAACAGTTCACGCCGCTGCTAAGCAGTTAACTGACCAGATAGATGTTTTGATTTTAAATGCAGGTGTTATGGCAACACCGTTTACCAAAACCAAAGATGGCTTTGAGTTGCAGATGGGCACAAATCATTTAGGACACTTTGCCTTTGCTGGCTTACTACACAAACAAGTTCGGGAGCGAATGGTTGTTGTCTCCAGCTTTGCTCATAGATTAGGAAACTTTGGCGATAACACACAGACCACCATTAAAAATATGTGTTTGGGTATAGGCAAGTACCAACCGTGGCCAGTTTATGGCGCAAGCAAATTGGCTAATTTGTTGTTTGTAGCAGAGGTTGAAAGATTGCGAATTAAAAACAAGTGGCCATTTATGCCAATGGCTGCCCACCCGGGATATTCAAATACCAATTTGCAAGGTGTTTCACCTGAAATGCGTGGAAATAAGTTAGAGGCACAAATTATTTCTGGCATGAATGCGGTATTGGCACAAAGTGCCGCACGTGGCGCACTTCCAACATTATGCGCGGCGGTCTTTCCAGAGTTAATGGGAGGTTCATTTATTGGACCAAATGGTTTAATGGAGATGCGTGGCTTTCCTAAATTAACTAGAGCACGCGCTCTTGCATATGATCAAACATTGGCTAGAAATTTATGGGAGGTTAGTGAAGAGCTAACTGGAGTTAAGTGGGCAGCAAATGCATGAGGCATATGATTTTGCGGCGGTACAGGAAAAATGGCTTCCAGTTTGGGACAAGTTAGAGCCATTTAAATCTGGGCGAGCAGATGATGCACGCCCGAAAAAATATGTATTGGATATGTTTCCTTATCCATCTGGTGATTTACATATGGGCCATGCCGAGGCTTATGCATTAGGTGATGTAATTGCGCGTTACTGGGTGCAAAAAGGTTTTAATGTTATGCATCCAATTGGTTGGGATGCCTTTGGTCTACCAGCAGAGAATGCAGCGATTAAGCGTAATGCAGATCCACGTGAGTGGACCTATGAAAATATTGCAGTACAAAAATCTTCGATGCGCAGATATGCATGTTCATTTGATTGGGATCGCACATTACATACCTGTGACCCTGAGTATTACAAATGGAATCAATGGTTATTTTTACAGATGTACAACAAGGGCTTGGCTTACCGTAAGGATTCTGCAGTTAATTGGTGTCCAGATTGCCAAACTGTATTAGCAAATGAACAAGTAGTTGCTGGACTTTGCGAGCGATGCGACAACGCAGTAACTAAGAAGAAATTAAATCAATGGTATTTAAAGATTACTGATTACGCCGATCGTCTTCTTGATGATATGGATCAATTAGAGGGCAAATGGCCTGAAAAAGTTTTAACTATGCAACGCAATTGGATTGGTCGATCAACCGGTGCTGAGGTTCAATTCCAAATCGAGGGAAGAGCTGAGCCAATCACCGTTTATACAACCAGACCAGACACCTTATTTGGCGCAACCTTTATGGTGGTTGCAGCAGATAGCGCTTTGGCGGCAGAACTAGCTAGCGGAAATGAAATCGAATCTGAGTTTAAAAAGTATTTAGATTCAGTAAAGGCTGCCTCTGATATTGATCGCCTGGCAACTGATCGACCAAAAACTGGTGTCTTCTTAAATCGTTATGCAATTAATCCAGTAAATAATGAACGAATTCCGATTTGGGCATCTGATTATGTACTCGCTGATTATGGAACTGGCGCCATCATGGCGGTTCCCGCACATGATCAACGAGATTTAGATTTTGCTCGAGCCATGAAATTACCAGTTCGAGTTGTTATTGAAACAGGGGAAGAGGATCCAGCTGTTTCTGGAATTGCAACAGCAGGTGATGGAAAGGTAATTAACTCCGGAAGCATCACTGGTTTAAATAAAGATGAAGCGATTACCAAAATTACCGAGGAGTTAGCAAGTAAAAAATTAGGAAAAGCAGCGCGAAATTACCGTCTGCGCGACTGGTTAATTTCTCGTCAACGTTTTTGGGGAACCCCAATTCCAATTATTCACTGTGAAAAGTGTGGCGAAGTTCCAGTTCCAGAAAACCAATTACCTGTTGAGTTGCCAAGTGCTGCCGGCCTTGATTTAAAACCAAAGGGTTCATCACCATTGGGAGCTGCAAGTGATTGGGTAAATGTTTCCTGTCCAAAATGCAATGCACCTGCCAAGCGCGATGCAGACACGATGGATACCTTCTTTGACTCATCTTGGTACTACCTGCGTTACACCTCAGTAGATCGTCATGATGTGGCATTTGATAAAAAAGCGGTGGAAACCTGGCTGCCAGTTGATCAATATGTTGGTGGCGTAACGCATGCCATCTTGCACCTGTTGTACTCACGCTTTTTCACAAAGGTCTTGCATGATTTAGGGCATTTAAATTTCACTGAACCATTTACGAGATTGCTGAATCAAGGAATGGTGTTAATGGATGGCTCTGCTATGAGTAAGAGCCGTGGAAATTTAGTGAAATTATCTGATGAATTAGCCACACATGGTGTTGATGCGATTCGCGTTGCATTAGTCTTTGCTGGCCCACCAGAGGATGACATTGATTGGGCAGATGTTTCACCTGCCGGTTCATTAAAGTTTTTAAATCGTGCCTGGCGAATTGCTGGCGATGTAACCAGCAAACCAGGTGTTGATTTTAAGAGTGGAGATGTTGCACTTCGTAAAGTAACTCATAAATCAATTAATGATATTTCGATTGCGGTTGAATCCTTTAGATTTAATGTATGCATTGCTCGCATCATGGAGTTAGTAAATGCCACTCGCAAAGCGATTGATTCTGGATGTGGTCCAGCAGATCCAGCCGTGCGCGAGGCAGCTGAGGCGATTGCAATTGCGCTTTCACTAGTTGCGCCATACACCGCCGAGGATATGTGGGAGAAGTTAGGTCATAAGCCTGCGGTTGCCAATGCCGGTTGGCCGACAGTTGAACCAGCATTACTTGAGGATGATTCAGTTGAGGTGGTTCTGCAAATTAATGGAAAAATTATTGATCGCATTGAAGTTTCACCAAGTATTTCCAAGGATGAATTGGAGAAAGCAGCAAAGGGTAATGCCAAGATAGCAGAGGCATTAACTGGAGCTGAGATTAAAAAAGCGATCGTAGTAGCGCCAAAGCTTGTTAATTTTGTAATTTAATTTCCACAGTTTATTAATTAGCAAAATTTTGGCCTTTGTTTGTGCGCCATGATCTGCACATGTTTGATCTAAATATCTCACCCGAACAAAAGCGAGCGCTAATTATTCTCTTCTCACTTTGTCTGGGATTAGGCGGCTTTTTCTTTCTAAATTCAAGACCATCGGCAGCCCCAGAGATTGTGCAGGATTTAGTTGTACCGCTGCAGGAAACAACAACTGCTGAAGTAATTGTGAATGTGGCAGGCAAGGTGGCAAATCCTGGAGTTTATAAATTATCACTAGGCTCAAGAGTTATAGATGCAATTAATCTGGCAGGAAACCAATTAAAGGGTGTTGATATCAGCGATATTAACTTGGCCAGAGTTCTAGTAGATGGTGAACAAATTTTAGTCGGCTCACCACCTACAACATCAGCAAAGAAGGCGGCCGCAAAGATCAGCACCAATAATCCACTTGATTTAAATCGAGCCACAATCGCGCAATTAGATACCTTGCCTGGGATTGGCCCAGTTACCGCACAGCGAATATTGGATTACCGAAGCAAGGTAGGACGCATCAACTCGGTGGATGAGCTTAAGAAAATTTCCGGTTTGGGTGGAGCAAAATTCGAAGAGATCAAGAATCTACTGCGCGTTTAATTGATTACCGTCTACTTTTTATTGGAGTAGCGCTGTGGCTAGGCGCTGCAGTAATTGGTTACCTACCAAATTTACAATCGTTTTTACTATTAATACTATTAATAAGTATTGCTTTATTTAATCAACGAGTGTGGTCAATTTTATTAATTGCTCTTTTAGTTGGTGCAGCGGCTATCTCTATTCGACAGGCAGCTCTTTCACACGGTCTTGTCACCTCTAACTTTAACCAGAAGGTTGAGATATCTGGAGTTATTAGAAGTGATCCATTGATTAGAGTGGGAAAGGTCCGGGGATCAATCAAATTACCCGATCAACAAAGCTTTTTAATCTCAGTAAATCAGATCGGAAATTACCAAGTTAAATTGCCGATGCGAATGCAGGCGCCAATTGGTAATAACTACTTGTTAGGTCAGAGATTTGTCGCCGAGGTAAAGATAGTTCAAAGTAAGGAGCGAAAGGTTGCAGCGCTTGCCGTTGCTACCTCCGATTTAATCATCACGGGGGAGGGAAATAATTTAATTGCCTTAACCAATGGAATACGTGAATCCTTTCGTAAATTAATTCCAGCCGGAGATGCAGGTTCATTGATTCCTGGATTAATTTTGGGTGATACCTCGCTACAAAGCGCAGAGTTCACTAATCAAATGCGCAGGGTTGGCTTCTCCCACCTAACAGCGGTGAGCGGTGCAAATTTTGCCTTAGTAGCTGGATTCATCTTGTGGCTGATGCAATTTTTCCTAAAAAAGATTTATGCCAGGTTATGGGTTACTGGAATAGTTTTACTATTTTTTATTTTGCTAGTTCGGCCCACGCCATCTGTATTGCGAGCTGCAGTTATGGCATTAGTTTTACTAATTGCGAAGTATCGCGGAGATCGCTCACTTGGCTTACCAGCGCTTGGAGCAGCCATTGCAACATTAATATTGCTTGATCCATTTCAAGCAATTGAACCAGGCTTTGCTCTTTCTGTTTTAGCAACTGCCGGAATATTGATCTTGTCACCTAAATTAGTTGAGCAACTGAGCGCCAGATTAAGGTGGAAGGTATTTGCAGAAGCGGTGGCAATACCGGTCTCTGCAACAATTTTTTGTACTCCAATTATTGTGGCACTCTCTGGGCAATTATCTTTGATAAGTATTTTGGCTAATGTTTTAGCTTCCCCTGTTATCGCTCCAATTACGGTGATTGGCTTTATTGCAGCAATTTTTGCCTCGATTATGCCCATTGTTGCAACAGTACTAATAACAATTTCTTTGCCTCTAGCCAAGTGGATCGTTTGGTTATGTAATACCGGAAGCGCCTTTCCAGTTTTGCAATTCTCATCCTTCACATTTTTCATCATTATTTTGTTGCTCCTTGGTGCGATTGTTATGCGAAAGAATTGGACTGCATTACTGATAATTGCATTCTTGGTTTTGGCGCAGCTGACATACTCAAGAATTACTTGGCCTGGCCCTAATTGGCGGGTAGCTAATTGTGATGTTGGTCAAGGAGATGCCTTAGTCATTAACTTAGGAGCAAATCGCGCAGTGTTAATTGATGTCGGCCCAGATTCAACAATGATAGATCGGTGCTTAAATCGTTTAAATATTTCGCAGATCCCACTTTTAGTTTTGACTCATTTTCACGCCGATCATGTTGGTGGATTAAGTGGTGCTCTAAAGAAGCGTTCTGTTAATCAGGTATGGATCTCCAATAACCATCAACCAGAGGGAGCATATGTGCGCAGCATGGAGATGTTAAAAGGAGTTGATGTTAAAGAAGTCAAAAATGGAGATGTATTTCAAGTAGCAGATGCCAAAATATCTGTACTTTGGCCGGAATCAATTACCCAAAATTTTGCGGCATTGCCTGGTGATGGCTCCGCCGTTAACAACTCCAGTATTGCCATGCAAATAGATCTACCTAATTTAAAGATCTTTACAGCAGGTGATTTAGAGCCGCCGGTTCAAGAGATTATCTCTTCAAATCGATTAATAAAGAAGGTAGATATTTACAAGCTTTGCCATCATGGTTCGATGTATCAGTACTTTCCAATGCTGGACCAAATTTCACCATCTGTGGCGTTGATTAGTGTTGGTAAAGATAATTCATATGGACATCCAGCGCCCGAAACCATCGGTGAGTTTATGCGCAGGCGAATTAAGGTGGTTCGAACCGATGAATCTGGTGGGATTGCAGTTGCAACACCTAATAAGATCAGGGTTACTGGAAAAGAATGGTGGCGAATCAGGTGGGGCTAGTTTTAATTCAAGGCGCAGAAGGCTTGCTCGCCGATCGTGCTATCTCTGAGATTGTCGCAGCCAATCCAGGTGCACAGGTAACCTCACTTTCAGCAGATGATGTTGAGTTAGGTGTAATTACTGATTCACTAGCACCATCTCTATTTGGTGATACAAGAATTGTTGTAATAAAAGAGATTCAAGATTTAACCGCTGAATGCAGCGAAGAGATTATCGAGTACTTGGCTAATCCAGATGATAATTTGAATTTAGTGCTTTGGCACAAGGGTGGCGTTAAAGGGAAGGCGCTAGTAGATAAGATTAAAAAGGCTGGTGCGCAATTAATTGCTGCCGATGCGATCAAGAAGGATAGCGAGAAAGCGGAGTTTGTTCGCGCCGAGTTCAAGCGATTAGGACGCAAGATCACAACTGAAGCGGTGCAAGCTTTAATTGATTCATTAGGAAGTGATCTTCGTGAATTAGGTGGTGCCTGCTCTCAGTTAGCAAGTGATGTTGTAGATGGCAAGGTTATAGATGAAGATGATGTTGCTGACTACCAACAAGGGCGAATTGAAACCACTGGTTATGATGTAGCAGATGCAGTTTTAGATGGAAAGACGGCGGTTGCCTTAATTAATTTACGAAATGCTATTAATACTGGCACCGATCCCGTTTTAATCGTTAGCGCAATTGCCGCATCAATTAGAACAATGGCAAAGGTCTCTGGTGCATCTCGCGGATTAAAATCCTATGATCTGGCATCACAACTTGGTTTACCACCATGGCAGATTGATAAAGCTCGCCGCCAATTAAATGGTTGGAGTGAAAATGCGCTGGCTAGATCGGTAATTTTGTTGGCGCAAGCAGATGCAGATATCAAAGGCGCTGCTGCAGATCCGGCGTACGCCCTAGAGCGAGCAATAATCTCGATTAGTACCGCAAAAGGGAGCAAGTAAATACGCTCAGTTTGAGCCTAATCCGCTGCGCTGATACGATGCGCCTTCAAGAATTTTCAAGGAAAAGGAAATCACTTCGTGGCAAATATTAAGTCGCAGATCAAGCGAATCCGCACCAACAATAAGGCGCAGGATCGCAACAAGGCGTACCGCTCAGCATTAAAGACAGCGATCCGTCGTTTCCGCGATGCAGTAAGTGCTGGCGATAAGAGCAAGATCACCGCTGAACTTCGCGATGCATCTCGTTCATTAGATATGGCTGTTTCAAAGGGCGTAATTCACGCTAACCAAGCAGCAAATAAAAAGTCAGCGTTGGCTAAGTTAGCTAACAAAGCTGGCGTTCGTTAATTCGCCAATAACTAAATCGGCGTAAGGGCTGACTTCATATGCCTGCAATATCCTCAGCAAAAGCGCCGCAACCTGCTGCCACAAATCCAAATCAGATCCGTAATTTTTGCATCATTGCACATATTGATCATGGCAAATCAACACTTGCCGATCGCATGCTGGGAATTACTGGCGTTGTAGAGGAACGAAATATGCGTGCGCAGTACTTAGATCGTATGGATATTGAACGCGAACGTGGAATCACAATTAAAAGCCAAGCGGTTCGTCTGCCTTGGAAATCTGGAATTGATAATCAAGATTACATATTAAATATGATCGATACACCAGGCCACGTCGATTTCACTTACGAGGTTTCTCGCTCACTTGCTGCGTGCGAAGGTGCAATTTTGTTGGTGGATTGTGCTCAGGGAATTGAGGCGCAGACATTGGCAAATCTTTACTTAGCGATGGAGAACAATCTAACAATTATTCCAGTGTTAAATAAGATTGATCTACCGGCTGCGCAACCAGAAAAATTTGCGGTAGAGCTTGCAAAGTTAATTGGCTGCCAACCAGAGGATTGCTTGCGAGTATCCGGTAAAACTGGAGATGGTGTAGTTGAGTTACTTGATCAGATTGTTAAACAAATTCCAGCACCAGTTGGTGATGCAAATGCGCCGACTCGTGCATTAATTTTTGACTCGGTTTATGATCTTTATCGCGGCGTAGTTACCTATGTTCGGGTAGTTGATGGACACCTATCTCCGCGTGATCAAATTCAGATGTACTCAACTGGTGTTCGCCATGAAATGTTAGAGGTCGGTGTTATTTCACCAGAGCCGATGGCTAGTAAAGGATTAGGAGTTGGCGAGGTAGGTTATTTAATTACCGGAGTAAAGGATGTGCGCCAATCTCGAG
>JACCDY011059034.1_pt1 | contig 10821 bp, 8 predicted proteins | sample 7446391 | NCBI WGS metagenome assembly JACCDY01 (sample SAMN15323451, study PRJNA562643) | freshwater metagenome | isolation source: river surface water | place: USA:Blue River Watershed | collected 2017-08-18
CCACCTGCCTTACTTAATAATGTCTGTATAGTTAATATATTTTTAACACCAGCACCACTAGTATAATAAAAACATCCGCATCCACCTCCACTGACTGGGTCAGCAAACGAATTTATTGTACCAAACGTCGAATCCCAATTTGGATGACCTAATAAAATAAATAAATTACAATGTGACGGGTCGCCAGCATTATATGTTTCGCGATAAAATGCATATACAGTGAAACCATTAATAACTGTACCACTATACAATGTTCCAGATGACAATGTTCCACCTCCATCAGCCCCTGAGTTTCCACCTATTTGCCACCCTACTGGTTGGCCCGTCGTGGTCCTTGTGCCCAAAACTGTTAGGGGAAGGAATGTAGGGCTTTGTGTAGGAGCAACATACTGTGTATATCCCAAACTAATGTAATTGAAATCAGTGTCAATTAATGTCCTTGTATTATTTGTATAAGTAATTGCTGATGGATATGAACCTGCTGAATAACCAGCAGCAGTAACATAGGTTGTTCCTGAGCGTAACCATGGTGTTGTTATGTTACCATTATCGTACATATCGGACCCACCGTCATTTATATAGAAACCCGAACCATCACACCAATAGTTATAGAAACTTGGATTTCTGAAATCGGACATATAGTTTCGCAAATAGACAGCGATTGTATTTAGACTATCAGAGATAGTTCCAGATGTAATAGACCGCTGAGGTCTTCCGTAACCAAATGATGCTGCTGCTAAAGATGCAACTGGCATACTCCTAATAGTTTAGTACCAATTAGTCATAGGTTGATTAGGTGCAAATGAACGTTCAAGTCCAGGTGTCCATTGGGTATAATCAGAGCGTCCAGAGCGTGTACGAGTACCAGGTTCAAAGAAGGGGTCTAATCCAGCGGCTCTATCGCTAGCTTCCTGTGGAACTTCGAACTTCGCATCATTGAAATCAGCGGGAGCTAAACGACCAGTAGTAGCCTCAGCATCTTCTTCATAAATAATCTTCGGATTTAGTTCCTGCTCTTCGAAGACTTCATACACACCATCTTCACGGACATGCACCATAGGTTTTGTCCCTTTCTTCGCGTAAATCTTATTGATTAATTCCATAGCATCTTCAACATCATACTTCAAGTCCTTCGAGCATGCCGGGGCATATGTTTGTAGTAATTTACGTTCTTCAGCTTCAATTGAATCATTATCAGGTGGTAAAGCAGCAAAACCTTCAATGGTTTCATACTTCGACTCTCTTGCAGGTTCAGCGCGAGTTGCATCAACCATCCATTGAGCCTGTTTCTCCTGGAATTTCATTGCCGAGGGAGGAAGACCAGGCCATTCAAATGGACGTTGTGAAGTGAAATTATTAATCTGTGCTTGGCTGTACTGACGGTCACCTTCATTTTCAAATACAATGTCATGGTCATAGTCATCGACTTTTTGGATAGGTTGAGTAGTATAGGGTTTAGTCCATGGGTCTGCACCAGCGTCTTGCTCTACCGGAATTGAGTCGCCTTTCTTGAGTTCTTGAAGACCAGGGCGTTGTACAGATACGAAGCCGTCACGACCCTTATTGGATAAATATTGTTTGCTTTTCAAGAAAACAAAGAAATATCCAATCAATAATATACCCAAAATAATTGCTATATTTAATGCTGATACTTTCATACCTCTAACAGTATTAAATACTTAATTTACCAATTTCTTTTTTACATGTACGAACTAGCTGTTTGAGAATAAGGTGGGGGAGATACAACGCCACCAGGCCAAGAAACGACGGGGGCAAAGTTTTCACGTATTAGATAGTACCGTCTTCCCAAATAAAGATACATTAAACCAAGAATAAGAAGAATAACGCCGATTGATGTAGCTGAAGCCATTTCTACCTATATAATAGAAATGGCAAAAGCAACAAAAAGGCGGAATAATAAGAATAAGAAGCGAAATTCTACGCGGAAGGGGCGGGCACCACCGTCAATAGATATTAAATCTATTGGTCAAATGCCAGCTCTGAAAGACATCCTAGGTAAGAATATTGCTGTAATGGTATTTGTTTACGCAGACTGGTGTGGGCACTGTCAGAGATTCAAGCCGGATTGGAAAAGCTTAGCGCATCTTCCATCACGAAATGTGCCTATGGTAAGTATTCGCGATGATGTCTTTCCCAAGTCACCACTTAACAATATAATGACAATTGATGGTTATCCTACGGTCGCGGTAGTTAATACGGCAGAAAATATTGCCGTGAATGTTGAAAATCGTGAGAAATCAACATTATCAAAACTATTAAGTAATAATTCAAATCTATCTGTTCCTCCTCCACCACCTCCCGGAACAGGGGCAAAAAGAAATAATAAGAACATTCGTAGTCAATTAAATTCATTACAATTAAATAATAATAGTAATACTATTATAAATAAATACGCAACTAAGAATAATAACAATAATAACATTATTAATAATAATGAAAATGATTCACCTGTTCCAGAAACGAGTCCACCGGCGAAGGGTTTAGAGGACAATGAGGTAGAGATGCCGCCGAATGAAATGGAATTAAATTTTGAGCAGAATGGAGGGGGTGATAGTGGAGGTTTATTGGAGACTTTAAAGAACTATACAGGAAGCGCCTAAAATTGACGGTTTTTTTTGAGCCTTGAAAATAACAACAAAGATGTCAACAGAAGATTTAATTTTCCATATTTTAGACATTCTCCCTCGAGATGTTATCATAGAGAGTGAGAGTGAAAGTGGAGAAACTGAAAAGATTGTATGTGAACCGGATTACGGTGATGAAGACGACGACGATATTTATAATAAAAAACGTCGTAACGATTCTAAACCACAATCTAAATTACAATCAAAACTAATTATTCATCTCTTTGGCAGGACAGCAGATAATAAATCAATACGTGTTGATGTGGAAGGGTTTTGCCCATATTTCTACATTGAAACACCAATGTTATCTACTCCTAAATTGAAAATAGCTGTAAAAGAATTACATGAATATATTCAACGTAATTGTTATTTTGCAAAAGATGTTACCGTGGAAATTGAATTCCGCGAGAAGTTCTTTGGATTTACCAATCACAATAATTATTCATTTATCAAACTAACAGTCAAATCAATGAAACATTTCTATAATTTGAGACAATTGTTCTTGTCAAAGGACAATCGTCCAGCAACGCGTGGTTTAATAGGTTCAATGTGGGGTGATTTAGCCCCATATGTATATGAATCTAATTTGGACCCGATGTTGAGATTTCTTCACACTCAGGACATTCAGCCATGTGGTTGGGTGACTATTAGGGGTGTATCGGCAGACGACTGTAGTGGAGACCCATCAGAAGTGATTGGTTGTAACTATGAGGATGTATTGCCAGCTGCAGCACCAATGGCTGCGGCCCCATTTAAAACAATTTCTTGGGATATTGAGTGTTTCTCCTCGTCAGGAGATTTCCCGTTAGCCAAGAAGACTTTTAAGAGATTAGCCAAAGATTTATATGCAGCTGCCCCTAATGGTGAGGCTGCGGTTAAATTGATTGAAGAAGCAATGGTCTGGGATGGTTGTACTGATGTACAAGCAGAAACAGGAGTTGCTGTTGCACCTATTATTTGCAAGTATCGTCTACCACCGGATTCGCGTCGAATCTTCAAGGCAAATATGTATCGTGATGCGGTATATGTTGAGCTGGAGAAGAATTTACGTGAGAAGAACGGTGACCGTGAGTCAGCGGTCGATGGTTTGACGGAGAGTTTGAACAGGATACTTGGTCAGCGTTTTCCTATTACGGGTGACCCCATTATTCAGATTGGGGCAGTTGTGGCAGTGAACAACGAGGTGACCGAGCGTCATATCTTTGTTTATCCTTCGTGTGATGAAATTGATGGTGTAATAGTTCATGTTGCTGCAACTGAGAAAGAGATTCTAATGAAGTTCTTTGAATGGACTGAATTGATGAATCCTGATATCTTGGTGGGTTACAACGTCTTTGGTTTTGATGAACGTTATTTATGGGACCGTGCAGAGGAGTTGGGGATTGAAAGTGAGCTTTCATTCCAGTCATTGAATCGTCTAACAATGGACGGTGTACCGATGAAACTGGAGGAGTCATATCTATCTTCATCCGCCCTTGGTGACAATTTCCTTTACATGTGGAATACTGATGGTCGACTCCAGGTTGACTTGTACCATTATGTAAAGCGAACAATGCAACTGCCATCCTACAAGTTGGACGATGTGGCGATGCACATGATGTCAGGCGACTTAGTCGCGATAGCAGATGAACCATTAAGGGATACATTGCAACTGACTCTTAGTGGGGCAGTGAAGGATATTCGTGTTGGTCGTGCGCTAAAACTATTAGATGAGTCAGGTGAGGCGATTACGAGTAAATTAGAAATTGTTAGTGTTGAGAATGGTGGCAAGCAGGTAACTGTGATTTGGCCACCATGTGATGAGGATGAATGGTTATCTATTAAGGCTGATGCCGAAAAATGGGTTATTGTGAAGGATGATGTATCACCAGCAGAGATATTCAAGTATCACTGTGGTACATCTGCGGACCGAGCCAAAGTAGCGAAATACTGTATTCAAGATTGTGATTTGGTATTGGAATTATATAAGAAACTGGAAGTATTTATGAATGCTATGGCGATGGCAAATGTTTGCTCTGTTCCTGTGAGGTATATCTTTACACGTGGACAGGGAATTAAGATTGAGTCATTGATTGCCAAGGAGTGTCTAGCACTGAACAAGTGTATTATGACATTACCATCACCTGCACAGCGGGGGACGAATGAGGTGGGATATGAGGGTGCGATTGTATTGGACCCGATTCCATCATTTTATAATCGTTCACCGATTGGTGTGGGAGATTTTGCGTCACTTTATCCGTCGACGATTGTTAGTGAGAACATTTCGCATGACACGTTGGTATGGGTGAAGGATTATGACGACGATAATTATTTGATAAGACATGTATGGGGGTCAAATGATTTTGATAATTTGGAGGATGTAGATTATACGGATATTAAGTATGATTTATTGATTCCAGACCCCGAGGACAAGCGTAAAACGCCTCGTAAGATAAAGGCGGGTATACGGGTGTGCAGATATGCGCAAGATAAGCCTGGTACAATGCCGATTATTATTAAGAAACTATTAGCTGCGCGTAAGGCGAAGCGAAATGAGGCGGCACGTGAAACGGACCCATTGCGAGCTGTATTGTTGGATACAGAGCAGCTTGCATATAAGACTACAGCGAATTCATTGTATGGACAGCTGGGTTCGGGTACATTTAAAATGAGATTGCAGGATTTAGCTGCGTCGACGACGGCGTATGGTAGACTGCAGATTATGTTTGCGAAAGCAGTAATTGAAAAATTCTATGGACCTGAGAGTGGTGACCCACGATGTGGTGCTATCATTATGTATGGAGACACTGACTCTCTATTTATTGAATTTAACCCTTATAATCCTATTACAGGCGAGCGTCTGAAGGGGAGAGAGGCGCGTGAGGCTGCGATAAACCTTACAATTGAGGCGGGACATTTAGTGTCACATGCATTAAAGCCGCCACACGATTTTGAATTTGACAAGGTATATGACCCGTTGCTAATGTTTTCGAAGAAGCGTTATGCGGGTAAGATGTTTGAATCGAATCCAGATGATTTCGTCTACAAGTATATGGGTATTGCCCTGAAAAGACGAGATAACGCTCCAATCGTTAAGAAAATTTATGGAAATGCAATGAAGATGGTGCTTGACGCAGGAGATGTGGAAGCAGCAACGAAATATGTGCAAGAATCCGCACTAGAGCTAGTACAAGGTAAGACCAGTTTAGGTTTACTGACTATTACAAAATCATTAAGAGCAGAATATGCCAAACCACAAAGTATAGCGCATAAAGTATTAGCAGACCGTATGGCTGCGCGCGACCCAGGGACAGCACCAGCAGCGGGAGACCGAATTGGCTATGTATTTATTAAGCCATTGCCTGGTCAGACTGTATCGAAGCTACAAGGAGACCGTGTAGAGACGCCAGCATTTGTGCGAGCGAACACGGATATTGAATTAGATGCTGCATATTATATTGAGCATCAGATTGCTGCACCTGTATCACAGATGTTTGGTTTACTATTAGAGGATATGCCTGGTTATGAGCCAGGATTATTGCCTGCGACGTATGATGAGATGGATATGGACTCCCAAATTACATTTAGGGAGAAGATTGCGGAGAAGTTGTTATTCAAGCCGGCCTTAGACAAGGCATCGGCGATGGATGCGCGTCGAGTGATGACGAATATGTTTCCAGGGGCAACTGTGGAGACGAAGGTATCAACACGAAAACCGAGAGCGAAGAAGGAGGCTGTTGCTGCTGCTGCTGCGAAGCCAGAGCCAGCTGTTCAAATGAGAATGACGGATTATTTTAAGAACAAGGAGTTCTTGAATGCTGTTAAAAAAATTACAAAATCGGATGATGCATCATCAATTGGTAGTAAGAGTTCTGGTGGAGGCTCGGGTAGTCCGAAGCGCACCAAGAAGTGAACTGACTATTAAGTGAGTGATATATGCGTTAATTTTTTTTATTACTTAATTGTTTTTATATGTATATAGTGTAGAGTATGGGTAATATACTAAGTGATACTACGGATGCGATAAAGGAGTATATTCCTGGAATAAAAATTTTGCGAATGAGTGATGCATATAATATGATGAATGTGAATGAGACGCAAGATGATTATTTAAAGTCGGTGATGGAATCTGGAGCAAATTTGGCGGCGTTGCAGAAGATACAATTGAGGCCGTGTGAGCCGCCATCGTCGGCTGAGGAGATGAGTAAATCTGCAATTATGGAGGTTCCTGCTGCGCTAAAACCATCAGGGGATGTATCAATAGGATTTTTTGAGGCAGGATTACCGCATACGAGGCCACCGAATACGATATGGTTTCCGGAATCGGTATTAACATCATCGCAAAAGAAATTCAATGAAACATTTTTGCATGAGTGTATACATTTACATCAGCGCGAGCACGTTGAGCAATGGCGCGACTTCTACGAGTCTGCCTGGGGCTTTAAGCCCTTGCCTAAGTCAAAGAAACTAGTAAGGGATGTGGAGGAGCGTCGGCGTATAAATCCTGATACAATTCGTGAGCCGCTTTACATTTGGCGTGACCAATACATACCCGTTGTTGTTTATAAAAATCCTGATGATGCTAATTTGCGCGAAGTTAGATTAATTTTCTGTCGGCTAGATGGTTCTTGGGCCTCTGTAGCACCTCCAGGATGGATGGATTTATTTGGCACATTGGAGCCGTCTATATGTGAGCATCCACATGAAATGGCTGCATATTTCTTGAGTGATAATGAAAATCCGTTTGATTCTATTGCAGCACGTAAGATTAGGGCATGGTTATCACCTAAGTAAAAAATTGATAATTTTGTACTGTATATTTAATTTATAAATATTACAAAATGGAAGAACAACAGACCCCTGTATTGGATGAGGCTACTGAGGAGATTTTGCAGAAATGGCTATCAATGTCACGTGAGGAATTGAAGGAAACTGAACCTCTACCCTACGATTATAATAATGAATATCTGGAAGAGATGCGCAAACAAAATCATATTAGTCAAGAACTATTAGTGCAGGCAAAGATGTTTAATAAAAATTTTGCTTCGTTAGTAGTTCTTATTGGTCTAAGTATTATATATGTATGTACTAAAAAATAATATCCCGGGCCAATAGGTATAGAATGTCAATGACACCGGAAAAATTTCCCCCGTCGAGTGTTTCACTCGACCTCCCTAATTGTCAGGGGGTACCATTTAAAGAAATAGCGGTCAAATACGCGACAATGGATGACAATGAGATTGACCAATTAATTACTGAACGTCAACCTCCATTTCCCAAACCGAATCCATTGCCGATTGAAGACCAACCTTTAACGTTGACAGCGGAATACAATAATTTTTTTAACTATTCTAATGGTCGCTTCAATCAACTCGAAGGTGAAAAGATTCCAGATTTTATTGTAAGAAATAGAAATACTATTGCTGCTGATAGAATTGCAGGTGAAAAAACATGGCCGCAATACTATCCATTAGAAGCTATTCCTGAACCTAATAATGGCTCTACATATATTTCTATCAAAGATGCGCGTAAATACTATGGACTTACACAGAAACTAGTATATAGTATTTTTCTAGGACTATTAAGGAAGATATATGAGATGGCTCGAAGAGCGGTAATAAAGCACCGAAGAGCGGATGGACCATTAGAGGAATCTGATAGAAAACGTATTCATTTAATTATGTTTTTCTATATAAAAAATCTTCGAGACTGTGGAAGTTATCTTCCATTAAATGTTTTGGTAGGACTAGAAGGTGAGGAAAATTTGGAGCCAGAGCAGAAGAGAATTTTACACGAAATATTTCGAGTCGAAGGAAGACATCCGAAGAAACGTCAACAGTATTTCAATGGACTTCTATCAGGAGGTGCAGGTCTGGGTGAAAGTAAATCTGTCAAAGAGCTTAGAGCAGCGGAGAATTTAATTATTCGTTTTGGTAAATTGAATAGAGACAACAAGTATGATATTATATTGACAGACTATCAATATTTACCCTATGTACCATTCTTTGATAATGTGCATTACCATCTTGCTTTTGGTCCAGAGCGCGAATATAAATCGACTGGTACGGATGGTAAAAAGGGGCTGTATTATTTACAGGGTTTTCATATCTCTGACCATTTTGGATTTGGTAAAATGTTTTTCTATAATCATGGTTCAAAGATACCAGCTGATTCTGCATTACCCCATTTAAATGGTCCAATGCCTAATACTGAATACAGGATTAGGGAAAGGCGTAAATTAAATGAAATGCTAAAAGAACAAAAAATTTTTGGGACACGCTCTAAGCGTTCAGCGTATTCTAAGCGTTCAGCTCGTACGAAAACGCGTAAAACAAGGCTTAGCTTCTAGAGCGCCATTGCTCCCCACAGACATTGCAGATATATAGGAATTTCATATTAATTGCATCATATTTAATGTAAATAACATCAGGTTTTTTGCCACCTTTAATGGAGGGGCAATCATCATTTTTGCACGTGATGTTATCTACATGTGGTAGTGTAGGGTCAAGACGAGTGAATTCATTTACAAGAATTTTATAACCCTCATTAACTTTCTCCTCAAGATTTGTAAAACTAACTAGACCACCACCTTCCTCTGCCTCTGTATGTCCACAATTACGACATTGTCTTGATAGTTTTCCACCATCAGTCATATTGAGATATAGATAGTATCGACAAATAGGGCAGAATTTCATGGTAGTTGATGCTTTAGCGCTGTCATCAGTACTAGGAGTGGAGGACATCTTTCTACTAATAAGATTTAACTCGAGTTGTCTAAGTAATCAATTTTAGGAGGCGCGCCAATAAGTAGGTCTATCAATCCACAGTATTAATAGGAGCTAATAATGACAGGAGGAGCATTAATTCAATTAATCGCTTACGGCGCCCAGGATGTATATTTAACAGGTAATCCACAAATAACTTTTTTTAAATTGGTGTACAAACGTCATACAAATTTTTCAATGGAGTGGGTGCAACAAAAAGACCAGAATTCTAATGGTAAATTTGGCAAGCGTATGGAGGTTGTAATAGAGCGCGTCGGTGATTTAATTGGCTCTATGCATCTAGAAGTGACTGTACCACCACTATTACAGGAGCAGCCGGGTTTTGATGCTAATGGTAATGAGGCGACTAGTACGTGGGTAGGTTTCTGTAATTCATTTATGCATGCTGTTGTACGCTCCGTAGAGATGCAGATTGGTGGGCAAATGATTGATAAACAGTATGGAGATTGGCTGGAGATTTGGTCAGAAATATCATTGGATGAGGGTAAGCAATATGGATATCGTCAAATGGTTGGTAAATACTATAGTGATTATTCATTGAAATATAATGCATTACCTACTTTGTGCAGGTCTAGATTCAAATTTCGTTTACCATTACAATTCTGGTTTAACAGAAATCCCGGATGCTTTTTGCCGTTAATAGCATTACAATATCACGAAGTTCGTTTTATTTTTGACCTTCGTTCTCCGGCAGAGTTAATTCGTAGTGATGTGAACATACCTGTTCCATTGGATTATACTGGTAAGACATGGAATGCAGAGGATATTTCATTATGGGCAAATTATATTTACTTAGACACTGATGAGCGCAGGAAGTTTGTGACGCAGTCGCATGAAATGCTGATAGAGCAATTACAGCATAATATGCCAGTTGGTATTCCAGACCGCGCAGAGAATTTTAATACAAACATGGAGTTCAATCATCCATTGAAGGAGATGGTGTGGGTAATACCTAATGCGACTGCATGTGAACTATCAGGGAATTCATTAATTGGCAATGATTATTTTACATATTCACCGAATATTTATGATACGTTTGAATTTGCAAAACTGATATTTAATGGTAATGACAGATTTGATGCAAAACCAGCGGAATATTTTAGAAATGCTCAAAACTATGAGTATCACTCACGCACCCCAATGAAATTTGTTTATACATATTCATTTGCATTAAAACCAGAAGATTTTCAGCCTTCCGGTACTTGTAATGCATCACGATTAGATGATATAACATTAAATTTAACATTCGACCCTAATTGTTTGAATACGAATCGTCAGCTTAGACTATATACACGTAATTATAATGTATTGCGAATTATGAACGGTCAAGGAGGATTAGTATTCTCAAATTAAGAAACAATAAGTATAAGTAATTTATTATGTGTAATAAACTAATCCTAAAGGTTTTGAAC
>JACCDY011213053.1_pt1 | contig 10817 bp, 19 predicted proteins | sample 7446391 | NCBI WGS metagenome assembly JACCDY01 (sample SAMN15323451, study PRJNA562643) | freshwater metagenome | isolation source: river surface water | place: USA:Blue River Watershed | collected 2017-08-18
GATACTTATATTTTCTGTGGTAAAAAAGGATCACAATATCGTCAAGTTGGAAATGCTGTACCTCCATTATTGGCAAAGGTGATAGGTATGAAGATATTGTCACAAATGCGATGAATACAAAATAGAACTTTCTCTAATCATTTACTATAATCAATAAAAACACTATGAAAAACCTATTCAACCTATTTAAAAGAGAAAAACAAGAAACAGACATACAAGATACACTCATCCATGTCCAAAAAGCCATTTTACATGAAATGGGGAAAAGACTATCTGAAGAATGCTCAGAAACTCATAAAAGAGTGGAAGAAGCCAAAATTGCTGCAGCTATAATGAAAGAAGAAATAGAAAGGAGATCCAAACAATCCGAAAAATCCAATCTATTCACTTTATCCCCTAATGAAATAATGCTCAAAGCCATCAAAAGCAAAAATACCTTAGCCATAAAATCCCTTATCGCTATGGGAATGAATCCTAATTTCAAAGACGAAGACAAAAGAACACCACTCTATCATTCCATATTCTTCAAAAAACCTAAATTAGCCAAAGAACTCCTTGAACTCGGAGCAAACCCTAATCTCATAGATAGATTCGGTAAATCACCACTACATACAGCTATTAAATATTATGCTATTCAAATAACAAAAGAACTCCTTGATAAAGGAGCCAATCCTAACGAAATCATCAATGGTGGTAATACTCTCCTACATCTTACCACAGAAAGAAAATCACTAAAACTAACCCAACTCCTCTTAAAAGGAGGAGCGAACCCTAATACGCCAGACTTATTAGGAGAAACACCACTTTTCATAGCCATACGCTTAAATCATAAAAGGATAGTAAATGCTCTCTTGAAAAGAGGAGCAAATCCACATATAGAAAATCATTATGGAAAAACGCCCATACAATTAGCCCAAGAACTTAACCGAAGCGAAATACTTACTATAATGCAATAAACCATAGAAAAGGGCTGAACTCGTATATCGGATTTAGCCCCATATTATTTGGGATATATAGAACATATAATCACTTTTAATCCCCCAAGAAATGAACGAGTTACAAAATCTATCAACTGAATACCTATTTGAAAAATTATTGCCATCAGTAATTACTAAAGATGGAGAGTGCTTTCATATTAAGATTTCTAAATCAAATGAAGGAACAACTATAAGTTATGAAACCTTAGAAGGATTACAATTAAGCGGATCTCTTAAATCCAATAAGAGTTTAAGAATAGTAATAGAAATGATAATATTTTGGATAAAGACCTGTGATATGGTTACATATATGCCTTATGAATATAGAAAGAGTTATGAAGGGGTATTTAATATCCATATAGATAATCCAAAAGTGGTCATTTGGTAATTTACCATATCAAAACTTTAATCCCTGATAATAAGATTGATTCATTTCTTCTTTCATACTATCTTCAAAACCTTACCGAAATGAAAGTAGTGTTGTATTATACTGAATCCAAAGAGAGATTGAATTATAGTAAGGATTTTGATATATAGATTAAAATAAAAACAAATGTATATGAAGTATATTAAACTTTTTGAGAATTGGACAACTTCTTCAAAAAAAGAATCAGAAGAAATACTAAATGACTATTTAGAAGAATTTGGAATAGAACGCCTTAGCAGTTTAGAATTAATGGATTTTAATTTAGAAGGCGGAGAAAGTGCTGATACATTAAGAGGATATGCGAGCGATTATGCTAACGAGATTGCAACCGAAAGAGCTAAATCTATTTCATACAAACGGAGTGGTGAATGGGATAATGATAGATACGAAGAAGATGAATGGAATAATAGCCAATGGTAAAAATAATCTAAATGTCAAGTTTACAATGCATTCGTGATAATGAAGGTAATACCCCTACGATTTTGCAAAGACTGAAGAACTTAAAAATCTATTAAGACCATGAAATACTAAACCCCTATATGAATCATATGGGGGTTTCTTTTTACCAATTTAGATTTCCTACCTATCTCAAAAATCCCTTGTATATCTCACCCACTTTTATTATCTTTGTATAAATTCAAAATAATGAGATAGGATATGAATATATCAGTATTACATCAAAAAATGTCTGAAGCACTTTTATCAGGTAATATACTAGCAATTGAAATTCTTCTTGAAATAGGAATACCTATGAATTTAGAACAATTGACAAAAAAAACTCTTGAAGATTTAATTTTTAGTGCTGTAGAAGAACGAAAGACTACAATAATAAAATCAATCATACATACAGGCATAGATTTAAACATAAAGAATAATATCGGTTTCACATTGATACATCGTGCTAGTTTAGAAATTGAAATTCTTGAAATTTTCATAAATGCTAAAGTGAATGTCAATATGCAAGATAAATTTGGTCGAACAGCATTACACTGGGCTGAAAGTAGAGGGGATATTGATGTTTGTAAAATATTGTTAGATGCTGGGGCTGATGTAAATATACAAGAAATGGAAATTGGTCAAACAGCATTACATTCGGCTATATGGAAAGAGGATATAAAAATTGCTCAGATGCTTTTAAATGCTGGGGCTGATGTAAATTTGAAAGATAAAAAGAAACGAACAGTCTTAAAAGAAGTGGAAAAAACTAATAATTTAGAAATGATTAAAATTATTAAGATGCATGATTTGAAATCGGCTCTTGTATCTTAAAGTTTCACCCATCTCAAAAAACCCTTGTATATCTCACCCACTTTTATTATCTTTGTATTGTTATAGTTTATATTACTCATCGGGAACACTATTATGCCAATCCGTCAAGAATATGTATCATTTGAAGAAGCGAGAGCATTTGCTCATACTAAAAACCTGAAAACTCAAAAGGAATGGGTTGCATTCTATAAAAGCGGAAAGAAACCCCAGAATATCCCTGCAACTCCTAACTGGACATACAAGAATGTAGGTTGGCAAGGTTGGGGAGATTTTTTAGGAACTAATACCCTTGCAACATTTAATAGGGAATATGTTTCCTATGAAGAAGCAAGGGCATATGCACATACACTTGGATTTAAAGGCGTTGAAGAATGGCGTGCATACGCTAAAACAAAAGCATTGCCTCCCCATATCCCTACGAATCCTTATCAAACATATGTAGGTAAAGGTTGGGTAAGTTGGATAGATTTTTTAGGAACCTCTGAACTGAAAGCCAATAAGCATATACCATTTGAAGAAGCCAGAGTATTTGCTCGTAATCAGAACTTGAAAACTCAAAAGGAATGGGTTGCATTTGTTAAAAGAGGGAGGAAACCTCAAAATATCCCTGCAACTCCTCAACAATTTTATTTAGGCAAAGGTTGGAATGGTTGGTGGGATTTCTTAGGAACTAATCCATCAAAGGTTGTAGAAAGGGAAGAATGTTTAGAACTTCATTAATTTCAATGGTTTTGAAATAATCCTTGGAAATACCATAAAGAAATACTATACTTGTAATAAGTAGGCGTTCAAATTGATGCATACAAAGCCCCTCTGAATCAACTCAAGGGGTTTTGCTTTTTAATAGAGTCCTGATATGGTTTTAACTTTGTATTTTTCAACAGCCGAAAGTAATCCATCACTAATAGGTTTCGTATCATAACTTACTGGATGCAAAGATTTTTCAATTTGCTTTTTATGGTCTTCATAACTATTATGAAGATACAAGTTTTTAATTTCTTCCAATAAGAGAGTAGTGTCATATCGAATATCAAATAAGTTCTTACATACCTCTGCAAATGTATAAGGTCCCATTTGTGATTTAGAGTTAGATTCTATTACTTTCACTTCTTTTTGAGGAGTAATAAACAAATCCACAGTATAAATAGATTTTACATGAGAACCTAATTTTTTATCTAAGACTTCAATCACATTGTTAATTTTTTTCAAATAAGGAAATCCTTTGAGTTCTTGGGGAATATAAACAAAATCAATTATTTCATTTGCTTCCTTTGTATCAATGTTCTTTTTATCCTTATATTTTGCTATGCGTTCTATGATATAAATTACCTTTCCATCTAAAACAAATGCTCTAAATTCATGTATATGCTCAACATATTCACAATATAAATCAAATTTTAATGTTGATGATTCAAGTTCTTCTTTTGTATCAAATTTTTCTATTCCAAATCCGAGAGATCCACCATCAGGTTTTGCAACAATCGGAAAATCTAAATTTTTAATTGCATCTCTTTTAGAGAAATATGTTTTAGGCATAAAATCATATTGCTTCAAAAGATTGTAATAATCTCTTTTACTTTTTGTAAAGTTATCATTCATCCAAAAATCTATTCCCCCCTTTTTATTCAATCTTTCACGCATATACAATAATTTATCGTATTTAACATCCTTGACATCTAATGGTAATGAACTATAACTGAATACCTTATCCCCTTCTTTTATTGAATCAATCCAACCCTTTATTTCTTTCATAGACATATCTTCTAATATAATCACTTCATCAAATAATGTATCTATAAGCATATTTATTAATTTGTGATTCAGAGAAGTATCTGGACCAATCATACCCTTCAAATTATTATCATATTTAACAAAGTATTTTTTGGGTAATTTAGAAGTAAAGGATTCAAGTGTTAATATCCATTTCATGTCTATATTCTAATATTTTCACTTATATATCTTTCCTTTATCTGAATCCAAATAGGGCTTCTTCAAAAAGGTTTGGGATTTAAATAACATTTGGAAATGATTCAAAGTTTTATTATCTTTGTATCAAGTTAAACAACTCATCTGGGAATCAGCACTATGAAAAAGAAAATAAATGCCATCAAAGTTGAACCATTTGTAAAACCGATTAATCCTCAACACATGTCATTAGATCAATTATTTGCCTTAACCAAATCAGTTGAAAGAAGTAGAAAGAAGAAACAATATAAATATCTCTTTATCAATACCAAATAAGGAAATAAACTATGAAAACCAAAACCATTGAAACCATTGTAGTCATTTTACTTTTTGTATTTGTAACCATAAAGGTAATCCTATAATCCTTTGCCTATCTCATCCATTTTTATTATTTTTGTATAAATTCAATAATCACATAAGGAATAAACAAATGAATCAAGAAGAATTAAACGAAAGAATGTATGAAGCGATTGAAACAAAAAGCACACTTGCTATCCAAATGCTACTTGAACAAGGAGCAGAATTTAATTCGGGATATTGTGCAGAATCTACACTACAACTTATGTTGATTGATGCTACATTTCGTGGACATGCTAATGTAGTTAAATCTATCGTAGATACAGGTATAAATGTAAATTTCAAAGATAATAAAGATATGTCCCCTTTGCATATTGCTACATTTCGTGATAATCCTAAAATTGTGCATATGCTTTTAGAAGCTGGGGCTGATGTTAATATGAAAGGTATTCAAGATATGACACCCTTACAACTCATTAGAATGTCAGAAAAATCTAAATCTGCTCAATTACTTTTAGATGCTATCAAGAATAAAAACTCAATTCAATTAAACTAACCTATGATTTTTATGGAATCTTAGGCAATAAAAAAAGATTTACCTATCTCATCCATTTTTATTATTTTTGTATAAATTCAATAATCACATAAGGAATCAGGAATATGAAAAGCTCAAAAACTTTAGAAGAAAAAAAACGAGAAGCGGTGGAAAACCTCAGTAAAATTCTAAAAGAACTAAAACGAAGTGGAGAAGAAAAACCTGACAATTCAGAAAATGATGAAGAAAACTCCCAGATTATGCAGAATGATCTTATATTCACAAGTGCTGGGGAATTACTAAATCCAACAAATAAAAAATAAATTTGGAAATGATAGGAAGTTTTATTATCTTTGTATCAAGTTAAATGAATCACATAAGGAATCAGGAATATGGGAAACACAGAAATGATTAAAGTCTTGGAAACCGAAGTTGCTAAAACACTTGAAAAACTGGATAAAATCCAAGCTCTATTAGAAGCTCTGAAACAAGAAGAACCAAAGGAAACTGAAAAATAATCCTGTGAATGCAGTAGTTTTATTATCTTTGTAATGAATTTAGCACATTTTTATTGAAAGGAATTTAATATGAAAGCAAGTAATAACTTACAAGCCATAAGTGGAACGAGTTTCCATAATCATACTTTTATTGCAAGTGTGAATCAAATAGAGAAAATTTTAGGCAAAGCATCCTATGAGCAAAATGGTGGTTGGAAAGTAAATTTTGAGTGGGTGGCTGAAACAAATTCTGGTCATATATTTACCATATACGATTATAAAGAGTATAGAACAATCTCCTTAGATGAATCAATAAGATGGCATATTGGAGGTCATTCAGGATCTATAACAGAAGAAGCACTCTCGGAAATTAAAGAAGAACTTGAAAAATTGTAAAAATTGGTTTTCATATTTCTCTCCTTCATTGTAGGGTATGTTATCTTTGTGATAATGTACCCTATTTTTTATATACAATCCAAATGGAGTTTTAATCCATAGAGTGATTGAATCCAAGAAAGGTTTTAATCCAAGAGAGGTTTTAATCCAAAGGGGGTTTGAATTTAATAGATGATTTAATCTCAAAAGAAATCCAAAAATAATTTTAATCAGGAAAATTATGAATATTACTTTCTGTCAAATCTTCCTTTCTTTACTTATGCCAATCACACAACGAATGATTTTATATGGGAATCAAATCATAAATAAATGGAAAAGAAAAAAACATTTGCATATCTCAAAAAGTTTTATTATCTTTGTATTAGAAATCAAGGAGAATTACTATGAATTTAGAAAAGGCATATGAGAGTATTCTTTATTACTGCATTAAAAAGAATATCGAAGTAGTTCCCAGTAATGTTTGGTCATACGATCATACTGAAAGAATAATCACAGAAGTATGGAGAGGAAAGGCAACTAAATCATGGGTTTATACAATGCTCCATGAACTAGGTCACGCTTTGAATCGTAGTAAAAAAAGTTTTTCCTATAAGAGCTGGAGAATTTCAGAAATTGGCGAAAGTGTTACCATTGATAAGGTAGCAACTGTTCAAATTATGAGAGAAGAAATTGAAGCATGGGAAACAGGTTTGAAATTAGCTAAACGCCTGAACATTCAAATTGAACGGAAAGATTACGATACATATGCTTCAAACTGTCTTATGAAATACATGAAAGAGCTTCCATTACAATATGAAGCAAGAAAAACCAAGAAATAAGCCACACAAATCCATCAGAATAAACGAAAGTCTTATTTACATATAACAGCATACTATTCAGCATTTCATCGCTTATATTCAATTTATACAATAGAGTTTGAAATCGTGTGTGAAAAATTCACATCTGAATAGAAGCGAACGCAACCGAACACGCAAGAGCGAACGCAACCCCGAACACGCAAGGGCGAACGCAACCGAACGCAACCCCGAACACGCAACCGAACACAATAAATAAAAAAAAATAAAAAACATTTGCATATCTCAAAAAGTTTTATTATCTTTGTATCAAGTTAAACGAATCACATAAGGGTCAGCAAAATGTCTACAAGATTATCAATCAAGCAATTCAAAGAACTATATGAAATCGAAAACGAAGATCAATTTATGGATAGCATCGAAGCGTGGATATTTGATGGTCCAGTTCCTGCCATATGTTCTGAAGGATGTGAAGTTGAACCAGATGGAAGATGCTCACACGGAAACCCAAGTATTTTAATTCAAATTGGAATTTATTAAAATTTCCTTGCATATCTCAAAAAGTTTTATTATCTTTGTATTAAGTTAAACGAATCACATAAGGAATAAGGTTATGAAAAACACAAAAATGATCAAAGCATTGGAAAACCTAATTGCTAATGCCCAAGCCCAGTTAGAATCCCTAAAAAAAGAAGAAGAAGGAACAACAAAACAACTAGAATTTTATCGCAGATTTGATTCTGATATTCAAACAGATGGTATCGAAATTGCGGCTTCATATAACTCTCATATAGAAATCAAAGATACTGTATTTCTTCAAAAACGTAAAAACTATAATGAAGCGGCTGCTGAATTGATAAAACATGTCAGGTCTAAAATTAAAGAATTGGAAAGTATGAATGGTTCAGATCCTTCATAAAAACTAAAATTTTCCTTGCATATCTCAAAAAGTTTTATTATCTTTGTATAAGTTTAATTACACACTATAAGGGATTAGGATTATGAAAGTAGTAAAAATAGAACCACAATCAGTTTTAATCCAAGATAAAAATATAAAGGCTTGGATTGATGTTTGGGTTGAAGATGAAGATGTCCAATGCGAATGGAATCAATATATCTTTAATACAAACAACTCGAAAGATTTAGCACTCAAAGAATGGCAAGAAAATAATTTTGAAATGGCATCAAGTTTGGCAATATATGCTTTAGAAACCGCAGGAATCATCATACAAGATGAAAATGGCGAATGGTATAATGCAGATGATGAATAAAAAAACATTTGCATATCTCAAAAAGTTTTATTATCTTTGTATCAAGTTAAACATTCATATAAGGAATCAGGATTATGTCAAGAATTAAAAAGCAACTAGAAATTTTTGAAGATATTCAATATAAAATTGAAATGGATGGTATCGAACACGCTTTTGAATTTTCATGGGAAGAAATTGATGATCCCATATTTCATAAAAAACGTAAAGATTATCTTAAATCTGTTGAAGTATTGAAAGAATATGTTGATTATCAATGTAAATTATTGAATAGTGTGAAGGATTTAAAACTTTAATAAAAACTAAAATTTTCCTTGCATATCTCAAAAAGTTTTATTATCTTTGTAACAAGTTAAACATTCATTCAGGAGTAAGGTTATGATAACCAAAGAAGAATTAATAGAAGAAATTAAAGAGCAAATCTCAAATGTTGAGGGATCAATTCAAACTTTGAAATATTCAAGAGAATCTGTTGAAGCAAAACTTGATGGCAAAAAAGATGAATTGCAGAATTTTACAGTAGATCCAGAGGATTATGAAGAAGAGTTTTGCGATTTCTTAGATGAAGAAGAAATCCATATTGGAAGCATTACATTTTTACCGTCAGAAGTTTTGAAAGAGATGGATCCAGTAGCATATAGGTATGCTTTGCAAGAGTGGGCTGAAAATCTGGATATAGAAAGTCTGGATGAATATGTGGAAATTGTAGAAAGAATTGAAGAACTTGAAGAAGAACTAAATGAATTAGATGAAGAAATCTCACAATTGGAAGATGAAATCATCGAATTAGAAGAAAAAATAGAAGAAATAAAAGAAGAGGAAGAATCCGAATAAATATCTTTGAGTTTTTTCAAAAAATAAAATAAAATTTGCATAATTGCGTTAAAGTCCTTATATTTGTATTAGAAAGTTCATTGAAATAAATAATTCTCCTATGCTCGAATCTGTATAGGTGAAATTGATACGAGGTAGTTGTCCCCTCAACATTTCTATAAGATCATTTCACTTATACAGACTTCTTTAAGGAATGAATATAGTTTGTGTATTCCCAGCACAACAATTCCAACTATGTGGGTGAGTATGTGGTGAAAGTCAAAGACCTGATTATAAATCTACAATGGCATTTCCCCTGATACCCTTGAGTATAACACGATGTTCCTCTATCGAACATTATTGCAACCAATGGATTTCTTTGCTGCATTTCATTATTTGCAAAATGTGTTTATGCTTCTTTGAAAGTCATCTTTACTCACTCACACAGTTGATGTTTATGATACCCCTAAGCCGACACAATGTGAACTCGTAGAAATATTTATTGTATCCTGATCCACCTGACCACCCCTGAATGTAAGGCAAGGTTGCTTATATCTTAGTTCCCATATGGTATAAGCAACCGAACCTTTAGAAAAGATTTGTTTTTTTCGTAATTTTTTATTATGTTTGTATTAGAAATTAAGGAGAAATGTTATGAATATATTAGTTGTAAATTATAATGATTCTGATGAAGATGTTATGATTTTCACAGAACGCTTTAGTGTTGAACAAGTTGAGAAGATTTTGACTGAAAAGAATCAGTCTTTTACTGAAATCTATGAAGTCTCAGATGATGATTTGCAATATTATTGCTACGAACCCTGTTGGATTTAATCAGCATATATCTAAATTTTGAGAGTATATTTTGCCCCACATAACTTGCCCACATCTCTAAATATTGATGAAAATAAAGGCAAAAGTTCAAGTTTTATGTGTAAAAGTAGAACCACGACCCCATATAGAAAATAGTTTTCAATAATCAAGGAGAATGATTTATGCTTACAAAGAAAAAATTGAATGCAATTCAAACATTAGAAGAATTACAAACCATTGGAAGAGTTCGAGTAGATATAGGTTATAGAGGAGGAACAATAGGTATTTCTTCAAGTGAGGTTTCAGATCAATTAGGAATACCTGATGAACTGATGCCAAGAATGTTAGGTGCTTTTGTAAATTATCTTGGTGGTGGAATAAGAGGATCAATCCAATCTTCAACATACAGCAATGAAATTACAGGAAAGAAAAAAGAATTGTTAGATGCTTTGCTTGAAGCATTTGTCCGAGTGTATGAAAATATAGAAAATGAAGAAGGTCTGAATAGTGAGGAAGATGAAACAGGAGAAACAAACTGGGATGCTTTAGCAACAAAATCTGCCCGAAGATCAGGAATTTCATCAGCGTATTAAAATTTCTCTTGCCCATCTCAAAAAGTTTTATTATCTTTGTATTAAGTTAAATTATCATTCAGGAGTAAGGTTATGGCAACAACTCAAAGAAAAACGGCATCTGAAATGTTAAAGCAGTACAATTCTTCAAAAAAAGAAATTCTACAAACAATCAAAGATATAATCAAAGAAAA
>JACCDY010822665.1_pt1 | contig 10814 bp, 10 predicted proteins | sample 7446391 | NCBI WGS metagenome assembly JACCDY01 (sample SAMN15323451, study PRJNA562643) | freshwater metagenome | isolation source: river surface water | place: USA:Blue River Watershed | collected 2017-08-18
TGCCTGTGAGCTTTGGCGGCGTCACCTTCACGCCAGGCCAGCGCCTGGTCGCCGATGAAGACGGCGTCATCGTGCTGCCCATGGGGCTGACCGAAAACGACATCGCGGTAGACGAAGTCGTGGCCGCCACGGCGGCTTATGCCGCCAGCGCGGGCAAGCCGGCATGACACCCAGGACCTTGTACCAAAAAATCGTTGACCTGCACACGGTGCGGCCGCTGGGCAAGGATGGGCAAATCCTGCTGTACATTGATCGTCAAGTTCTCAACGAATACACCAGCCCGCAGGCCTTTGCAGCCCTGCATGCCGCGCAAAGAGGCGTCTGGCGCCCGGCGGCCTCGCTGGCAGTGGTGGACCACGTCAACCCCACCACCCCTGAGCGCAATGCGCGCACCATGGTGATCGCCGATGCCGACCGCGCGCGCCAGGTGCACACCCTGGCAGAGAATTGCCAACGCCACGGCATCGCGCTGTTCGACATGCTGGACGATCGCCAAGGCATCGAGCATGTGGTGGCCAGCGAGCAAGGCCTGGTGCTGCCCGGCATGGTCATCGCGGCAGGCGACAGCCACACCACCTCGCACGGCGCCATGGGCGCGTTGGGCTTTGGCATTGGCAGCAGCGAAATCGAGCATTTGCTGGCCACGCAAACGCTGTTTTACACGGTCATGAAAAACATGCGCGTGCAGGTCACCGGCCAACTCGGCGCAGGCCTGACCGCCAAAGACCTGGTGCTGGCCTTGATTCGCCAAATTGGCGCCGATGGCGCCACGGGCTACATCATCGAGTACACCGGCGAAGCCATTTCAGCCATGGGCGTGGAAGGCCGATTGACCTTGTGCAACATGAGCGTGGAGGCCGCAGCGCGCGGCGCCATCGTGGCACCGGACGACACGCTGTTCCACTACCTGCAAGGCCGGGCCTTCGCGCCCAAAGGCGAACACTGGGACACCGCCATCACCGCCTGGCGACAACTGCACAGCGACCCTGACGCCTTGTTTGAGCGCGAAGTGACGCTCGATGCCTCAGCTATCGCGCCCATGGTGACCTGGGGCACCAGTCCGGACCAGGGCGATGTCATTGGCGCTGCAGTCCCTGACCCTGCACACGAGGCCGACGCTACGCGCCGGCGCAGCATGGTGCGTGCGCTGGACTACATGGGCTTGCAACCGGGGCAGGCACTGGAGGGCTTGCCCATCAGCCATGCCTTCATTGGCTCCTGCACCAACAGCCGCCTGGACGATTTGCGCGATGCCGCGCGCGTGCTGCGGGGGCGGCGCGTGGCACCGGGCGTGCGCGCCATGGTGGTGCCGGGCTCCACCTCGGTGCGACAGCAGGCCGAGGCCGAAGGCATCGCCCAGGTGTTCATCGACGCCGGCTTTGAATGGCGACAAGCCGGCTGCTCCATGTGCGTGGCCATGAACGACGATCACTTGAACCCTGGCGATCGCTGCGCCTCCAGCACCAATCGCAATTTTGAAGGCCGTCAAGGCGCTGGCGCGCGCACCCACCTGATGAGCCCCGCCATGGTGGCTGCCGCTGCGGTCAGTGGGGCCCTCACCGATGTGCGCAGACTGTTGCCGATCTGAGGACGCACCGCATGGAAGCTTTTCATTCATTGATCGGCATTGCCGCTGCCCTGCCCCAAGCCCATGTGGACACCGATCAAATCATGCCCAAGCAATTTCTGCGCGGCATTGATCGCCAAGGCCTGAGTCAGGGTTTTTTGTTTGACATGCGCTTTGAAGCGCCTGGCAAGCCACGGCCCGACTTTGTGTTGAACCGTGCGCCCTGGCAGCAGGCTGCACTTCTGATCACCGGGCCCAATTTTGGCTGCGGCTCCAGCCGCGAGCATGCGGTGTGGGGACTGCGCGAATTAGGCCTGCGTTGTGTCATCGGGACCAGCTTTGGTGGCATCTTCAGCGACAACTGCGCCCGCAATGGCGTGCCCGCCATTGTTTTGCCAGCGCACGAAATCGATCGCTTGATGGCCTTGGCCCAAGACCCCAGCAACTGCGAAATGAAGGTCGACCTGCGAGCCCAAACGGTCACCACGCCGGGCGACGGCCAGGTGGTGTCTTTCGAATTCGACCCTTTGCGCAAGCACATGCTGCTCAACGGACTGGATGCCGTGGGCCTGACACTGCAGTACGCCGACGACATCCGCCGCTTCGAACAAGGCTATTTGAAACAGCGACCTTGGCTCTCAGCCTGAGCCGAAGACTTTTGCCAGCGCGCAGTGTCAGCGGACCATGCAGGGTCGCTTGTTGTCAAACTTCCAACCGGGAATGAGGTATTGCATGGCCACCGCATCGTCGCGGGCGCCCAGGCCGTGCTCCAAATACAACTGATGTGCCGCCGCCACTTTGCTGCGATCCAGGGTCACACCCAAGCCGGGCTTTGGGGGCACTTGCACATGGCCATCCACAATTTGCAAGGGCGCCTCGGTCAAGCCATGGCCGTCTTGCCAGATCCAATGGGTGTCGATGGCCGTCACCTTGCCAGGTGCCGCCGCCGCCACATGGGTGAACATCGCCAGCGACACATCAAAGTGGTTGTTGGAATGAGAGCCCCAGGTCAGACCCCAGTCACGACAGGTTTGGGCCACCCGCACCGAGCCTGCCATGGTCCAGAAATGCGGGTCGGCCAGGGGGATGTCCACGCTTTGCAGCGAAAGCGAATGCGCCATTTGCCGCCAGTCGGTGGCCACCATGTTGGTGGCGGTGGGCAAGCCGGTGGCGCGCCGAAACTCCGCCATCACTTCGCGGCCACTGAAGCCTTCTTCGGCACCGCAGGGGTCTTCGGCATAAGCCACCACCCCTTGCATGTCGCGCATCAGCCGAATCGCGTCTTTGAGCAGCCAGCCGCCGTTCGGATCGAGCGTGACACGCGCTTGCGGAAAGCGCGCATGCAAAGCCTTGACCGCTTCGATTTCTTCCTCGCCAGACAACACGCCGCCCTTCAGCTTGAAATCGTTGAAGCCATATTTTTCGCGCGCTGCTTCGGCCAGGCGCACCACCGACTCGGGCGTCATGGCTTCTTCATTGCGCAAGCGGAACCAGGCGTTGTCGGCGTCGGGCTCGCTGCGATAAGCCAAGTCGGTGCGGGTGCGATCGCCGACAAAAAACAGATAGCCCAGCATTTCCACCGAGGAACGCTGCTGGCCTTCGCCGAGCAAAGCGGCCACGGGCAGGTCCAGGTACTTGCCCAGCAAGTCCAGCATGGCGGCTTCCACAGCGGTGATCGCATGGATGGTGGTCCGCAAGTCAAAGGTCTGCAAGCCACGCCCACCGGCATCGCGGTCTGCAAATTGGGTGCGCATGGCGTTCATCACGGCCTGCACGTTGCCAATGGACTGTCCCACCACCAGGGCCGTGGCGTCTTCGATGGTGGCACGAATTTTTTCGCCGCCTGGCACTTCGCCAATGCCCGTCTGGCCGGAACTGTCGGTGAGGATCACGATGTTGCGCGTGAAAAACGGGCCGTGTGCGCCCGACAGGTTCATGAGCATGCTGTCATGTCCTGCCACAGGGATCACTTCGAGGTGGGTGATGCGAGGGGTGGAGGTACGTGTCATCCGTTGGCCTTGGAAGGGTGATTTTCTGAACAGTTTATGCCAGTGCACAAAAGCATGCTCAGGCTACTTCATATTTTGTGCATCGTCATAGAGAGGCCAACTGTCTGCTGGAACCAAACGACCCGCCTAAAATCAGCCCAAGGCCACCCCACAGCATGGAGACCCAATGAAGCCGCTGACCATCCAGATGAACGACCAGGACAATGTGGCCATCGTGGCCAACCAAGGTGGCCTGCCTGCAGGCACCGCCTTGGCCAACGGACTGGTGCTGAAAGACGCGGTACCCCAAGGCCACAAGGTGGCCCTGACGGACTTGCCGGCGAAGTCTGCCGTGGTGCGCTATGGCATCCCGATTGGTTACGCCCAGAAAGACATTCCTGCAGGCAGCTGGGTGCACGAGCGTTTGCTCGACATGCCCACGGCCCGCGAGCTCGACAACTTGCCCATCGCGACCGTGAAGCCCGCGCCTCAACCGGCGCTGGAAGGCTACACGTTTGAGGGCTACCGCAACGCCGATGGCTCGGTCGGCACCCGCAACATCCTGGCCATCACCACCACGGTGCAATGTGTCTCGGGGGTGGTGGACTATGCAGTGCAGCGCATCAAGTCAGAGCTCTTGCCCAAGTACCCGCAGGTCGACGATGTGGTTGGGTTGGAGCACACCTACGGCTGCGGCGTGGCCATCGATGCCGAGGGCGCGGAAATTCCCATCCGCACCTTGCGCAACATCAGCCTGAACCCCAATTTTGGCGGCGAGGTGATGGTGGTCAGCTTGGGCTGTGAAAAGCTGCCTCCCGAGCGGCTCATGCCCCCCGGCACCATTCCCATCGCCGATCAGCGCGGCGACGCGCAAGATCTGGATGTGGTCTGCCTACAAGACGATGCGCATGTGGGCTTTCTGTCCATGATTGACGCCATCTTGGCCACGGCCGAGCAACACCTGCAGCGCCTGAATGCGCGCCGGCGTGTCACGGTGCCGGCCAGCGAACTCGTGGTGGGGGTGCAGTGCGGCGGCAGCGACGCGTTCTCGGGCGTCACGGCCAATCCGGCCGTAGGCTATTGCACCGACTTGCTGGTCCGTGCTGGCGCCAGCGTGATGTTCTCGGAGGTCACCGAGGTGCGCGATGGCATCGACCAACTCACCTCGCGTGCCACCACGCCGGAAGTGGCCCAGGCCATGATTCGTGAAATGGCCTGGTACGACGCCTACCTGCAGCGCGGCAAAGTGGACCGCAGCGCCAACACCACGCCAGGCAACAAAAAGGGCGGCCTGTCCAACATCGTGGAAAAAGCCATGGGCTCGATCATCAAGTCGGGCACCTCGCCCATCTCTGGCGTGCTGTCACCCGGCGACAAGCTCAAGCAAAAAGGGCTGATTTACGCCGCGACACCGGCCAGCGATTTCATTTGCGGCACACTGCAACTTGCCGCAGGCATGAACCTGCATGTGTTCACCACCGGTCGTGGCACCCCCTACGGCCTGGCGCAAGTGCCGGTGATCAAAGTGGCCACGCGCAGCGACCTGGCGCGGCGCTGGCACGACCTGATGGACGTCAATGCCGGCACCATTGCCGATGGTCAAAAAACCATTGAAGAAGTGGGTTGGGAACTGTTCCACCTCATGCTGGAGGTTGCCAGTGGCCGCAAGAAAACCTATGCCGAGCAGTGGAAGCTGCACAACGCCTTGGCTTTGTTCAATCCGGCGCCGGTGACCTGAGCGCGCATCGCTGGAAAAGGTCTACGACGTGTGCAAGCCAGCTCAACACACGGCACTGTTTCAATCGCCTTGATGGCCCGGCGCTGACTGAATCATGGCCACCATCTGATCGAGGGCGACGCCCCAACCTTGTTCGAACCCCATAGCCGCATGGGTCTTGCAACCTTTTTCATTGGCATGCTTCACGGTGGCCGTGTACAGCGTGCCTCCCTCGTGATCGGCCAATTCAATGATGGCCGTGAACATGAAGCCCGCTTCGTCCGACCCACAGGTTTCGGTCACCAAACTCGGTCGAAAGCCAGCAGAGAGCGCGTTGGTCCACACCAGTCGTTTGTGAGCCTCGACTTCCAGGTAGCAGCCCAGGTTGGGGAACAATTGGCCTTCAGGAGACTGCATGGTGGTTCGAAAGACACCCCCAGGACGCAAATCGATTTCGCAGTCAATGGTGACCCAGGGACGGGGGCAGAACCAGGGCTTGAGCCGCTCGGGCTCGGTCCAGGCGCGCCAGATTTCTGCGCGGGGGACGGGCACGGTGCGAGAGAAGTGGAGATCCAACTGCGTAGCGGTTTGCATGGGGCCGAGATTAACAAAGTTTTTCAGGAAACACCACGACAGGTGTCATCGCCAAAGGTCTGTGTACGTCCCGGCGGGATCGTAATCGCTGGCCTGCTTTTCGGGATTGAAGCGCCGGCTACCGCGAGGATCTGTGCCCCGGCCAGCAAGGTACAACCAGTTGCCCTGGTTGCTGTACACATCGAAGTCGATCAGTTGCGACTCAAACCAAGCAGCGCCGGCACGCCAATCGCATTGAAGGTCGTGAATCAGGTAGCTGGCGACGTTTTGTCGCATGCGGTTTGAAAGGTAGCCGGTGATTGCCAGCTCACGCATCGCAGCATCAACGAAAAGCTGACCTGTTTCACCCTGGCACCATTGTTGAAAGGCGCGCGGGTGGTGCGCCGGCGCTGGCAAGTCGGTCAGACCCTGTGGGCGATAAAGCCGCACACCGTGCTTGCGGTGTAACCACCGGAAGTGATCCCGCCACAGCAACTCAAAGCAGATCCAATATGTGCTTTCGTTGGCACCCTGTGTTTGCTCAAACGCTGCAATGGCAGACCAGGCTTGGCGCGGCGACAAAGCGCCCGTGGCCAGCCAGGGCGACCACTTGGTGGAGTAATTCACGCCTACCAGTTCATTGCGCGTGGTTTTGTAAGTGCTGGGCAAACCACGTTGGCAGTAGTCAGCCACATGCGCCAAGGCCGCGCGTTCAGCGCCATGGAATGCTGGCGATGCCATGGGGAAAGAAGTGCGCGCATCTTGCACCGGTGAAAGGGTTGCGGAAACGCCTGGCCAAGTTTGCAGATGGCTGGAGTATGGCGCCAGCACCGACTCTGGCGGCAAGGGTGGCATTTGATGGACAGCGGTTAAAGGCGGTGTGGGTTTGATGTGGTATTTTTCCAAGACTTGCCGAAAACGCGTGAAGGTATCAGGCACCTCCTCTGGCGCAAAAGGCAGCGACTCGGGCGCCATCAGCGTGGATTGCCAAATCGTTTGAACCCTCACCCCGCGTTCTTGCAACTTCTGAATTTGCAAGACTTCATAGGGCGCGCAAATGTCTTCGCAGACCAACAGGGGCTGTTGAAGCGACTGCGACAAGGCCGCCAAAATTTCTACCGGCTGTCCTTTGAACGCCAGCAACTGACTGCCCAAGTGCGCCAATTGATCAGACAGTCCCTGAACCGCCATGGCGGTCCAAGCCTTTCGACGGGAGCCGACGCGAATGAAATCCCAGTCAGTGTGACTGTCCTCGTCTACATCGGCAATGTAAATCGGCAACAGCCAAACCCGATGATCCAAGGCGTACTTCACCGCCTGCTGCAAGGCCGGCTGGTCGTGCAGACGCAGATCCTGGCGAAACCAGTAAATGACACCGGAGACCACAGGCAGCTTGTTCACGCAACCTTCAGGCGCTCACGCGCAATCGCCGAGACACCGTTCTTGCGAATCATCCACTGAATGGGCAACGAGCCTGCCTGCAACGCCAGACGGGTGGCTTGGCTTTGCAATGCACAAGCGGGCTGTCGGCCAATGAGGCTCAACACCCAGGGCGGCATGACATCCATTGCACTTTTCAAAACCAAAGCGATGAAAGGCCTGTCCAACAGGTCCGTGGGATAGGCTTCAATGATGCGCAAAATTTCCTGAGCGCGCGCATCAAAGCGAAGTGCCGGCTGATAGTCCAGCAAGGCTGCATTGGCCGCTTGCAAAGTCAGCGGCAAATCCCCCGCACCAAGCAAGCCACCGATGCGCGACATTTCGCGGATGTATTGGTCGCATTGAGCGGCCGTCAGTGGCTGCAACGCAAGGTGTTGGTAGGCAGCCAAAAAAGAAGTGATCTCGGCCAGATGAACCCAGCGAATCAGGTCGGGCTCGTTCGCGGTGTAGGGCTGCCCCTGCAAGTCGAGACCGCGCACCTTGGCATGAATGGCATTCACGCGCTCGATGGCCTTGAGCGCGACCGGTTCGGCCGCGTAAGTGGTGAGCGCCACGAAATACGCCGTTCGCCCCAATCTTGCGCGCAAGTTGTGACGGAAATCGGAGTGGTCCCACACCGCCGCCAAGGCCCTTGGGTGCAAACACTGAATGATGAGGGAGGACAAGCCGCCCACCATCATCACCGTGAGGTCTTCGTGAACCCGCCAGGCCATGGAATCCGGGCCCAAAAGGCCAGGATCACCCTTGGGCTGTTTAAAAACATCCAACGACCCCACCGAACCCGTGATGCGGCGGATCCGTTCACCAATGAGGTTCACGAGCAGTTCTTCAGTGAGCGCTTTTGTAACCATCACACGCAACCGCGACAAGACCCTTTGGAGTGGCAGAACATTTTGCGGTCATTCTCCTCTCAAAACCCACGCCCCTAGAATTCAAGGGTCATTCACGCCATCCATCGATTGCAGCCATGAGCTACCAGCTGGTTTGGTTCAAACGCGACTTGCGATGGCAAGACCACACTGCCCTTGCCGAGGCCTCGAAGCGGGGCAAGCTTCGCTGCATTTACATCGTGGAGCCTGGGCTTTGGCAACAACCCGATGCCGCTTTGCAGCATTTCGAGTTTGTGCGCGAATCCTTGCATGCCCTGGATGCGGCCTTGCGCCAACTGGGCGGCTGCATTGAAATTCACACCGGCGAGGCCCGTGCTGTGCTTTCGCGCATTTGGCGCGAAGCGCCCTTTGCCAACCTGCACTCGCACCAAGAAACCGGCAACCAGTGGACCTACCAACGCGACCTGCAGGTGGCGGCTTGGTGCAAGGCGCATGACATCGCCTGGCATGAGCATGCGCAATTTGGCGTGGTGCGCGCCCTCAAACGCAGAGAGGGCTGGCAAACCGCTTGGGAAGCGCAGATGCAATTGGCGCAACAAGATCTGTCGGCGCCGGTTTTTTGGAAAGCACCCGCCCCCGAGCCCTTGCTGTTACTGGCCCCCAACCATCTGACACATGACCCGCCGCTGCGACAAAGAGGCGGACGGGCAGAGGGTCTGGCCGCATTGCACAGCTTTTTGAAGGCACGCAGCTTGGGTTACCGCGGCGGCATCTCCTCGCCCCTGTCGGCGCCCGACGCCTGCTCCAGGCTGTCGCCTTACCTGTCCTGGGGCTGCCTGAGCATGCGCGAGGTGGTCCAAGCCACGCGCGCACAACTTGCGGCCTTGCCTCCGCAGGCGGTCCGCCACCGCGCGGGGTTGACCGCTTTCATCAGCCGCTTGCATTGGCACTGCCACTTCATTCAAAAGCTGGAATCCGAGCCCGCCATCGAGTTACACAACATGCACCGCGGCTACGATAACCTGCGCGAGCAGGAATTCAGCATGGCGCACTTTGAGGCGCTCCAAGCGGCAAGGACCGGCTGGCCCATGGTGGACGCCTGCGTCACCATGCTGCGGGAAACGGGCTGGCTCAATTTCCGGATGCGCGCGATGCTGGTCTCGGTGGCCGCCTACCCCCTGTGGCTGCATTGGCGCCCCGTGGGCGAATGGCTGGCTCGGCAATTTTTAGACTATGAGCCAGGCATTCACTGGAGCCAGCTGCAAATGCAATCGGGCACCACTGGCATCAACACCACGCGCATCTACAACCCCATCAAGCAAGCGCAAGACCACGACCCGCATGGCACGTTCGTCAGACGCTGGCTGCCTGCCATGCGCAACGTGCCAGCCACTTGGGTGTGGCAACCCTGGCTGATGCCCAGCACCCTGCAACAAAGCCTGGGGCTGCGAGTGGGCGTGGACATTCCACAGCCCCTGGTGGACTGCGAGCAAGCCACCCGAACGGCCAAGCAAAGGATTTACGAAAGACGCCATGCCCCCGAGGTGCGCTCGGGTCGCCAAGCGGTGATAGACAAGCATGCTTCGCGCAAAACTTTGTCTTCAAAGAAAGCATCCCTCAAGGCGCGTCCCCAAGCAGCGCAACAATTGGGCTTTGATTTCGAATGAAGCCCTCCCCTGGGATTCGCACATGAAGAAGCGCACGTCCGCCTGGGTCTTGCTGCTGGTCACCGCAGGTGTGCTCCTGTCGCACCTGTCCTGGGAAGAAAAAGACAATGGCCATCTGCTGATGGTGGATGGCGTGGCCTTGGATGTGGTGGGCCATGCCCGAGACCGCTGGACGAAAGTCACCCGACAATGTGAATCAGTTTCTCGCGTGGGTGAAACCCATGACCGGTTTTCACAGTCACTGGCCGTCATACAAGCCTACAGCCCACCTGCCTCAGCGTCAGCGCAACTCAGAAGCCTCTGGTCGGTGGGTGATTGGCTGTTGGCAGAAGTGGAATTCAACGACCTGCTGCCTGCGGTGGTGCTGCTGCGCGCCTCGCAGACAACTTGGCACGTCCAGCCTGATGCGGTTTGGAGCGGTCACACCCGGCCATGGAAGGCGGCCCCTCACATTCGGCAGTACCTCCAACAACGCGGGTATCCGGTGCCGTCTGCCTTGTACGACTGCTTTGAGCCGCAAAGCGAGGCGTTTCGCTGACCATTTTCTGGGCACTGAAACCGTTCTCTACCTTTGCCGTAACGGCCGCAACAACTCTCCCAGCCCATTGTGGTCAATCTCGCGCATGAGGGCCAGCAAGCGACCCAACTCCCCTTTGGGAAACCCCTCGCGCGCAAACCAGTGCAAATAGTTGCCCGGCAAATCGGCCAACAACTTGCCTTTGTGTTTGCCAAACGGCATGGTCAGGGTGACCAGTTTGTGGAGATCTTCAGGATTCATGGTGTCCCATCGTAGCAAGCATGACAGGCGCGTGAAAAGGCTTGCAGTACCATGCCCGCAACCATTCAAGGAGATCGCCATGTTCAGTCACGTCATGCTCGGTGTCAACGACCTCGAAGCTTCCCGCAAGTTTTACGACGCCGTGTTGGGCACGCAGGGCCTGGGCCCGGGCGTTGCCAACAAGAGCCGCTATTTCTACCGCAGCCCCACGGGCACCTTTGCCATCACCACGCCCATCAACGGCCAACCGGCCA
>JACCDY011237686.1_pt1 | contig 10813 bp, 10 predicted proteins | sample 7446391 | NCBI WGS metagenome assembly JACCDY01 (sample SAMN15323451, study PRJNA562643) | freshwater metagenome | isolation source: river surface water | place: USA:Blue River Watershed | collected 2017-08-18
AACGATAATCAACAAATCTCTCTCTCTAATGCTTCTCTTAAAAAGAACAATGAGGATAATCTTAAGTCTTTATCAGATTTAATGAGTGATCATGATTCCATTTTAACGGAAAATAATAATCGAAAGAGAATTATTGAGGAATTGACTAATGACGTTGCGACTCTTTTAGAAAAGAATAGTGAAGATGTCAAAACAATCGCTCAATTAAAGGATGATAATGAAGAACTGGTTAAGAATAACGATGAACTTAAACGTAAAATCGACCACTTAGAAGAGTCTTATGATGGTCTCTTATCTCAACAGAGTAAGAAGAGAAGAATCAATCAATAGATTCCACGATTGGATTTCGACAAATGCAACCATTTGGTGTCATTTCGAGATATTTAACAGTCGCCATTTTACCGATATATTTATCCTTATTTTTCATATATTTTTTATAAATTTCCCTTCTCTTGCTTATTGTTCCAACCGGTATAGCGCTAAAAGTCTCGTTGCTCTTAAGGCATTTTAGCGACCATATTATAGCCCCACTTTGAGTACCAGTTCCGGCCTTCGCCCCAGTAACTTCAAACTTCTTCTTTTTAAATTCCTTTGTTCGTAAAACATCGTATGATTTCGCGTTAAATTTATAAATCCCGTCCATATTTCTAACAATCACACCCTCATATCCCTCATATATGTACTTGACATTTAAAGAATTTATCTCGTCAATGTCATTAACAACCACTGCATCGACTATTTTAAGGTATTTAAATGAATGCTTTTTAAATATATTCAAAAGCTTCTTATATCTCTCTTTAAATGGCATCTCTTTATCATTTAAATCGAATATATCGAATATATAATAAGATATCTTCTCCATATTCTTCTCCTGTTCAGCTGTTGCATACTTTTTCATTACACTACTACTAATCTCTCGTAAGTTTAGGCCAAATTCATACAATTCACCATCTAGATAGATATTTCCGCCGGATAATTCTGTAATCTTTGAAATTTCCCGTTTAATATGATGTAAAAATACGAAATCTTTCATGCCCTTAGATTGCATTATGACGTCGCCATCGACGGTTATATGCGATAAACATCGAAATCCGTCAAGCTTCTTTTGAAGATACGCTGGATAAACTATTTTATGACCATAATCGTCTAACTTGTGAGCACCCATCGGCTTTATGACCATGTTTTTCGTTTTTGTTTTATGTTTCTCTTCCGCAAATCCACTCTCTCGCTTTTTGCGCCATAATTGCTCAATCTCAGTTCGAGCTTTGCTCAAAGAAGCCTTTAATTTCCTTTCCGGTTTGGTTATCTTACCACCAATTATGCCATACTCACGACAAACATAATATTTTCCATTAAGATCTTCCTCAATCCATATTTTCCAATATCTTATTTTCCCATTACACTTGATATATAAAATGGGCAATTGATCGACTTTTTTACTTTTCATATAATCCCTATAATATAGTGAAAGAGAAATTATCCATATCTTTTAGAATATTATTAATGCAATTAATTCTTTTCTCTAAAGGATTTGCACCGGCTGTCTTTTTCGAATATATATGAATCTTCTTCTCTATAGAGAGAGCTAAACTCTTGTTTAGACCCAAAATGAAACCATAATAATCCCATGTACCATCCCCTTTGCGAGAAGTCGTATATTTGGCACCACCTTTGAGAAGACCATTATGCTGTCTTATACGCCTATCTGGATTATTGGTAATTCCTACATAAGTACAATTGTTAACATTATTTGTTAGAAGATAAACTATGTAATTATTATTTTCATCCGGATTATTATCCATCTTATATTATATGAAAGAGATTATAACAATTATTATAAACTTGATTATAATAATTTATTTAATAAAAAATCATTATTATTATGCAAATGATGCCATCAATAACAATTACATACAGCTATCAATATTCCTTTTGTTTAATATTTGCTTACTAACGATTTATTCATATCACTATATTTCATATCATAGTAAGAATAGTATTGTAACAAACATAAATATAACTTTTGCAATTTTAATTATAATATATATTGTAGCAAAATTTTATCATATCTTTATATAAATATAGATACAAATATGAATATAAAAAATATTTTTGGATATATACTTTTAATTTTACACAAAATGATTATTCCATTATCTTTTATTCTATTTCTTTATACAAACAATGTTATATTCTTGTATCTTATTCTATGTTACTTTAGCATGGTTGTTGTTTCATGGATGATATTTGGTAGCTGTCTTTTGACAATATTTGAGAATAATTTATTGGATCAAAAGACGATTAGATATAATAGTGGACAGAATAGAAGTTATACATCAATACAGATTGAAAATATTCTTGGTACATCAACGACAACAACACATAAAATTGCAATATCAATACCATTATTTATGATATTTGCTGTTTTAGCGAAAAGATATTTTTTATTAAACAAAAATAATGTCAAAATATTGACTTAAAGAAATGAGTTATTTATATTTTACATATTATAAATGGAAACAGAAAATACAGACATCACAGAGGAAGTTAAAGAAATTCCTAAACCAAAATTTTATGCATTTGATCAATCAAAAAATTATAAGAAATTTATTCAAAAGGCAAAATATGGAGATATAGTTGAGAAAACAACAAAAGAATGGATGAGCTTTGATTATAACAAAAAAACCGTTAAGATAAGTTTTGAATTTCAATTTGGATATGATTTTGACGACGGATTCTTTTGTACTAATATAACACATTTAAAAACAAGTAGAAAGATTGATGAAGAGACGGAGAATGAGATGTTATTCCATATTAAGAAAAGATTTCCTGATTTACATCATTTGAGCTACTAATTAGGGAACCAAGGTTCCCCTAAAACCCCTCCTTTTATTTTTAATTTATTGTTAAATTAAAAACTTTTATTAAATCATATAAAAGACTATACTTAAAAAACAATTTTATAAAAAAGGGAGGAACAACAGGTTCCCTAATAAAATATATTTTATATATTATAGTATATAAAAATAAATGCTGATTCAAAATATTACATCATTTGAAGATTTTCAAAATTATTTAAACACTTATCAAACAGTTATTGTTAATATTAGCGCAACATGGTGTAAACCATGTATGACAATTAAACCATTGCTTGATAAATATATTAATGTCATAAATGCAACAAAGACCGTTTATCTTAAGATAGATTATACTATTTATGATGAGGATTCGCGATTTGAAGATTATTTTCATATGAAGAAGATTCCATACTTCATATTTATTTGTAATAAAGATGTTAAATATAAATTTGTTTCAGGTGATTTTAATGAGGTTTCTAAGAAGATTTTTGATTTTGTTGCAGGAAACGATGTTTCCCGCACCCTTCCTTCTCCTTTAGATTTTGATACAGGAAACAACGTTTCCCGCACCCTTCCTTCTCCTTTAGATTTTGATATGAATAAAGATTTTTAATTTTGTTGCATAAAACAACTTTTGCTTGCGCATTCCGCTTTGGCAAGCGCAAGCTTCGCCTACGGCTCGCGAACCTTGGTTCCCTAATAAGGAGGGGCTATGGGGGAACGTAGTTCTCCATTTAGATATTTGTTATTTTGTTGTAAATATTTTCATAAGTGAATGCATTGCTAAATAATAGAGTACATCCATACCATACAAAAAATAAGAGAGAAAATGCAATGATATCACGTGTATTTATCTCTCTGTTTAAGAAAAAAGGTCGTAAAAATCCTATTAGAACAAAAAATAAAAAAGTTGTTATGCTTATGTCCATCTTTTGTAAGTCTGACAAATGGTAATATCTCATAAATATATATTAGATAATTATAAATTTAAAAACAATAATTAAATAAAAAAGGAGGGGCTATGGGGAACCTAGGTTCCCCATTAATGGTATATCACTCCATTACTATCACTATTTATCGAATTGCTTAACTTCTTAGTAATATAAAACCAAAAGCAATATAAAGAAGCGATTAATGCACTATTGTCTAACATATTACCTTCATTTAACGTCAATACAGAAGCAAATAGACCGAAAAATAATATTATAAAGAATGAACCGAAAACAAGTTCGTAATATTGATATAATTCTAATTTAGTTGAATTGAAATATTGCAAAAATAGAAATACCATTTCAACTATTATAAAAATCTTTATATATTCCATATTATACCTTTAGAATAAAATTTTGAGATTGAATTATATTATAATTGATAAAAAAATTCTTTAATGAAAGTATTAAAAATACTGAAAAGGTACACCATACAATGTCCCAAACAACTATATCAGTTGCAGTATAATACATATATATAAAATAAAGTAGAGAAAAGATAAGTGTTCCTATAACAATTTCTGTATATTGGTAATTAGAGATTAGCATATATAATAAAATAATATAATTTATTATTTTATATTAGAATTAATAAAATTATTTATGTGACAATCGTGATGCATGTTTTTATGCTTTATGAGCTCGCATTAATGGTATATTCGTTGCTTACGGGACGATTATCTTTAACTATCGCAAAAATATAACTATTATTCTGCAGAGTGTTTTGAAATATGGCGGTATTAGTATTATAAGTAGAGGTAGTCACATTATACCAGATTCCGGTAGAAGATTTAAATCCCAACAAATAACTACTATTAGCATCAAAATTAAAGCCACTTACAGTAAATTTTGTACTAACACCTCTAGGAAAAGGATTTGGAGTAATCGAACTTATATATGTATAATAATAAGTATATGTTACAGAGTTTGATACAACAGTTCCATTAGTTACAGTAACATTAACAGTAGAAGAACCAGAATTGATACTAGAGGATGGAACAGTAACAGTAAGTGATGTTCCATCTACATTTACATTTACATTAGTAGCATTTTGTGTCCCAAAAGTAACAACATTTGGTATAGTTGATGCCGTAGAAAAACCACGTCCTGTAATAGTAACTGAATTACTACCAGATGATGGTCCTATATTTGGAGAAATTGATTGTATAGTTGGTTCATAATACCGATATTCGATATTACTGTTAGATTCAATAGTATTAGAATCTACGATTATGGATAATGTTACATTAACTAAAATAGTAAAATCACTACGTGGAACAGTAGCAGTAAGTGATGTTCCATCTACATTTACACTTACATTAGTAGCATTTTGTGTCCCAAAAGTAACAACATTTGGTATAGTTGATAATGTGGAAAAATTTTTTCCTGTAATAGTAACTGAATTACCACCACATAATGATCCTTGACTTGGAGAAATTGATAGTATATATGGTCCATTATAAGTATATGTTACATCATTAGATTTGTAATTACTCATTGTCACGTTTACATCAACGTCATAATTATATAGAGAAGTCGCAACTGTTCGTACTGGAACAGTTACAGTAAGTGATGTTGCGGTTGCAATTGTGACAGTAGCATCTAGTGTTCCGAATTTGACTATGTTGTTCGAAGCAGTTGTAGAAAAATTATTTCCTGCAATTACAACTGAATTACCACCGTATATTACTCCATAATCTGGAGTAATTGAAGTTATAACGGGACCGTATCTATATGGTAGAGAATCAGAAGTTTCATCCATAACCTCAACGGTTACGTTAACAGAACCATCTGTAGGAGTAGTTCTAGAACTGGGCACTGGAACAGTAACAGTGAGTGTTTCTGTAGTTGCATTTGTAACAGTAGCAATTTCAGTCCCAAATTTTACTATATTAGTTGAAGTGGTTGCAGAGAAATTAGTTCCTGTAATGGTAACTGTATCACCACCATTTATTGAACCATTATTAGGTTCAATTGTTGTTATTGTAGGTTTTGTTGATGGAGGAGCAGTACTGCTTCCATCTTGAATACCAGCTTCAGCATCATCATCATCGCCACCTGGAGGCATTATTATTTATATATAATACCAATATTTTTTTTTTAATTAATAACTTATATTATTTTTATTTATATAATCTATATTTTTATTAACGTAATATATGTTGTTATATGTTATTCCAAATAATTTCTTATTCGTATTATTTAATTTTGATAATTCATTAATGTAATTTAAATATATTATTAATTTAGTCTGCATACATAATAATTTATCGACATCATTAATTTCTTGTAATATTTTAATTAAAGAAACTGTTTGAGGTATTATATATAAATCTAAATTATGAAAAAATAAATATAAATTATTTGATGTATTGATTGGTCCATTTCCATAATATTTACTTCCAATACCTAATGAAGATCCAGAAGCAGTTAAAGAATCAATATTTTCAGTAATAACATTCAATAAAGATATAATCTCCAATAAATCTTCTTCTGTCTTTGCAGTCTTTGATAAATTTAATAATTGAGGTAAAAGAACATTTCCTAAATAACTAAAAATTCCTTGATCAACACTATTTATATATTTATATTTATTCATAGATCCATTTGCAAAATATTCAGTAAGTATTTGTAAATTTGAAAATATTGGATTACTTGAATATATTTCGATAATATGACTGATAATTAAATCAATTATATTTTCAATAGATACATTAATATTTTTAAAAGCTTTAGTTAAAGAATCATTAATTATTGAATCGCCAAATTTACATATGTTAGTGTATTTTTGACAAATATCTTCAAATGAATTAATTGGTTCAATAATTTCTATAATATAATATCTGTTAAAAATATTTCCTTCAGTATCAATAACATTTAAATACATATTTATAATATTTGCACTTGGATCATCAGGTGAATAAACAATAGGTTGCAATGCAGACACATAATAAATACCATTAATCTTTACAATTTCCATCAAATCAGAATTTGCAATTACCATATTTTCACATGTTATGTCTGTATCAATTCTTATTAATAAATCACTAATATTACTATTTGATATTTCAAAATTAGTAAAGACAGTATTTGGTCCAGGTATGTAATTTAATCCATTGTACTTAAAATATGAATCACTCATAAAAGTATTGTAAAGAAAGAATGGAACAAGTGGATCTGTATAATTAAATATTTCAAAATTTCCTAAAGAAAAGTCAGGCATTTGAAAAACAACTTGTTCAGTGGTGTAAATAATTTGAGAGTTTACTTTAAATGCCCTTAAATAAACATTTAATTGTTGATCTAAATTTTCTGTAAGTGTTATGAATTGAATCGGTGTAGTAGTGGATAAAATATCATCTTCTTTATTTAAATCATTAAATATCCATTGATTACCATCAACAGTTGATATCATATTATTTAATTGAGTATATGATTTAAGTATATAAATAAGTGATGTATCAAAAACAAGAAACTTCATTGGTCTATCTTGAATAAGCTTTTCAGTTGAACCAATAACAGTTGTTTTAACAGAACAACTTGAATTCATATTTTGATTTATTAAAGTTATTGCTTGGTCAATAACATTCTTATTATTTTCTACAGTAGATTTAGAAACAGAATCTGCAATATTTTTTGCAATAGAATCAGCATCTTCTTGAGAAAGAGTTGAAGTAGCACTAGCACTTGCAGTGGCAGTAACTGTACTATTATAAATATCTGTTTTATCCTCAGCAAACGAATATTGAATAGATTTAAAAGTTTCAGTCATTTTATTATATATATATATAATAAAATAAATCAGAATAAAATTAATTAAAAATAAAATTAATTATGTTTTATTGCTTTCAATATAATTATATACATCTAATATAGTTGTTTTTATTGTAATAAAATTAGGTTTTATTGGTATATTTATATATTTATTAAGCCAACCGATTAATTCATTTAATGATAATGAATCCAACCCTAACATATATAAAGGTGTATTTTCATCATAATCTTCAATATTACCTCCTAATATTTTTGATAATCTTTCTTTAATAAGTTCAATTGTTATTTCCTGGTATATTTCTTTATATTCATTTTCAATTTCATCCTTTAAAAAAGATGACATTATTCCATTATTATTTAATAATTCATGTAAATTATTTAGTGAATCATCAATATTTTGAAATTTTAATAATGTATTTTCAGTAAGATTTATATTATTATTAATTACATATCCAACATTATCAATAGCACCCCATTGAATAGCCAATCCCTTTTTATTATATTTTATTCTTTCACTTATAATTGTTTCAGCCGAATTATTTGCATTACTATAATTTGTTTGTCCGGCATTTCCAAACAATGAAACAACAGAAGAAAATAAAACAAACGCATCCAAATTACTATCAATATTTAATTCATCACAGCAATCATTTAAATTCTTCAATCCATTGTATTTTATATTATAAACACTGTTCCATTTCTCTTCAGTCATATCCTTAAACATAATATCATTTAAAACCATTGCAAGATGCCATACTCCTTTTAAATTTTCTTTATACTTATCAACTAATAATAAGCATTCTTCTTTATTAGAAACATCGTACTTTTCAATAAAAACTTTTTCTTTTCCAATTTCTAATAATTTATTAAATTTATAATATTGATTTCCAGTTTTTATTCCATTTCTTGAAGTTAAAACAACCTCTTCAGCACCATTATCAAACAACCATTTAGCCAATTCTAAACCAAATCCTCCTAAACCTCCTGTTATTATATGGGTACCACTAGTTATAAATTTATAGGAAACTTCATTTGTTGTAAAATCTTCCATATCAATAAGTACTTTTCCTCGATGTTTTCCATTTGCCATATATCTAAAAGCTTCGTGAACATCATTAGCATTAAAAATAGTATAAGGTAATGGATTAACAATTCCTTTATTCAGATCATTTTGTAATAATTGATATAGTTTTTCTTTATAATTTTTATTTTCAAACATCATTGCTAAATCAATAACATGATAACTTATATTTTTTTCAAAAATCTTTAGACCAACTTTAGTATTATTCATAATGTCATACTTACCGATTTCACAAAAATTACCATAAGGAGCAATAACATCAAAAGATGCTTCTAAAATTTCATCACTTAAACTATTGAGAACACAATCAACACCTCTTCCTCCTGTTTCTCTTAATATATTTTCACGGAATGTAGTATCTCTACTATTAAAGATTCTATTTTCATGTAATCCAAAAGTATCAATTATATATTTGACTTTTTCAGGAGAACAAGTAGTAAAAACATCAATACCCATTTGCATGCAAAGATAAATAGCTGCATGACCAATACCACCTGATCCGGCATGAATTAAGACAGATTGTCCTTTTTTTAAATTTGCTTTTTCAAATAATGCATATAAAACAGTACAATAAACAGATGGAATAGTAGAAGCTTCTTCAAAAGTCATATTATCAGGGATAGTCCAAGTAATAGTATCTTCAACCCAAGTACTTATACTACTTCCTTTAGAAAATCCCATAACTCTTCTATTTTTATTTAAATCATAACCTGTGAATTCGAAACCAATAATAGAATTTTTAAGTTTTATTTTTCCAAAACTAATCATAATATCTCTAAAATTTAATGAAGCATATTTAACCTTTATATTTGTTTTATTCATTATCTGCCATTTTAAAGAATCAATATCTCCAGGTTTTTTAATATATAATGATATTGAATTAAAATTTTTATTTAATTTATCTTCATCGTTATTATTATTGATACTGACAAATGTTCCATGAATTTCTTCTTGAAATGCATTAAATTTCATATCGAAATTTTTAATTGAATTTAATTCTTCTTCCGTAATAATATCATTTTTATTTAAAACATATAAAGTATCATTTTCAGTTTCTCTAAGAATTGATTTTAAAAACCCAAATGAACCATTGTTAACATATAACTGATTTTTATTCAAATCAACATCTTTCCAATTATAAATAATATTTTTTTCAATATCTTTATTTGATTGATTAATATATTTTAATAAAAATATTCCCATATGATTTGTTCTCGAAGAATATATTATTTTCAGTTCAGGTATTCCATTAATTAAATCAATCCATTCTTCAAATGACATCCATAATCCATAACTTCTTTTATCAGTTGCGGTGGTCCATATAAAAGAATCTAATCCCCATAAATATAATGGATAATCATTAATAAATTCTTCTAAATAAATAAATCCTCCATCATTTAAATTTAATAACATATTTTTTAATGATTCTTTGATATTTTTAGAACAATGAATAGCATTATTACCTAAAATTAAATCAAATTTTTCATCAGTTGGATATTTTGTATTGATGTCATACTTTTCAGTTTTGAAAAATTTGTATTTTTTGTCTAATTCATTTAAATAAACCGAATGTAAATCAGTACATGTATATTTAAAAATATTATTTTCAATAAAAGGTAATATTTTTTTAGTCAATCCACATGTTCCAGAACCAATTTCACATATATTTAAAAATTTACCGGTATTTTCATTTTTTATAATTTCAGCAACTATATTAATCTCTTTTAATGTTGATGCATAATTTTCATCTGTATAAAACTTTCCATAATCTTTGTGTAAAGAAAGATTTAAAAATACATTTTCAAGCAATTTAGGTAAGTCACAATATATTTCATTTACCATATCATGAATTTTATTGTTAAATTTAAGTTGATATTCATCACTTTTATTTTCTAATTTAAAATAGTTTAAATATTCATATTTTTCAATATATTTATTTCCATTTTCAGTGTGTAAAAAATTATTTAATTTATATTTCATATATGTAAGGATATCTTTAACAGTTTCATTATATATCTCTGAATTTTCACGTATATTTAATCCATATTTTACAAATATTTGTTTTAAATTAGTTAATTTTTTTGTTTGTTTTTTATTAACATGTTTAAAAT
>JACCDY010716235.1_pt1 | contig 10810 bp, 5 predicted proteins | sample 7446391 | NCBI WGS metagenome assembly JACCDY01 (sample SAMN15323451, study PRJNA562643) | freshwater metagenome | isolation source: river surface water | place: USA:Blue River Watershed | collected 2017-08-18
GGCGATTCCTTCAGTTTCTGGTGTTTGTGATGGAACATTACCTTCTTCAACTATACAAGTTTCAGATCTATCAAAAGTAACTTTAAAAATTTCAAATACATCCAATGCATTTTTATATGCGAACCTAAACAATGATAATGTTTCTAATGTTGATTTAACTAATTCTACAATATCATTCAGAAAAACATACAATATTACAATTTCTGGAAACTCATACAACACTCCTCTACCAGAGTCAGACACAAATCTTGTTTTATCAGATTTTGATGAAGAAGACTACAATCTTACATATGTGAATACTGGAGTTGTTGAATCTTTAAATGATCAGAAAATATCAGTATCAGGGAAAACAGTTACATTAAGTAACTTAAGTGTTGCTAGTGGTCAAGCACTGTTAACTGTAACTTGGAGAAAGATAAATTGCAAAGTAAGAGGTAAGAAATATAATAGATGCAATACTATAACAATTTCTGGATCCTCCTCTATTTTATCTGGTATTGGATCAACATCTTTAAATGATGGATTAACTTATAATGTAATATATGGTACTAGAGTACAAGATAAAGAAATATCACTAAATGTTCCAGATGTTGAAAGTGTTATTGATATAATAGAATCATCTGGTAGTCAGAATCCATCATTACCATACCTGATTTTAAGTAATCTCAATTCAAGTTTATCTAATGTAATAAAAGGCGAAAAGGTAATCGGATCATCTTCTGGTTCCATAGGTCTCGTTGTATCTTCAACACCAGGATCAAATAAATTAGAATTCGTTTATTTAAATGAAAATAGATTTATTATTGGTGAAACAATAAATCTAGAAGAATCTTCTATTTCTGGTATCGTTCAACTTTATTTTATAGGAGATAAGAGCATTAAAAACTCATTCTTATTAGATGATGGTCAAAGAAGTGAATATTTAGATTTTTCAAGAATAATAAGAAAGAGTTCCTCTTCGGCACCAACTAAAAAAATAACAGTCGTATATAACAATTATACAATAAATTCATCCGATGAAGGTGATTTTATAACTATTAATTCATATGATAGAGATAGATATGCTTCAGATATCCCAACAGTTGATGGAATATCACTATCTGATGTAATTGATATTAGACCTAGAGTTTCTCCATATACTGGATCCAAGTCTCCATTTGATTTTGAATCAAGGAAATTTAATTCAAATACAAATTCTTCAGAAAGAGTATTTGCACAAAATTCATCAATAATTCTTTCATATAATTATTATCTACCAAGAATAGATAAATTATTCCTAACAAAAGATGGTAAATTTATAGTTTCAAAAGGTGTTCCTTCATTAACTCCAAAAGCACCAAATGATTTAGATCTTGGTATAGAAGTTGCTACAGTTTATTATCCAGCATATCTTTATAACGTTAATGATGCGAAAATCATTTTGACTAATAATAAGAGATATACGATGAAGGATATCTCAAGACTTGAGGATAGAATTTCAAATATTGAATATTATACTTCACTATCTTTACTAGAAACAGATACACAAAATCTATTATTAAGAGACTCAGATACAGGATTAGATAGATTTAAGTGTGGATTCTTTGTTGATAATTTTAAATCATTAAATGGCGGTGATACATCAAATCCAACATATAGAGCAAGTGTAGATATTTCTGATGGATCATTAAGACCAAAACATTATACAACATCAATCGATTTAATTCTTGGATCAGAATCTTTAATTGGAATAAATCAAGAAGCAAATTCAGATATAGATTTAAGGTTTGTTAATGATTTGGGATCCCCAAATATTAAGAGAGTTGGTGATGTAGTATGCTTAAACTACTCTGATGTAACATATGCACAAAATAGATTTGCAACAAGATATGAAAATATAAATCCATTTAATAATGTTAATTGGTCTGGTTCTATAGAATTAAATCCATCTTCAGATACATGGGTTTATGAAAATCAACCAGTAAGATTAAATGAAGGATCATCAAATGTTACTCAAAGTGAATCTTCTGGTTTTTCTTCTAATGATTGGGATTCTTGGGAAACTAGTTGGACTGGATCTAATAATGCCTCTTCTGGACCATCATTATCTAATTTAAATACAAATTCTACTAATATTATTCACACAAGAGCAGGAAATAGAACAAATGCAAGTGATTATGGTATAGAAAAAATTAATACTTTAACTAATAGAGATAGTTCTTTAAATTTTGGAAATCAAACCACTGTTTTAAGTTCTTCTAGCACAAGACAGGGAATACAATTTGGTGTATCTGAAAGGACTAATACCTATAGTTCTGGGAATACATTAATATCCAGAAACGTTGTTTCTATAATGAGATCTAGAAATATTGAAATAATTTCTAGAAGATTAAAACCAAATACAAGATTCTATGCATTTTTTGATGGTGTTGATATTAATTCTTATGTTGTTCCAAAATTAATAGAAATTAGAATGTCTAGTGGAGTATTTTCTCCTGGCGAAACAGTTCATGGAACAATAGGAAATAAAACAATTAGATTTAGATTAGCGTCGCAAAATCACAAGTTTGGTCCATACAATAACCCAACAGAAGTTTTTACAACCAATCCATATAACACATCAAATATTTTATCAAATTCTTATTCATCAACAAGTTCTTTATTAAACGTTGATACTGCAAGTTTAGAATCGCAGTTGGTAAGTGATTTATTTGGTTGCATTGCTGTAAATATGAAATTAGTGGGAGCAGAGAGTAATGCTACTGCAGTAGTAACTGGATTGAGACTTGTTTCTGATTCAAATGGAGATTTATTGGCTTCATTCTTTGTTCCAGATCCCAAACTGCCCTCAACACCATCATTCGAAACTGGATCTAAGACACTAATTCTCACAACAAGTCAAAATAATTCATCAATTAATCCATTGATTGATAGTTATTCTGAATGCATTTTCAATTCAAGTGGATTTATTTCAAATTTAGAAAATTCATCCATAGCATTAAGAAATACTAATTTCGAAAGAAAAGGTTCAAACATTAGTTCAATAGATCAAAGATCGAGAGATACTGCAAAATGGGTTGATCCTTTAGCGCAAACTTTTGAAGTCAATGATGAAAATGGAATATTCATTACAAAGTGTGATATTTTCTTCCGCAATAAAGATACAAATAATATTCCAGTAACACTACAGATTAGAACAGTTGAAACGAATGTTCCATCTAATACAATTCTTCCGTTTGCAGAGAAAGTATTAACTCCGAATCAAGTTTCGGTTTCAACTGATGCATCTGTTCCAACAACTTTTGTTTTTGATTCTCCAGTTTATCTCGAATCTGGTAAAACTTATGCTATCGTTTTAACTTCCCCCTCAAACTCATATAACGTCTGGATCTCTAGAATGTCTGAGAGTGATGTTTCTTCCACCTCTCAGGCTCAGCAAATAATTGTTTCCCAACAACCAGTTCTTGGGCAATTATTTAAATCGCAGAATGCATCGACTTGGGCAGCAAGTCCTCTAGAAGATTTGAAATTTACCCTATATAGAGCAAATTTTGTTACATCTCCAGGATCAGTGAGATTCTTCAATCCAAATCTTGGTATTGGAAATAATCAAATTAAATCTCTAGACAATAATTGCATAACATCATATTCAAAAACAGTTTTAGTTGGATTAGGGAAAAGTTTAACCGGAACTGATATAAACAATTTAAACCCTGGAAATATTATAACTCAAAGTGGAAATCCAAACTTTAGTGGTGTATTAAATTCAATAGTTGGTGCAATTGGAGTATCAACATCTTTAACAATAACAGGTGTTGGAACTGGTTTCGTAAATGGATCTTATACAAATGTTAGATTAAAATCAATAACTGGTTATGGTAGAAATGCAAAAGCTTCTGTTCAAATAACAGGAGGAGTTGTTGCATTTGCTACCGTGACTGATGGTGGAATCGGATATTCATCTGGAGATACTCTAACATTTGAAAATATTTCAGATGTTGGAAATTACGGTAAAGATGCAATTTTAACAATTCCATCAACTACTGGAATTATTACAGCATTCAACTCGTTAATTATTGATAACGTACAAGGAACTGTTAATACAACAAATACATTAGCTAATGCAATAATTAGTTTGGGAACAACTGTTACTTCATCTTTTGTTAATTCCTCCATTGATATAATTGATGGATTGCATTTTAAGGTGAAGCATCCTAACCATGGTATGTATTCTCCAAATAATATTGTCAAATTAAGTGGTATTGAAAGTGATCTGCCGCCTACAACATTAACTGCAAATTATCCTGCGACATCAAGTGGATCTGCTTCCATTGGAATATCTTCAATAACAATTTTCTCTAGTTTTGAAAATGTTTCTGTATCTTCAACAAATCCAGGTTATGTTCTAATTAATGATGAAATAATAGAATATACTGGAGTTTCTGGAAATACATTGACCGGAATAGCAAGAGGAATTGATAATACAATTCCAAATGATCATAATGTAAATGATTTAGTATTTAAATATGAATTTAATGGTATATCCTTGAGAAGAATCAATAAAGAACATAATTTAATTGATGTTGATATTGATAATTATCCAATAGAAATTGATAGTTATCATATAAAATTAAATCAAAAAGTATCTGGAATCGACAGAAGCACTGGAAATGTATCACAAAGACCAGAACTTTTCTTTAAAGAAAATAAGAATGGCGGATCTAGGGTTGATTCTTCATCAAACAGCACAAATGGACCAAAGGCTTCTCAAAACATTGCATTCAATGTAATAAGACCAAATGTCCAAACACTTCTCCCAAATCTAACTACAATTGAATCTAGAATAAGAACAGTGACTGGAACAAGCGTTGATGGAACAGAAGTTTCTTTTGTAGATAAAGGATTTGAAAATATATCATTGCTTTCAAATAATTTCTTAAGTGATACAAGAATTATTTGTTCAAAGTCTAACGAAAATTCCAAGTTAACTTCATTGCCTGGAAGAAAATCATTTACTATGGAAATGGTTCTTAAGACAGAGGATAGTAAAGTGTCCCCAATGATCGATTTGGATAGAGTTAATATTGTTACTATTATGAACAGATTGGATAATCCAATTATTGACTTTACTTCAGATCCAAGAGTAAATCAATTGAATACTGATCCAAATTCAGCCATTTATGTTTCCAAGATAGTAAAATTAGAGCAAAATGCTGATAGTCTGAAAGTATTATTTGATGCATATAGGCATTCAACAAATGAAATAAGAGTCCTTTATAGACTATTCAGAAACGATACACCAGATGAAAATCAATTATTTGAACTATTCCCTGGTTATCTGAATTTGGATTCAAATGGAAATATTATTAATTCATCAAAAAATGATGGAAGATCAGATAAAAATATTCCAGCATCAAATAGAGATGTTGATTTCAATAGTTATGAATACACTGCAAAAGATCTCCCAGCATTTAATGGTTTCCAGATAAAAATTATAATGACTGGAACAGATCAAGCAAATGTTCCAAAGATTAGAGATCTAAGAGTAATTGCATCGATCTAATTATGATACCAGTAGAAGGTTATAGAGGATTGTATAGAGATGAACAATCAAATGCAATCCTCAATTGCAATAAAAATGAATATCAAGAGTATTTAAAAATTAAAAATAAAAAAATTTTAGAAAAAGACGAGATTGATTTATTAAAAAAAGAAATAGATGATTTGAAAATTTTAGTTAATCAATTATTAAATGCCACTAATAAATAATTTATAAAGAGGGGTTCCAGTATAATGGCTGTATATGTAAGTAATATAACCATTCCTGTTGGATCCGATTTTCAACAAATATTCACACTTAATAATTCGAATAACACCCCGCTTAACTTGACTGGGTATAGTGGTTCTGCTGTGATGAAAAAAAATCCAGCATCACTGTCAATTTCTGCTTTTTTTGATGTATCATTTCCAGATAGAGTTAATGGAAAAGTAAAAATTTCGCTAGGATCTTCAATTACTTCATATTTGAGACCAGGAAGATATAGTTATGATATTTTATTGGATGATGGAACTAAAAAAAGTAGAGTAATTGAAGGAAGTGCGGTAGTAACTCCAGGTGTAACTAATCCAGCAGTTGGAGGAACAATTTATAATCCAACTATAGGAACACAAGGTATTCAGGGGATTCAAGGACCACAAGGAACACAAGGTATTCAGGGAATTCCTGGTTTATTTGCAGGTCAGGGGGTTCAAGGAATTAGAGGGCAACAAGGATTACAAGGCACTCAAGGCACTCAAGGTCTCGATGGACTTTTCGCTGCTCAAGGAATCCAGGGAAGACAAGGAGTTCAAGGAATCCAAGGGTTGCAGGGAAGACAAGGTTTGCAAGGAATCCAGGGAAGACAAGGAACTCAAGGAATTCAAGGAATTCAAGGTCAGCAAGGAATCCAAGGAGCACAGGGAACACAGGGTCTCCAAGGAACTCAAGGAAGACAAGGAATCCAAGGAACCCAAGGTCTCCAAGGAACCCAAGGACTCCAAGGTATTCAGGGAATTCAAGGTTTTCAGGGCATACAAGGATCTCTAGGTACTCAAGGATCCCAAGGCATTCAAGGAATTCAGGGAGTTTCTGGAACTCAAGGTTTAGATGGACAATTTGCAGGACAAGGAATTCAAGGAATTCAAGGAACTCAAGGTTTGCAAGGTTCCCAAGGAACTCAGGGAACTCAGGGAATTCAGGGAATCATAGGAACTCAAGGAACTCAAGGTTTGCAAGGTTCCCAAGGAACTCAGGGAACTCAGGGAATTCAGGGAATCATAGGAACTCAAGGAACTCAAGGAACTCAAGGTTTGCAAGGTTCCCAAGGAACTCAGGGAATTCAAGGAGTACCTGGGTCATTTATTAGCCAAGGTCTTCAGGGAATTCAGGGATCTCAGGGAATTCAAGGAATTAGAGGTTCACAGGGAATTCAAGGTTTAGATGGATCATTCTCAGCACAAGGAATTCAAGGAATTCAAGGCCGACAGGGCATTCAAGGAATACCTGGTTCATTTGTTTCGCAAGGTCTCCAGGGCATTCAAGGACCACAAGGACCACAAGGACCACAAGGAGTTCAAGGATTCCAAGGAGTTCAAGGAATTCAAGGAATTCAGGGATTCCAGGGAATCCAAGGATCGCAAGGATTGCAAGGATCACAGGGAATACAAGGAAGACAAGGAATTCAGGGAGCAGTTGGACCTCTAGGTGAATACATTGCAGAATGGATATTGAGTGCTAATGGTAGTACAAGTTATTTGTTTTCTGGTCCAGGATTAACGGGATCAGAAGACAATCCAACATTATATTTAACAAAGGGTCAAAAATATAGATTCAGGAATGATATGGGGGCACACCCATTCAGGATACAATCAACACCGAATGGATCTACTGGAACAATTTATAATGATGGTATTGTTAATAATGACGTATCAAATGGAACCTTAACTTGGGATGTGAGGTTTAACGCTCCAGATACACTTTATTATCAATGCACAGCACATCCAAGCATGGGCGGTGTAATTCATCTTGGCGGAAATACATCAAGAACAAATATCATAGCAACTACTGGAACACTTGGCGCAGGAAATACAGCAAATATATCTTTTGTTGGATATAAATCATACTTACTGATGAAAGTTCAAACATCTGCAGCATCTTGGATCCGAATATACACTGATTCTCAGTCCAGAACAAATGATGCTACAAGATCAGAAGGAAATGATCCTCTCCCAGGGTCAGGTGTAATATCCGAAATAATAACAACTGGTGCTCAAACTCAATTAATAACACCAGGAACTATTGGATTTAATAATGATTCAACTCCCTCAACTAACATTTATGGAGCAATAACAAATAAATCTGGAATTTCTACAGACATTTCAATTACTTTAACAGTACTTAAATTAGAAGCATAAGATGAAAGAATACATTGTAACTTTGAAGAATTACAGTGATCTTGATGATTTTTATAATGATATGGAAACTCCTGGTGGAAATTTATACATTCCAGATAGAATGGTCGATGTTAGTAATAGAAGACCAATAAGTAGAAATACACATTATATGCTTTCTGATGAAGAAGCATATCTATTAAAGCAAGATCCTAGAGTCTTAGACGTTATTCCTAAGGAAGAAATTGATAGTATAATTATCAGACCTAGATATACTCAAACTTCAACAGATTGGAATAAAAGTACAACATCCAGTTCAACAAACAAAAACTGGGGATTGTTAAGATGTTCTGAGGGGCAACAAAGAAGTAATTGGGGAACAAATGGAACTGTAGCACAAACTGGAACAATTAATATAACTAGTTCTGGTAAAAATGTTGATGTTGTGATAGTTGATGGACATTTAAACCCAAGTCATCCAGAATTTTCAGTGAACCCAGATGGTTCTGGCGGAACAAGAGTGATTCAATATAATTGGTTGCAGCATACAACTGAAGTCACAGGTGGGGCAAATGGAAATTACAATTATCCATCAGGTTCCTCATTATTTAATGGTGATGATAATCATGGAATGCATGTTGCAGGAACTGTTTGTGGAAATTCTCAGGGATGGGCTAGGGATTCCAACATATACAATATAAGTCCATATTCAAGTAATCCAAATACAGGTGTTCCATCTTTTATATTTGATTATATAAGGGCATTTCATAGAAATAAACCAGTAAATCCGTTAACTGGATTTAAGAATCCAACAATATGTAATAATAGTTGGGGATCTTTTTATCAAATAACTAGAACATCAATAACTAATGTTAATTGGAGAGGGGTAAATTATACATCATTTACCAATACGGATCTTAATACTTATGGATTGGTTGATTATGATGCTACTTATGTTTATGTTGATGCTTGGATAACTTCCCTAGTAGTAGATATTTTAGATACAATTAATGATGGAATAATTTTAGTTGGTGCTGCAGGAAATGCTAATATGAAAATAGATGTTTCTGGTGGAACAGATTACAACAATACTATAACTTGGTCTGGAATTACTAGAAATTATCATAGAGGATCATGGAATGTTACAGGAGGAAATTCAATATGTGTTGGTGCAATGAGTGCTGTAGTTGAAGAAACCAAGGCATATTTTAGTAATTGTGGACCAAGAGTTGATGTATACTCTCCAGGAGATAACATAATATCATCTCTTCATAATGGAACAGTAAGTGGTGGTTCAATAACAACTGTTTCGGACCCAAGAAATGCAAGTTTTGTTTTAGGGAAATATGACGGAACAAGTATGGCTTCCCCACAAGTTTGTGGGGCTCTTGCTTGTGTTTTGGAACAATACCCAAGAATGGGGCAATCTGACTGTGTTAATTACTTAGCGTCATACTCAAAGAGAAATCAAATAACTGATACCGGATCTGGGTATACAGATATAATATCACTAAAAGGATCTGAAAATAAGTATTTGTTTTTTAATAAGGAAAGGAAGGATGACGGAATTCTTCAACCCAGGGAAACATTCAAGTCGAGACCTTCAACTGGTCAGGTTTGGCCAAGAAGAAGTACTTTTGTTTATAAAAAATAAATAACTAAAGAATAATCATTTTTTAAAATGTCTAATCTTTCGGATATAAAGGTAGTAGTAGATCCAAATAATTTACTTTCCGCAAGAGTAGGCACTCAAGATGCTATAAGAGTTGTTTCTTCAGTTTCAAAGGAAATACCAACACAAAATTTCTTAAAAGACTTAGATGATATTGATATACCAGATCCAGTTTCTGATGGTAGTGTATTGGTATATAATACATCAACTATGAAATGGGAAGCAGTTGATGAATTAAATGGTGGTTCTTATTAAATAAATAATTAAAAAATATCACCTAAATGTCTAAGCCATCAAGTCGTCAAGAATTAATAGATTATTGCCTTAGAAGACTTGGTTATCCTGTCTTGGAAGTTAATGTCGATGATGATCAAATTAGTGATTTAGTAGATGATGCTATTCAATATTTCCAAGAAAGACATTATGATGGTGTTGAAAGGATGTTTTTAAAATATAAGATAACTGATGAAGATAGAGAAAGAGGAAAAGCACCCGCTGATGGTGGACCAGGAATAACAACAACTAGCAATTCCTCTGTAATAAATGGTCAGCAAGAAATATTTAATTTCCAGGAAAATTCAAATTACATTCAAGTACCAGATCATGTAATTGGAGTAAATAATATTTTTAAATTTAGCAGTAGCACCATTTCTGGTGGTATGTTTAGCATAAAATATCAATTATTCTTAAATGATCTTTATTATTTCAATTCTATAGAACTTTTACAATATTCAATGATCAAAAGATATCTGGAAGATATCGATTGGTTGTTAAATACGGATAAGCAAATTAGATTTAATAAAAAACAAAACAGACTATATTTGGATATTGATTGGAGAGCAACTAACGAAGATACATTTTTAGTTATAGATTGCTATAGAGCTCTTGATCCAGATAATTTTACAAAAATTTATAATGATTGGTGGGTTAAGAAATACTTAACTGCAACTATCAAAAAACAGTGGGGGCAAAATATGATTAAATTCAATGGAGTTCAACTTCCAGGTGGAATAACATTGAATGGTAGAGAAATGTATGAAGATGCAATAAGAGAAATTGAAGAAATTGAAGAGAAATTGAGAACTGAATATGAATTACCACCAATGGATATGATCGGATAATATGGCTCCCTTAAATCCCTATTTTTTACAAGGATCTCCATCCGAACAAAGACTTGTTCAGGATTTGATTAATGAGCAGTTGAGAATGTATGGGCAGGATGTAGTCTAC
>JACCDY010784282.1_pt1 | contig 10810 bp, 10 predicted proteins | sample 7446391 | NCBI WGS metagenome assembly JACCDY01 (sample SAMN15323451, study PRJNA562643) | freshwater metagenome | isolation source: river surface water | place: USA:Blue River Watershed | collected 2017-08-18
AGATGATACCAAAGCCCCAGAGTCTTTGGGTGTAAATCTTGAAGCATATGGCACAGAAAATACAGCGAACGTCCTATCTTCAAAAGAAAATACATCAGTTCAGGGTGGTTCAGAGACAAACTCAAATATAATAGATAAAAAAACAAATATGATAACAATCGAAACAAATCTAGGTAAAATAGTTATTGAAACTTATAACGAGGATGCTCCAAACACTGTGAAAAATTTCGTAACTCTTGCAGAAAAAGGTTTTTACAATGGTATAATTTTCCATCGAGTTATCAAAGGATTCATGATTCAAGGAGGGGATCCAACAGGGACAGGAAGAGGTGGTCCAGGTTATCAGTTTGCCGATGAGCTTGATCCAAATACTCCAAGTGCTAAGACTGGATATAAAAGAGGTGTTGTTGCTATGGCTAATGCAGGACCCAACACAAACGGTTCACAGTTTTTCATAATGCACCAAGACTATCCATTACCACATAGTTACACAATCTTCGGACATGTGGTTTCTGGTCAAGAAGTTGTAGATAAAATTGCTAATATCCAGACTGATGCAAATGACAAGCCGGTTTCTCCAGTTACTATGACTAAAGTAACAGTAGAATAAGACCATTTTGAGCCGTTTTACGCTGATTTCATTGACTTTTGTAGATAAGGGGTATATAATATACGTAGCGTAAGAATCTCAGTTGTTTTCGCAGTTTTCAATAGAAAAGTGAGAAAAAGAAGAGAAGACTAGTCGTCTTACCGTTTTAAAATAAAGACTAGCAATAATAGAATGGCAAAGAAGTTGTATGTAGGAGGCATAGCTTATGCTACTCCTGAGAGTGGTTTGAGAGATGCTTTTGCACAATGTGGAACAGTTGTTTCCGCATCAATTATTATGGACAAAATGACAGGCCGATCAAAAGGATTCGGTTTCGTAGAAATGTCTAATGACGCTGAAGCTGATGCTGCAATAGCAAAGTGGAATGGCGCAGAACTCGATGGCCGAAAGCTTACAGTAAATGAAGCTCGACCAATGGAACCAAGAGCTCCAAGAGCAGGAGGTTTCGGAGGTAATGATCGAGGTGGAAGATCTTGGTAAATTTCTGGTCTTTTTGTTTGATTTTTTCGTTCTCAATTTTATTTTCTCCCGCGCAGTATTTTTATACAGCTTGGTCGTAAATAAAATATCGAACTTCAAACTAAAACAAAAATCCTCAGAAATTCAAAAAGCACTCGCAAGGGTGTTTTTTGTTGTCTAAAATATGTCGTGGTACAATTATTTCTATGACTAAAAGGAAGTCTTTCATATTTGGAAGTATAGTTGTTGTCGTCTTTTTAACTATTCTGTTTATTTTTTCTTTTATAACTTTTGGAGTAGAGGTAAAAATGGGAGGTTCAGTTTTCAGGGTCGAAATTGCTGATACAGGCAAACTACAAGAGAGAGGTCTTTCTGGTCGCAAAAATCTTTCTTCTAGCGAGGGTATGCTTTTTGTTTTTGATACAGTCGGGAATTATGGTTTTTGGATGAAAGATATGAATTTTGCAATCGATATCATTTGGATCGGTCCTGATTTCAAGATTGTGTATATAGAAAAAAATATTACCCCAGAAACTTACCCTAAAATCTTCTATTCCAACAAGGACTCCCTCTACGCTTTTGAGGTTTTGGCCGGTACAGCGGATAGGCTAAATTTGAAAATAGGCGATTCTATAAAAGTTACCAAAAATTGGCTATAAAAAGTTCAAAACTAGCCTTTTTATAGGTCTCACCTTTACATAAAAACTTTTCTGTTTCTTAGTGCTCTAGCTCTAGTTTATCCACAGTTTTTTTAAAAACATTTAGAGTACAATTGATAAAACAAAAAAGGGGTTTTTGTGGAATTTCAGGGTAACTTATACGATTTTTTCTTTAGTTTTGTCTTAAAGGGCAAGATTTGTATAAAAAACTCTCAAAATTCTTAAAATTTATCAATTTTTATTTTTTTTAAACAAATGACTATATCTGTAACTAGGCATGATGGAACAAAAATTCCATTCAACGCAGACAAAATCAATCGCTCGATAGAAAGAGCAGCTAGAGGACTTTTTGATCCAGTTGCTAAGGTTACACAAATAGCTACAGAAACCCACTTAACTCTTTATGATGGAATAACAACAGATGAGCTTGATCAGGCGACAATAAACGCAGCGGTACAAAATATAAAAGAAGATATAGAGTACGACGTTATAGCCAAAAGATTGCTTTTAAAAACAGTTTATAGAAATGTGGTGGAAGCTTATGAGCCAGGAGATTCTCTTGAAGTTTTTGTTTCTAAACACAGAGCAAGTTTTGTCGCTTTTATAGAAAAAGGAGTGTCTGAAGGAAGACTTCATCCAAATATGAAAGCAAAGTTTGATCTACAAAACTTGTCTCAATCACTGAATTTAGAATTAGATGAACTTTTTCAGTACGCTGGACTTGATGGTCTCATAAATAGATATTTATTTAAGGACGTGAAAGACAGGCCAATAGAAACTCCGCAGATGTTTTTTATGAGAGTTGCCATGGGACTTTCTTATAATGAGAGTAATCCGACGGAAATAGCTAAGAAGTTTTACTCAAAAATGTCTCGGCATCACTACATAGCTGGAGGCTCGACCAACCTCGCTTCTGGAAAAATAAATCCAGCTCTCTCAAACTGCTATCTTTTAGAGATTCATGATGATATGCAAAATATTGCAAAGTCAGTTTCTGATGTGATGCTTTTGTCTAAAGGTTCAGGCGGTATTGGAGCTTCTATCACAAAACTTCGAGCTTCCGGATCACCTCTAAGGTCTGCAAGCGGTGGAGCTTCAACAGGACCAACACCTTTTGCAAAAATTATTGATACAGCTATTCGAGCTATACAAAGAGGAGGAAAGAAAAAAGGAGCACTTTGTTTCTACATGGAAAACTGGCACATAGATTTTCCTGAATTTCTAGAATGGAAGCACAACGCGGGGGATGACTACATGAGAATGCGAACTGCAAACACAGCGGTCTGGCTTTCAGACGAGTTCATGACTCGAGTAAACAATGGTGAGGACTGGTATATGTTTGACCCAGCTGAGACAGCAGATTTAAACGAACTTTATGGAAAGGCTTTCTCAAAGCGTTATGCAGAGTATATTGAGATGGCAAAGAATGGAAAACTACGAGCTTTCAAAAAAGTTCCAGCGAGAGAACAATTCAGACAGATTCTAGTTGCTCTACAGACAACTTCACATCCATGGCTTACATGGAAAGATGCTGTAAATCTTCGAGCGCTAAATAACAACACAGGCACTATACACATGTCTAATTTGTGTACAGAGATATGTTTGCCACAAGATAGGGAGAACGTTGCTGTTTGCAACTTAGCCTCCCTAAATCTTTCTGCGCATATAAAAAATAAGGAAGTAAATTGGGGACAGTTAGAAGAATCAGTTCGCCTAGTTATAATACAGTTGGATAACCTTATCGATATTAATGTTTTACCTATTCCTGAAGCAGCAAAGTCAGATAAGGAAAATAGAGCGATTGGTTTAGGTGTGATGGGTTTTTCCGACACTATCGAACAACTCGGCATGTCATACGACTCTCCGCACGCTTGGGATTTTGCTGATAGAATTTTCGAATTTATTTCTTATATGGCGATAGATGAGTCAGCTAACTTAGCACAAGAACGTGGAAGTTACTCACATTTTCAAGGTTCTGAGTGGTCCAAAGGAAGAGTTCCGATTGATAGTATAAAAAATCTCGAGTCAGATCGCGGCAAAGAGCTTACAGTTTCGAAGGTTTCAAAACACAAAGGTCTCAACTGGGATTTACTTCGACAAAAAGTTTCTCGAGGTATGAGAAATGCAACACTTATGGCAGTGGCGCCAAATGCCAACATCGGTCTTCTTGCGGCAACAACTCCTGGAATCGACGCTCGTTTTGCTCAAGTATTTTCTAGAAATAAAATTTCTGGAAAATATTTAGATATAAACCATAATCTTGTGAAAGATTTGAAAAATATGGGAATCTGGGAAGAAGTAAAAGAGGCGATCATTGAAAATCAGGGGGATATAAGCTCCATTGAAGTAATACCTCAACACATAAAAGATGTATACAAAACTTCTTTTACTACCTCTCCTTACGCTTATATTGAAGTTGCAGCTAGAGCACAAAAATGGGTAGATCAAGCACTTTCTCGAAATATGTATCTAGAGACTCGAGACATAGATGAGACAATGAAGATTTACAGCACAGCTTGGGAAAAAGGACTGAAGTCTACTTACTACTTACACATGAAGCCAAGACACACTGCAGAACAAAGTACAACAAACGTAAACAAAGCAGCAAAGATGGGACGAGTAGGTTTTGGGGCTTTGAACTTTGAAAAATCTCCAGCCTTTTCTGCTCCACTCCAGAAGTCTCTCGATATCGGCAGTAGTATTCCTTCACCAGTTTCTACTCCAGTCCCAGCACAAGCAGTAACTCCAGTTGTGACTAAAGAAGAAGCGATAAAGGATATAGCTTTTGAAGAAGAGATATTGGTTTCTACTACAAAACAGTACGAATCTCCAACCCCTTCTCCTGTAAAAATTCCAGAGCCAATAAAAATGGAAATTAGAGAAGAGGTTTTAGTTGCAAATACACCAAAAACAACCTATGCTCCTATAAGTAGTATTAGTCCTAGCTTAGGTCCGGAGGATCCGAGTGAGGATGAGAATAATGTGTGCATTAGTTGTCAGTAGGAAAGAATTTTTAATTTAAAATATTTAAATTTTGAGAAATTGAAAATTAAAAATTCATTATAAATTATAAATTAATCAACCACGAACTTTCAAATTTGAGCTAAGTTCGCGAAGGAGAAGAAAAATAATTGGAGGCTTATAAGTATAAGATGAGAATTATTTTTTGAGCTCCGACAAAGAAATTAGCCAAATTTGGAAGTTCTATAAAAATACAATGTCACTCATAGGAAAAACTTCACCTGAAGACGTAAATTTGCACCCAATACGATATCAGTGGGCATACGACCTCTACAACCAGGCAGTGAGAAATACTTGGTTTCCACACGAGATTGCTTTGAAGGAGGATTTGGACGACTTTGCAAAGATGACAGAGGACGAGCGACATGCGGTGGAGTTTGTGATGGCATTTTTCAATCCAGCTGAACTTATTGTAAACAGAACTCTAGCTCTCGGTGTGTATCCATATCTCAAGTCTCCTGAGTGTCATCTATATATAGCAAAGCAAATGTGGGAAGAAGCAAACCACTGTGTAGCTTTTGAATACGTTCTAGAAACTTTTCCTTTTAATCGTGACAGTGTTTACAAAGTTCACCTCAATGTTCCGTCAATGCAAGCGAAAGAAGCTTACATTATGCGATATTTGAAGCGGATGACTGAAGAAAGACTCGATATTGATACTATCGACGGGAAAAAAGATTTTATTCGAAACCTTGTTGCTTATAACATTGTGATGGAGGGTGTCTGGTTCTACTCCGGTTTTATGGTGATGCTTTCTTTTCGCCAGAGAAACCAACTTCGAAACTTCGGTTCGATGATTAACTGGGTGCTTAGAGATGAATCACTCCACTTAAAGTTTGGTATAAATCTTATTCACAATATCTTGGAAGAAAATGCAGAGCTTTTGACAGAAGAATTTGCAGCAGAGATACGAAACATAATTATCGAGGGAGTTGATCTAGAAGTTGCTTATAACAAAGACCTATTCCCAAATGGAATTTTAGGTCTAAACGCTGATTATGTTAACCAATACGTGCAGTACGTGGCAGACAGGAGACTTGCCGAGCTTGGAATGCCAAAATACTACAACGCCACGAACCCAGCTAAGTGGATGTCGACAGCGACAGACGTTTTTGAACTGGTGAATTTCTTTGAATCACAGAACACTAGTTACGAGGTGGATGGGCATGCTTCCACCAAGAAGCAGACTCCTTCGGAATAAACTTCCAAATTTGATGAACTACTCGCTCCCAAATTAAAAATTCTCGTTACCTTAGCACTAACTAAGGCTCCTCGCATTTTTAATTTCTCACGTCGTATTTCATTCAAATTGTGAAAGTTTGTGGTTACTTACAAGCTTGCTATAATTAAGATATGAAAAAAATTAAAGTTGCAATAAACGGTTTTGGCAGAATCGGTCGAGCTTTTTTAAAGGAGTCTTGGGACAGACCGGAGCTAGAAGTAGTAGCAGTAAACGATCTTGGTAATGTTGAAAACATGGCGTACCTTTTGAAGTACGATACTGTTTATAAAAAATGGAATCATGATGTGAGGGTAGATGGTGGGAACTTGGTCATCGATGGTCGTACGGTAAAGTTTGTATCTGAAAAAGAGGTAACCAAGCTTCCTTGGAAAGATTTGGGTGTTGACGTAGTTGTCGAATCCACAGGACTTTTTACTGACTTTGAAAAAGCAGGAGTGCATCTTACTGCTGGAGCAAAAAAAGTTGTTATTTCAGCACCCGCTAAAGGAGGAGAGGGCAAGGGAGAGACAATTTTGATGGGAGTGAACGAGGATAAGTTCGGCACCTGCGACGTTACTTCAAACGCATCTTGTACAACAAACGCCGCTTCGCCTCTTATTGCGATTCTTGATGAAGCTTTGGGTATCGACAAAGCGATTCTAAACACTGTACATGGCTATACAGCTTCTCAAGCTCTCGTTGACGGACCTTCAAAGAAAGATTTGCGAGAAGGTAGAGCTGCTGCACAAAATATAGTCCCTTCTTCAACTGGTGCAGCTATTGCGGTGACAAAAGCATTCCCAAAACTCGAAGGACTTTTTGACGGCATCTCTATTCGTGTACCGGTTCCAGCAGGATCTATCGTGGATGTAAGTTTTATTTCAAAGAAAAACACAACCGCTGAAGAAGTAAATGAGATTTTACGAAGAGCATCCAAAGAAGACAGATGGAAAAACATTTTTTCAGCAACAGATGAGGAGCTAGTATCTTCCGATATTCTCGGTAGTCACTTCGGCTCCATTGCAGACCTTAAAATGACTCGGGTGGTAGGAGGAAATTTGGTGAAAGTGATGGCTTGGTATGACAATGAGGCGGGGTATACATACACACTCATAGACCACGTCATCAAGACTGGTGGCACTATTTAGCTCAGGTCTTTTTCACGAATCTCATCGTCTAAAATTTGAAAATGCTCGTCAACGTACTACTGTACGTCTCCTCGAATTTCCAAATTTTATACGCGACCTTCGCGAAAAATCCTCTGAGCTTGTACAAAGCTCAGATTTCCCGTCGAAATTCTCTCAAATTATGAAAGTTTTTAGTGTGTGGTAGCATAAAAATACTAGCAAGTGTGGTATAATAAAATCATGAAATTCATTAATTCATCTAATTTTAAAAGTCACGCGTTCTTTTTTATCCCTATCATTCTACTCATTCCGTGGCTTATTCTCCAACTTGAGTTAGTATTTCCGCAAAGTGAAGATATTTTCATGATCTCGGCAGTAATTCTTATAGGTGTTCTTTATGCGTTACCAGTTGTACTCTTATCCAAGCTTTTGTATATTGACACCGCGCCAGTTGAGGGTGAATTTATGATTACACTTACTCATAAAGGTTGGATTATTTTTATAATATTCTGGCTTTCGGTAATCCTGTTGTTGGAATACCGGAGTTACCAGAATTGGAAACGCACATCTCTTGGGGTTGTGAAGGTAGAGGCATCACAAAGACGTAAGATGGTGAATTTTGTTACAGGTTTAGTGGTAGTTGCATATGTATGTTTCAGAATTATTACTGGTTTTTCGTAGCTAGTGAATCAATTTATCGAAGGGGATCCTCGCTAAATTATTTCTCGCATCGAAATTCTCTCAAATTTAAAAGTTTGTGATGATAATTTGGGGATAAAAATCCTAACGAGCGTGGTATAATTACAGAGATGAAAAAAGTATTATTGATAATAATTATACTGATAATCCTGTTATCAATATCTGCGTATGTAGAGGGTAACTATTGCCATAGTTTCGCCACTAACCCTCCACGAGGCATTAACTCAAAAGAATATTTTCCTGATAATAGTTTTTGTGCATTTAATTCATTATTATTAATTCCAGGCATGTTCATTATTTAATATGAAAATATATATCGCTTCAGATCATGCGGGGTTTGATATGAAAAGAAACCTTATTACAGGACTCGAGTCTGAAGGGTATGAAGTTGTGGATTGCGGTCCACATGAGTATATGCATGACGACGATTATCCAGACTATATCTCTATCGTTGCGCAGGAAATAAGCGAAAATTCGGACGAAATGGGTGTTGTGATTGGTTGGTCTGGCCAAGGAGAGGCGATGGTGGCCAACCGCTTCGCCAATGTTCGCTGTGCTCTTTTCTATGGAGGCTCAAAACACTCCATCACACTTTCTCGCGAACACAACGACTCAAATATGCTCTCCCTCGGTGCACACTTTATTACCACTCAAGAAGCCAAAGAAGCAGTCCTACTCTGGCTTCATACTAAGTTTTCGAAAGAAGAGAGACATATAAGAAGAATCAAAAAAATCGAAGAATATGATTAAAGTAGTACCTGCCATAATTCCACATACGAAAGAGCAACTCGAATCAGAGATAAAAGTTGTAGCTAAGTTTGCCGATCTGGTGCAGATAGATATTTCTGATGGTGTTTTTATTAAAATTGCAACGTGGCCCTACAACGGCAGAGACGTGGATTATTTTGAAAAGCTTGTAACGGAAGAAGAGGGTTGGCCTTATTGGGAGAATATAGACATCGAGCTTCATTTAATGATCCAAAATCCAGAAGAAAGTATTTTAGATTGGATAAAAACAGGAGCAAAAAGTATTGTGGTACACATAGAATCAACAAACAATTTAGAAAAAATAATAAATGTATGTAAGGAGCATAATGTTTTGATAGGAATTGCGATAAAAACTTCTACAGATTTATCTACGATTCTTCCTTACATAGAAAGTGCTGATTTTCTGCAAGTAATGGGCAACGATATGTTGGGTCACCACGGTATGGAACTAGATCCAAAAGCAATTGAGAACATAAAAACATTGCGAAAGCTTTACCCAGAGCGTATAATTGCTATTGATATCGGTGTGAAAGAAGACACTGTCGAAACTCTGGTGGATGCAGGGGCAAACAAATTAATTTCTGGTTCAACAATTTTGGATGCGCCTAGTCCCGAATCTGTCTATCGAGTTCTTGAAAACTTAGATCAGTAAAAAGAACCAGTAAGTAATATGCAAAATAGCTTAACTGACGAAAAAATAGAGTTCCTTACAAAAAAAGCGAACGATATACGCGTCTCGATTATCGAGATGTTGGTTTCGGCTGGATCGGGTCACTCGGCAGGACCTTTGGGTATGGCGGATGTTTTTACAACTCTTTATTTTTTTATTCTCCGACACGATCCAAAAAAACCAGATTGGGAAGAGAGGGACAGGTTAGTTCTTTCAAACGGTCACATAAATCCAGTTTTATATGCCACGATGGCCCACGCGGGGTATTTCCCAGTGAAAGAACTCCTCACTTTAAGAAAGTTCGGCACAAGACTCCAAGGACATCCTCACCGAGAATATTTGCCAATGCTTGAAAATAGTTCAGGACCTCTTGGTGCAGGGCTTTCACAAGCTCTTGGTATGGCACTCGCTGACAGAATGGACAGAGGCAAAACTTCGGACAGATTTTTCTATTGCCTGACAGGAGATGGAGAGCTCGACGAAGGAGCGAACTGGGAAGCGATAATGCTTGCTTCAAAAGAGAAACTCGGAAACTTAATAATGATAGTGGATAGAAATAATATTCAAATCGATGGCTACACGGAAGATGTGATGCCGCTCGAAAATTTAGCTCACAAGTTTGAGGCTTTCAATTGGCATGTAGAAGAGATAGACGGGCATAATTTTACAGAGATTGTTGGAGCAGTGGGACGAGCGCAGGCAGTTTTTGACGGACCGAGTGTTATCATCGCAAGAACGATCCCAGGGAAAGGAGTTTCTTTCATGGAGCGAGATTATAAATGGCACGGTAATCCTCCTGGGACAGAAATAAAAGGTGAACCACCAAAGGACGAGCAAGCAAAGATCGCGTTACATGATTTACGTACTTTAGGTGGTCAAATAAGATCTGAACATGAGTAAAAATTTACAAGATATTATATTTTCAAAGCAACCTCAAAAATTCCCAGCAGAATTTTTGAGGCCTGTCCTCGGCCTTGATCCGTCAAGAACGGGGTGCCTTGACGGAACCAAGCTCAAGGCCTGCGGGGTCTTTGAAAATGTAATATCTTTCCAATCATCTAAATAATATGATTAACAAAGATCAAAAATTAAATCCAAAATTGTTTGATAAAAAAGTGGAGCAAACTCCAATCAGACTTGGTTTTGGTGAAGGCTTGGCGGAGGCTGGAGAACAGGATGCAAATATCGTTGGTCTTTGTGCAGATTTAACTGAATCAACGAAGATGAACCTGTTTAAGGAAAAGTTTCCAGAGCGTTTTGTGCAAATAGGTATTGCAGAACAAAATTTAGCCGGAGTTGCGAGTGGAATGTCGGCAATGGGCAAACTCCCTTTTATTTCTAGCTACGCAATGTTTTCTCCTGGGAGAAATTGGGAGCAGATTAGAACGACTATTTGCTACAATGACAGACCAGTGATAATCGTAGGTAGCCACGCAGGTGTCAGTGTTGGACCAGACGGCGGAACACATCAAGCCATAGAGGATATTGCTATTACTCGCGTCATACCAAACATGGTAGTTGTTTCTCCATGTGACGCTATAGAGGCAAAGAAAGCGACGATTGCACTTGCTCTGC
>JACCDY011391953.1_pt1 | contig 10807 bp, 9 predicted proteins | sample 7446391 | NCBI WGS metagenome assembly JACCDY01 (sample SAMN15323451, study PRJNA562643) | freshwater metagenome | isolation source: river surface water | place: USA:Blue River Watershed | collected 2017-08-18
CAGAAGGCCCGGCCACCAGACCCGGAAGCCTGAGGGCAGACCCGGAGCTCCTCGCGCAGCTCTCGGTCTGCCACCACTACCGCATCCCGCACTCCGAGTACCTCGCGTGGTCGGACGTCGACCGTGGCCTCGCCGAGGACTACATCGCGTTGGAGCGGATCGAGAAGGCGGAGCGGTGCCCGGGATGCGGGACGAAACCGGGCGACGTGTTCGACGACGCCGGGTTCCCCGTCGAGGAACCCGCGTACATCGTCACGGTCGAGGAGTGCGCCGTGTGCGAACGCGTCGCGCTCGAGCAGGCCGGCCTCCGTGGCGCGGAGAAGCCGCCGGCCGGGGCGGGGAAACGGGTCGTGATCGTCCCGAACGACGACCTTCCCCCGGATGCATCCGCCGACGGCACCGGGTACTGACGGACGGTCCTTGCCGTGGCTGTCCGATCCCTAGGTGCCGCCCGCTCGGTCGCCATCGCCCTCCTCCTCCAGGCCGACAACTTCCAGGCCGGGCTCCGATCCGCCGGCGGGTCGCTGAACACGTTCGCGACGTCCGGCGACGCGAAGCTGAACGGGCTCCGCCAGTCCGCCGCGGTCGCCGGCGCCGCGATGGTCGCCGGGTTCGGTGTCGCGGTCGGCGCCGCGATGGAGTTCGACTCCGCGATGTCCGAGGTCGCGGCGACGACCGGGGCGACCGGCGGCGCGCTCGACGCCCTCCGCGAACAGGCCCTCGCCGCCGGCGCAGCAACCGTCTACTCCGCGACCGAGGCCGCGCAGGCGCAAGCCGAACTCGCGAAGGCCGGTGTCTCCACCGCCGACATCCTCGCCGGCGCGCTGGCCGGCACCCTCGACCTCGCCGCCGCCACCGGGGTCGACGTCCCGCGGGCAGCGACGATCGCGTCGAACGCCCTCAACACCTTCAACCTCGCCGGATCCGAGACATCCCATGTCGCCGACGTCCTCGCCGCCGGATCCAACAAGTCAGCCACCTCCGCCGACGAACTCGCGATGGCGATGTCGCAGGCCGGGCTCGTCGCCGCGCAAACCGGCCTCTCGTTCGAGGAGACGACGGGCGTCCTGTCGATGTTCTCGAACGCCGGGCTCCGATCCTCCGACGCCGGCACGTCCCTGAAAACGATGCTCCTCCGCCTCAACCCGTCGACGAAGGAAGCGGCGACCGCGATGCGGGATCTCGGCCTCAACTTCTACGACGCCCGCGGCGAGTTCATCGGGATCGACGCCGCCGCCGAGCTACTCCACGACCGCCTCGGCGAACTGACCGACCAGCAGCGCCAGCAGGCCCTCCAGACGATCTTCGGGCAGGACGCGATCCGGGCCGCCACCCTCATGTACCAGGCCGGCGGCGACGGCGTGCAGGAGTGGACCGGCAAGGTCGACGACGCCGGGTACGCGTCCGAGCTCGCAGCGACGAAGCTCGACAACCTGAAGGGCGACCTCGAGGCGCTCGGCGGCAGCATCGAGACGGTGCTGATCACCGGCGGGTCGGGCGCGACGACAGCGCTCCGCGAACTCACGCAGGCCGCGACCGGGGTCGTCAACGGGTTCGGGCTCCTCCCGCCCGTGATGCAAGGAACCCTGTTCTCCGTCGTTGGTGTCACCGGTGGTGTCCTCGCGCTCGTCTCCGGGTTCGGGATGATGGTCGGCCCGATCCAGACCGCGAAGGCCGCGATGGTCGGCATGGGCGGCGCGGCGGAGGTCCTCGCAGCGAAGATGACGATGGCGAACTTCGCGGCGATGGCCGGCGGCGCCGCCATCGCGATCCCCGTGTTCGGTGCCATCGCGATCGGGCTCTCCAACGCTGCGGCCGCCGCCGACGAGTACGCCGCGAACCAGGCGAAGCTCCGCGACACGTCCTCGATCGAGGCGCAGGCGAACTACATCAACCACCTCGTCATGCAGATGGAGGGCTTCCAAGCGACGATCCGGGCCGCCGGCACGTCATCGAACGAGACGCAGGAGTTCTTCGAGCGGATCAATCCGTGGGGGCATGACAAGCTCGTTGAGGCGGAGGACAACTCCCGGAAGCTCGAGCAGATGATCAAGTCGGAAACGGCGCTGCTGGAGGCGAAGAGGCGGGCGTACTCGGAACTGTCGACCGAGATGGGTCTCACGGAGAAGGAGATCGATGATCTCGCCGGTGCTGCCGGTCTCGACCTGACCGCGGCGCTGGAGGAGGCGAAGCTGTCCGGTGCCGGGTTCGCTGGTGGCGCGATCGAGATGTGGCGGACGACGAACGAGTTCAAGGGCGCGATCGAGGCGACCCGCGCCGAAGTGTCGACCGGTGTCCCGGTCCTCGATGACGCCGCCGACTCGATGGAGGGGATGGCGGACGAGACGAAGAACGCCGCCGAGCAACTCGACGACTACCTCACGCTCGTCGACTCGCTGCTCGGGCTCGCGTTCAGCGAGGACGAGGCCCTCGATTCGCTGATGGGGTCGATGGCGGATCTTCGCACGAAGACGGAGGAACTCCGGGCCGGGGTCGGTGGGTGGCTGCCCGACGCGTTCGACCGGAACAGCGAGGCCGGTCGGGCGTGGCGGGAACAGGTCCGCGGGATCGTCACCGACGACATGCCGCAACTGATCGAGGCGTGGGGGAACGCCGGGATCACCGGCGACGAGTTCCGAGCGAAGCTGAACCAGCAGGTCGACGACCTCATCGCCAACGCCGTCGCTTTCGGGGTCCCGCGAGCGAAGGCTGAGGAGTATTTCGGGGTCCTCCGCCTCATGCCGGAGTACGTCCCGACCGATGTCGAGGTGCGCGGCGTCCCCGAGGGCCTGAGTGCCATCGGTCGGGTCGAGTACGCCCTCGCCGCGCTGCCAGCGCAGCGGATCGTCGACGTGTTCGTCAACATCGTCGGCGCCAAGAACTCGCTCGGCATCGACGCATTCGGGTTCGCTGACGGTGGCCTGATCGACCGGCCGATGGTCGCGCTCCGCGGGGAAGCGGGCCCGGAGCTGGAGCTGCCGTTGTCGAAGCCGGGCCGGTCCCGGCAACTGCTCGAGCAGCACGCCCCGTGGCTGATGGGCGGCAGCGGCGCCGGCGGTGGCGGTGGCGGGGGGTCTGTGTCGACGGTCAACAACATCACGGTCACGCTCCACGCCCCCGGGTTCCTCGGCGACGCGAACGATCTGACCCGGGTTGTCACGTCGGATGGTGTGGCGGAGGCGATCGGTAGGAAGCTCGGCCGCCTCGACGCGGCGTCGTCGGGCGGGCGGGTCCGCTGATGGGAGCCATGCGTATCCGGCTCGGCCGCATGAACTTCGACGCGATCCTCAACATCTCGTCGATGCGGCTCGACGGTGACCGGCTCTCCATCTCCGGGAAGATCGTCGCGGAGAACGCCACCGAGCTCGCGGCCCGCCGTGAGCAGATCCTCGGTCTCCGCTCGACGCTCGACGCCCGGTTCCTGCCGATCTACTGCCCCGATGAGCCGTGGTTCACCGGCTGGTACACCGACGTCGAGACGTCCATCAGCGTCTCCGCGGGCGACCTCCCTCTCCTCCGCCACGAGTTCTCCCTCACGGCGACGATGCTGCCGGGGCGGGACGCCCCCGGTCTCGAGCTGCTCCAGGTTGGCGGGTTCCGTGCAAACGACCACGGTCTCCTCGCTGCGTCGATGCAGCCGTGGGTTGCGGTCCCCGAGGACGTCGAGGACTGGTGGGACGGTGTCAACTCCGACGACTTCGACCTGGAGCGGAAGGCGACCGACGGGGATGTCGGGCTCTCGTTCTACGCGACCGGGCTCGACCGGCGGGTTGCGTCGTTCTCGCTGCCGCCGCACCGGGCGTTCCAGTCCGCGCCGACACTCTCGATCGCGGGGGAGGACGGCACCCTCCACGTCGTCACCGGCCGCGGCCTCTTCGACTCCAACGCCTCCAACGCCTGGACGCTGAGCAACGGTCTCACCGAGATCTCCGCGTCCGGTCCGCATCTCACTGTCCGGAACCGGTTCATCGACGGCTCCGGATGGGATACGACTCGTTCCTACGAGTTCCGGTTCACGGTCCTCGCTGACGTGATCAATCCGTTCACGCGGCGGACCGTGGTCCGCAACACCGACCACACCGTCACCGCCCGGTTCACCGGTGGCGGCGGCGGCGGTCTCGCCCGCCACTCCCTCGACCTCACGCTCCGCCGTGGCGCCCGCCAGGTCGAGTGCGTGTGGCGGACCGACTACGGCGAACTGATGTGGGTCGGCAGAGCGACCGTGGATACGGCGACCGATCTCACCGTCGCTGGTGTCGACGTCGGCGTCGTCGAGGCGTCGGGCACGTCGCTGTTCCATATCGTGACGCCGCTCGATTTCGTGCCCGACACCGACGGCGGCCTCAACCCCGACGGCGACTGCTCCGCGTTCCCGTTCTGCATCGGGTGGACCGGGTTCTTCCCCGTGTCCGGCGACGGGCCGTCCGATCACGCGGCGCAGTACCTGGCTCCGATGGGCGCGTGGATGAGGGCGGTGGGGAGGTGACGGGCGTGATGGTGGCTCCGGCTCCGGCGGTCCGTTCCTGATGTCCTCCGTGTACGAGCAGGTCGGCGCCATCGGGAGTTGGTCCCTCAACCTTCGCGCCGACACCCCGACCTCCGTCCTCGACGCGATCGACGTCGAGACGTGGGGTTTCTCCCAGCTCATCGTCACCGCGACCGACGTCGACCCGCTCGACTACTCCGCGGAGGATCTCTGCTCCGTCTCCATCTACGGCGGCATGTACGACACGCAGGATGATGAGCGCCTCACCCTCTCCGGGCCGGGCCTCCTCGGGTACTTCGGTGGCGCGAACAGCATCGGCCCGATCGCCCTCGCCGGGCTGACCGATACGAAGTCGTTCGACGACTGGGTGACCGACCTCACGCTCCCCGGGTTCATCGGGTCGTCCGCGACCGGGCCGTCACCGCTCGACTACACCCTCGACCGGGACATGACGTACCGCGAGTTCCTCGAAATCCTCGTCGACGAACACAACTACACCGACTCCTTCTACATCGACCACCGCCTCATGGAGTTCCGGCGCACGATCCTCACCCCACCGGTCGACAACGACGCTACGGCGGTCCTCGCCACCCCGTGGTGGGACGGCCGCGAGGTCGGCTCCGCGATCCCGATGATGCGCTCCACGTTCCGTGTCCGCCGGTCCGTCGAGAAGTGGGTCGGGAAGGCGTACGTCACGACGGATGCGGGGACAACGTCCGACGAGACGTCACCGATGCCGTTCCAGGACCCAGGCGGCGCCGACATCCGCCGAGAGATCGCCGTGACCGAGACCTCGATCGCGGGCTCCGGGGCGTCGATGGCCACGTCACTCCTCTCCGATGGTGTGCCGAGGGAGATCACCCTCTACACCGACGAGTACGACGTCGCCTCCCTCCTGAAGCCGGTAGCCGGCTGCCACCTGAAGTGCTACGACCCGGTGCAAGGCATCTACGACTTCTCGGCGACCCCACGGATCGCACGCGGGGAGCTGATCTGGCCGGTGGATCTCCGCATCGAATCGATGCGGTGGCCGATCCGCGAGGGGATGGGCGTGACGCTCCGCCGGTCCGACGGCGCCCTCATCCGGCTGTCCGAGTGGATGGTCCCGGGGACGGGTGCCGCACAGATCGACACCGGGGCACCGGGCCACCGGCCGCTGGTGGGGTCCGTGTCGACGAAGGGGACCCGCCGGCAGGTGTAGGGGAGAGCCGGCAGCGTCGGGCGGTCCGTGCCTCGGATCCGCCCGGATCGGGCGCTGTACGCCCCTCCACGCCTCTCGTTCCCGCCGTCCCTGCATCCGCCGAGGTGGAGGCTGCCCGCCGCACCGTGGCGCCTGTGGCGTACGCCCTCGATCATCCGAACCCGAAGGCGAAGGCCAACCCTGACGGCCGGTACTGGGGGTACGCCACCCGGAAGGGCGACGGGGCCTCCGGCGTCGTCGTCGTCCACTCCGCCGAGGTGCCGCCCGACTATGTCGGGGTGGATACCGGGGCTGAGAACACGGCGCGGTACTTCACTTCCTCCGACCGGGCCGCGTCCTATCACCGGATCGCGGACTCCGACTCGATCGTCGAGTTCCTGCCGTTCGATCACACAGCGTTCCACGACGGAACCGGGACGAACCGGCACTCCATCGGGGTCTCGATGGGGACGCAGGCGCACACGTGGGGGACGAACCCCGGCCACGACGAGGCGATGCTGCGGAACGCAGCGAAGGCTTGCGCTGACGCGTTCCGGTACGCCGCGATCCGCCACCACGCCAACCCGCTCACGTACGTGCGGTGGATCACCCCAGCGCAGGCCCGAGCCGGCGTCCCCGGTCTCGTCGAGCACGGCGAGATGGACCCCGGCCGGCGCTCCGACCCGTGGACGACCCACCGGCTCCGCCCCGAGCTCCGTGACCGGCTCACCGACTACATCGCCGCCGAGCTCACCGGCGGCACGCCGCCCCCCGCCCCTCCCACGAAGGACTGGTTCGACATGGCAACGAGAGAAGAGCTGGACGAGGTAGTGGCGGCCCACGTAGCGGCATCCGAGGAGCGGATCATGGGGCAGCTCGCCCCGATCCGCGGGAGCATCGCTGCTGTTGAGCTTCAGGTCGCTCCGAAGGCGCAGGGCGGCCGCTCGATCCGCACGCTCCTCGAGATGGCCCACAACGTCCACCACGACGGCGACGGCAAGGTGCGGGCGAAGGTCCGCGACCTCTTCGGGATCTGACTCCAGGGTCGATGAGTGCCACTCCTCCGAACAGTCGGCCGATCGAGGTCGAGGTCGCGCTCCTCCAAGCCGAGGTGCTTCATCTCCGCGACGAGGCACGCGAACTCCGGGCCGAGGTCGCCGCGATGAGGAAGTCATCGAATCTCATCCTCGGGGGTGTCGCGACCGCGTGCGTGCTCCTCGCGGTGAACATCGGCCTGTACGCCGGGGGCGTGTCCGCCGGGTACGTCGGCGGGTTGATCGGCACCGCCGTCTCGATCCTCCGGGGGGTGTCCCCGTGGTGACTTCGGACGCTGACCTCGGCCGAGGTATCGAGGCGCCGACGTCCCGCGTTGGCCGTCTCCAGGCTCTCGCCGCTCCGCAGTTCCGCCGGCATCTCCGGGTGTGGGCGTCCGGTGTCGTCGCCGTCCTGTTCGTCCTCTGCATCGGCTGGGGCATGGCGACCCTCGCGTCGACGTCCGCGGTCGTGAACGAGATCCGCCAGTCACAGGACCTCGTCATCGGGAACCGGCAGCAAGGACTCGTGAACCGGCGCGCCACCCTCTGCATCGGCCGCGGGTTGACGATCGGCGCTGACGACTGGGACGCCGACTACCTGATGACGGTGTGCCGGCTCTCCGCTGAGGAAGCCGCGTTCGTCCTCGGGAAGATCGACGACCTCCCGGTACCCGACGCGGGAGCGACGGTGCCCGATGACTGAACGGGTGCAGGCCCTCGGCCTTCTCGTCCTCGCCGGCATCGCTGTCCTCGCGTTGTGGGCTGCCGTGTCGGTCCTCGACGGCGCCAACCCCGACAGCGCGCTGATCCAGGCCGCCACCGCGCTGATCGGTGTCACCGCGTCCGTCGTCACCGGCATCTGCGGGTTCATGGCCGGGCGGGCGACAGCGAACGTCGAGCACGCGAACACCGTCGGTCCCGTCGACCTCGGCGGGCCGCCCGAGCAGGCCGCCGCCGGCCCTCCCGACCTCCTCCACAAGGAGCCCTGAACCATGGCTGCTGTCCCCTCCACGTTCGACCCGGTCAACGACTGCCCGGTGACGCCGTACAAAGCGTGGATCGCCGACGACCTCGCCGCGACGCTCGCGAACGGCGCGGCGGTCGCGTCGTGGCCGTGCTCGGGCAGCAACGGCCGCCCCGCCGTCCAGGCGACGGGCGCCTCGCAGCCGACGTTCCAGTCGTCCGACGCCAACTTCTACGGGCGTGGGACCGTGCTGTTCGACGGGACGGCCGACAACCTCGCGTGCGTGTTCGGCGAGTCGGTCGGCGCCGTCACCACCCAGGTCGTGATCGCCCGACTCACCTCATCCGGTGCCGGCACGACACAGCACCTGACGGACGGGAACGGGGCGTCGAACCGGGCCGCGATCTACCGGCGGGGCGCGTCCGACAACTGGTCGATCTACCAGGGGACCACGCAGAACGCCGGCACCCCGGACACGAACCCGCACTGCTTCGTCGCGAAGTTCACCGGGAGCACGACGTCCACGCTGCAGGTCGACGGCGCCACCGTTGTCGCCGCGTCCAACGCCGGCTCGAACACGCTGAATGCGTTCCGGATCGGCTCCGACTACGCGGGCGCGAACTTCGCCGCCGCGGAGATCGCCGCCATCCTCGTCTTCGAAGGCGACGTCACCGGGACCGCGGGGTGGGCGAACTACATCGCGCAGCTCGCCGCCTACTACGGCGTCGTCGCGAACGACACCGACACCGTCTCCGGGAACGACGTCCGCTCCGAGGGCCCGATCGGCACCGGCGTGACCGCGCCGCTCATGATCTTCTGCCACGGGTTTGGCGGCTCCGAGGACAGCATCTGGAACGAGGCCCGCCTCGACGACTACCGGCAGGGTCTCCTCGCGAACGGGTGGATCGTCGCCGGCTCGAACCAGGACGGCGCGAACTGGGGGAACGCCGACGGGCAGGCCGCGATCACCGAGCTGATCGACTGGGTCGAGGACACGTACACGGTGTCGAAGATCATGTTCGTCGCCTACTCCATGGGCGGGCTCGGTTCGCTGTCCTGGATCGCATCCGCCGCGCGCGACCCCCGCACCCGTGGCTGGGTGGGCATGGCCGCGGCATCCGACCTCGCCGACCTCTACTACGGCGGCGCGTACACCGCGAGCATCGCGACCGCGTACACGATCAGCGGGCTCGGGACCGACTACCTCACGCAGACCGAAGGCTTCGACCCGCAGCTCGAAGCGGCAGCGTCCTTCGCTGGGGTCCGGTTCCTCCACATCGGGTCGTCGGGCGACACGTCCGTCGACTTCGACGCCCACGGCCTCCCGCTGCACGCGCTGATCGACGGCGTCGCCCGCTCCTCCGAGACGATCACGGTCACCGGGAACCACGTCTCCGACGCCCACTTCGAGCAGGACGAGGACTTCGCAGCGTTCGCCGCGACCTGCCTCGCCGACGAACCGCCCGAGCTCGTCATCCAGGCCGTCGGCCTCGCCGGCACCACCCCTACCTTCGAGAAGGCGGACCCGAACGGTGCCCGTGTCCTCGCCGGTGACACCGTCGAGGTCGCCGTCGCCAACGCGTCGGGCAGCAGCATCACCGTCACGATCGACAGCTACATCCACTCCGATCAAGGCACGGATGAGGACGTCGGTGGCACGGTGGCGAACGGGGCTACGAAGTGGTTCGGACCCTTCCCCGCGAACCGGTTCGCCGACGCGGAGGGCTACGTGAACTGGAGCTACAGCTCCGCCACCGGCGTCACCGTCGCAGCGGTCAGGGTGTAGGGGCCGGGCCATGCCTGCGCTGAACCCGGGTCCGTCGTGGGGGGTCGTGAATTTCGACGTCGCACGGAACAGCCCGTTCACCCTCACCCTCTCCTACGACGGTGAGAATGTCTCGGATCTCGCCGTCAGCGGGCAGGTCCGCACCCACCGCGACACCGGCACCCTCCTCGCCGAGTTCGCTATCGACGACTCCGACGCCGCCACCGGGTACATCGTCGTGACGCTCACGGCGACGCAGACGGCTGCGATCCCGGGCCAGGTCGTTGTCTACGACATCTACGAAGCGACCGACGGGGCGCAGATGACCGGGGAGTTCCACATGACCGGGAGCGTGACGAGATGAGCGCCTACGAAGTCACGCTGCGCCGGTCGGGCGACACGTTCGTCCTCGGGACGGTCGCGACCCGCGGGAGGCAGGGAGACGCTGGCGGCGGCGGCGGCGTCGACTCCGTGAACGGCGAGACCGGGGTTGTCACCCTCACCGCCTCCGACGTCGGCGCGGACGCCTCCGGTTCCGCCGCCGCTGTCGCAGCGACCGCTGCCGCCGGAGACATCGCCGTCGCCGCCGCCGCGTCCTCCGCCCTCTCGACCCACGCGGCCGACACCACCAGCATCCACGGGATCGCGGATACCGCCGCGCTCGCCACCGCCACCGACGTCGCTGCGGCCGTCACCGCTCACGCCGCCGCTTCCGATCCTCACGGTGACCGGGCCGCGGCGTCCTCCGCGCTCTCCACGCACGAGGCCGACACCACCAGCGTGCACGGGATCGCCGACACGTCGGTGCTCGCGACCGCTACCGACGTCACCACCGCCGTGTCGACGCACGTTGGCGCCTCCGACCCCCACGGCGACCGTGCCTACGCGCTCGGGCTCGTCGACGACCTGTCCGGCGTGTCGAACGCGTCGGCAGCACGGACTGCTCTCGGGCTCGGTACCGCGGCCACCCAGAACGTCGGGGCGTTCGATGCCGCCGGCGCCGCAGCGGCGGCCCAGGCAGCGTCTCAGCCGCTCGACTCCGACCTGACCGCGATCGCCGCGTTGTCGACCACCTCGTACGGTCGTGCCTTCCTGGCACTAGCCGACGCCGCCGCCGGGCGAACCGCTCTCGGCCTCGGGTCACTCGCCACCGAGTCCGCTGTGACGTCAGCGCTGATCACTGACGGCACGATCGTGAACGGTGACATCAACGGATCCGCTGGCATCGCGCTGTCGAAGCTGGCGACGGACCCGCTCGCCCGAGCGAACCACACCGGCACGCAGACGGCGTCGACGATCTCCGACTTCGCCGCTACCGGCAACGCGCTGTGGGCACCCATCAACTCGGGCATCCGAATGCCCGGCATCCCGAGAACGA
>JACCDY011061280.1_pt1 | contig 10805 bp, 6 predicted proteins | sample 7446391 | NCBI WGS metagenome assembly JACCDY01 (sample SAMN15323451, study PRJNA562643) | freshwater metagenome | isolation source: river surface water | place: USA:Blue River Watershed | collected 2017-08-18
AATGAGTCAGGAGACCTGCCTTTCCCTATTCTTGACCTTGCGTTACGGAGGATGATCCGAGGTTGAGCGTTCGATTACCTTTTTATTTCACAGGCCTGAAAGGGCAAAAAACATGTTAAACGTATTATTAGTTGCGACAAGCTGCTTTGCAGCAGTCGCTAGTCGGGAGTCACTAGTCACTAGTCCGGAGGGAATGAGTCCGGAGGGTTCATCCACCATTTACCATTCACCATTTACCATTCAGAAGTCATCCACCATTCACCATTCACCATTTACCATTCAAGGTTCATCCACCATTCACCATTCACCATTTACCATTCAAAAAGATTCCACGCTCAGCGAAGTAACCATCTCCGCGCCGAAGTACCCCGAGAAGTTAGCGCGCACAGGAAAAGTAGTTTCGGTGATTTCAGCCGAAATGATCCAGGCCAACGCGGGGAAAAGTTTAGGTGAATTACTCCAGCAAAGTGTAGGTGTCGCAGTAGTAGGCGCGCGCAGCGCGCCGGGGACAAATCAGGAAATCTATGTAAGAGGGGCGAATACGGGACATGTGCTTTTATTGATGGATGGATTTCCCTTGAATGATCCCTCGCATATTTCGTCGGTGATGGATTGGAATTTGATCAATCTGAGCAATATCGAGCGGATTGAAATCTTAAAAGGTGGGCAGTCGACGCTCTATGGATCTGATGCGATGGCGGCTGTCATTAATTTAGTGACCCGTAAAAATGCGAAATCGTTGCAGGTTGTGTTGCAAGGAGGAGGTTTGGGAACTCATCAGGAACAGATTTCTTGGTCGACTCGAAAAGGAAATAATAGTCTGCAAATTCAGGCCCAAAATTACGCGACTGACGGTTTTTCTTCTGCTAAAATTGCGCAAGGGAAAGCGGAGGCTGACGGATTTAAGCAGCAAAGCTGGGGGGTGAAATGGGGTAGGGATTTTGGCAAAAATGGAAATCTGGATTTCGCTTATTCATCGCAATTGTACCAAGGGAATCTAGATAATGGACCCTTTGTCGATGATCGCGATTATACCTCTAAAGCGACAAGTCATTCGTTTAGAGGCCAGTATCAGGTGAAAAACTGGACGGTTCGTGCCTTTCAGGACTTAATTCACCGGGAGTTTAGGAATGATTCTACGGATATTCCGGCGAATGCGTGGTCGAAATTTGGACTATCTTCTTATGCGGGTTTGAGTCAGGGATTCGAGGCTTTTGTGAAGATTCCTGTTAAAGAAAATGCGGCGCTATTAGTAGGTTCAGAATTTAGACGCCAAAAAACGGAGCAAAGTGACCTGTCCATCAGCGACGACTATGGTCCTTATATTTCTCCTGATTTGAGCGAAAAGCAAAAGACGCAGCAGATTGTGGGAACCTACGCGACTTTTCAGCAAAGTGGCCGTAAACTAGGCTATGAACTAGGGGCGAGGTGGAATGCTCAATCGACTTTTGGGAATTACTTTACTTATAACTTAAATCCTTACTGGGCTATTTCGCAGACGGCGAAGCTGTTTGTGAATTACTATACGAGTTTTAAAACGCCGTCTATTTACCAACTTGCTTCACCTTATGGGAATCTGGACTTGCAGCCAGAACAGGGCAAAACGTTTGAATTAGGAGCGGAAAAGAAGTTTAAATCTTGGAAGATTCGTGTCGTAGGCTTCCAAAACGAGGTAAATCAAGGGATCGTATTTCAGTCGATGGATGTCGAGCCTTTTGGTAAATACCAAAATATCTCCCGCCAAAAAACGCAAGGCATCGAATTCGAGCTTTCGTATCAAACGGCGAAGTTTCAAGCGGATTTCAATTATACCTACCTGAAGGGCGAGATGATCGATCGCGATTCGACCTATTCGTCTTTAATTCGTCGTCCATCGAATGCCTGGAATTTGAGTATGCAATATAAGCTTCATCCTAAGTGGTCTGTGGGGATGAATAATCAGTATGTAGGCCAAAGAACGGACTACTTCTACGACGAGTCCAGCTATTCCGTAAAAGCAAATCCGATGGACGCTTATTTGTGGACCGATCTATCGATTCACTACCAAATCAATAAAAATTGGAAACTTTCAGGTATGTTGAAAAACGCGCTGAATCAACAAATTTTAGAGATTACAGGCTATAGCGGGCAACCGAGGAACGTTCAAATTTCCCTGACGGGAAATTTTTAGAGAATAAAGAATAAAGAATAAAGCACAAAGAATAAAGATTTTCCTTCGGACTCATTTCCTTCGGACTCTTTATGCTTTGTGCTTTATTATTTATGCTTTCGCTTTGCTATGCAAAGCTCAAGGCTTGAATTTCTCATACACATCCCTCCCCGTCACCGGATCTTTCCCAAAAAGCTCGATGTAATCCACCGTGGTGAGAAACTTCGATTCGTCCACTTTAACATAGACGCGCTTGAGGATTTGCAACTTGTTATTGATTTGGAACAAGGCATAAGGGATGCCATTTGCATCTTGTTTTACAACAAATTTTCGTTTTCTGTAGGCTAAAAAATGGCCTTCATACGTATTATATGCCCCTGAAATGGGGCTCGTGTAGAGGCCATAGGCTAGGGTCCGTTGGATGGTCGTTAATTCTTCTATGGGTGATTTGGTATTGAATTTATACCAATAGGTTCTAACCGGATCTTTGGGATTAAGTTTGCCTCCTACCAAATTTGCATCGTAGACAGCTACATTAATATTCGTGCTACGTTGAATGAAAAATAAGCGGATAGGGGAGTCGGGTGGGATAGGCTGTCTATCCGGCGCTAAGCTACTTAAACAAAAAAGGAGTAAGATAGACGCAAATTTCATTCTTTGGTTACAGTGATTTCGAACTGCAAATAACGAAAAAAAATGCAATCTCATCTGACAGAGTCTTCTTATAAAGCTTCTCAATCTTGTTTTTACCAAAAAATGACGTATCTTTGTACAGAATTTAAGGAAAAGAAGAGGGGTTTTAATCCCTCTTTTTGTTTTAATAGGCCTACGGAAAGATGGATTTAACGAGTAAACTGAAAGATTGGACACTGGAATACATCGGCGAAGGCCCTTTGTTATTAGTGGATTTTTCGGTGTCACAAGGGACGAAAAGAACCTTAATAACCATCTTAGTAGATACCATTGAAGGGGTGACAATCGACCAATGTGCTTTGATGAGCCGTAAACTAGCTCATTTCATTGAAGAGGGTATGTTGATCGAAGAAGCCTATAATTTAGAAGTGTCTTCGCCGGGTCTGGACTTTCCTTTAAGTCAAGGCTGGCAATTTCAGAAGAACTTAGGCCGTAAGGTGAAGGTTTGGATGAAAAAGAAGGAGGCCGAAAACGTAGAGGGGACTTTAGTTTCTTACACGGAAGAGGCAGTTGAAATTCTAACGGAGAAGACCGTAAAGCATAGAAAAATCGTAGCGAAAGAGTCCACTTGGTTCCCTTTAGCTGAGGTAGATAAAATAAAAGTACAAGTGTCATTTCAATAAACAAAGAAGAGATAGCAATGAACAGTGTTGAATTAATTTCGTCATTTTCAGACTTTGCTCGGGAGAAAAACATTGACAAACCGACGATGATCGCGGTTTTGGAAGAGGTTTTTCGTACTATGATTCGTAAGAAATTTGGTGCCGACGAGAATTTTAATGTCATTATCAATGCCGAAAGCGGCGACTTAGAGATGTGGCGTAGCCGCGAAATCGTAGACGATAATTCCGAAGATATTTGGGATTTCGACAAAATACCTTTGAGTGAGGCGAAGTTAATCGAGCCCGATTTCGAAATCGGTGAAGAGGTGGCTGAGCTTGTAAAGCTGGAGGATTTTGGTCGTCGTGTAGTTCAAACCGCTCGCCAGACCTTGATTCAAAAGATCAAAGACATCGAAAAAGAAGGTTTGTATGAAAAATACAAAGACTTAGTAGGCGAATTAGTGACTTCAGAGGTATACCAAATCTTAGGTCGCGAATTAATCCTTTTAGATAGCGAAGACAACGAATTAGTATTGCCTAAGACGGAAATGATCTCGAAAGATCGTTTCAAGAAAGGGGAGACGATTAAAGCGATTATTCACAAAGTGGAAATGGCGAATGGTACACCGCGTATCATTTTATCTCGTGTTTCTCCGGTCTTCTTAGAGCGTTTATTCGAGCAAGAAATTCCAGAAATCTACGATGGTACGATTACGATTCGCAAGATTGTTCGTGAACCAGGTGAGCGTGCTAAAGTGGCGGTAGAGTCATTTGATGACCGTATCGATCCAGTAGGAGCTTGCGTAGGTATGAAAGGTTCTCGTATTCACGGTATCGTTCGTGAATTACAAAACGAAAATATCGACGTGATTAACTTCACAGATAATTTAGAGTTATTGGTAGCGCGTACATTAAGCCCAGCGAAGTTGAATTCAATGGCTATTGACAAAGAGCGTCGCCGTATCTCAGTTTATTTAAATTCTGATCAGGTTTCTATGGCGATCGGTCGTGGAGGTCAAAACATCAAGTTAGCTGGTAAATTAGTAGGTTACGAAATCGATGTATTCCGTGATGTACCTAAGGATGAGCTAGATGATGAGGATGTGGAATTGACAGAATTCTCTAACGAGATTGAAGCTTGGATTTTAGATGAGCTTCACAAAATCGGTTTAGATACTGCGAAGCAAGTTTTGGCATTATCTAAAGAAGAGTTAGAGCGTAGAACAGAATTAGAAGAAGGTACGATCGATGAGATCTTAGCGGTATTACGTTCTGAGTTTGAGTAATTTATTTAAGAAAAAAGAATTTAGTTTTTTGTAATTTTTTATGGCAGAAGAAAAAACAATGCGGTTGAGCCTTGTAGCAAAGCAAATAAACGTGGGAACGTCTACGATCCTTCAGTTTCTCTCTGCGAAAGGTCACAAAATTGACAATAACCCCAACGCCAAACTGAACTTTGAGCAGTTGACTTTGTTAGCGAAGGAATATGGTGCGAACCATATTTTGGAATCCTCTGTAGAGGTTCCTAAGCCAGCTCCAGCACCAGAACCGGTGGCTGAAGCTCCAGCACCTGCACCAGCTCCAGAGCCAGTTGTGGAGAAGCCAGCTCCAGTCGCAGAAGCGCCGAAAGCTCCAGAGGCACCAGCTCCTGTAGCAGAGGCACCGGCAGTGGAGAAGCAGGTGGGATTGAAGATTTTGGGAAAAATCGAATTGGATAAAAAAGGTAATCCAGTTGCTCCTAAGGCAGAAAAGGCGCCAGAACCTACACCAGCTCCGGCACCTAAGCCAGAACCGGTCGTGGAGAAGCCTGCACCAGTTGTAGAAGCACCTAAGCCTGCGGTTGTAGTGGAAACACCTGCTACAGAGCCTGTTGTGGAAGATATTCAATTAATTGAGGCAAAAGGAGAGACCTTGAAAGGTCTAACTGTCTTGGGTAAAATTGAGTTACCAGCAGCGGGTGATCGCGGAAATAACGCGAAACACAAGCGCAAGCGTATCATCAAGGAAGAGAAAAAACCAGCTCCATCCGTTCCAGGTACAGGTGGTCGTCCAGGTGATAAAAAAGATTTCAATAAGAAACCAGCTCCAGGGGCTAAACCAGCACCTAAAGGAGAATTGTCAGATAAAGACATCCAAGAGCAAATCAAGGCTACGATGGCTCGTTTGCAAGGTGCGACCAATAAGCAAAGTTTCGGTGCGGACAAGCGTCGGGAGAAGCGTAAAGGTCGTGCGGAGGCAGAGGAAGCTCGTATGATGGCTGAAGATGAGGAGGCAAAAGTATTAAAGGTGACGGAATTTATTTCCGCATCAGATTTAGCTTCTTTAATGGACGTTTCAGTGAACGAAGTAATCTCGGCTTGTATGAGCTTAGGTATGTTCGTTTCGATTAACCAACGTTTGGATGCGGAAGCCATTACGGTAATTGCGGATGAATTTGGCTTCGAAGTTAGCTTCGTGTCTGCAGAAGAGGAAATTGATGTAGTCGAAGTAGAAGTGGAGGATTCTCCAGAGGATTTAGTGCCGCGTGCGCCTATCGTTACAATTATGGGTCACGTCGATCACGGTAAGACCTCTTTGCTAGATTATATTCGTAGAGCTAAAGTAGCCGCAGGTGAGGCGGGTGGTATCACCCAACACATCGGTGCTTATTCGGTAGAGACGAAATCAGGCAAAAAAGTAACTTTCCTAGATACACCGGGCCACGAAGCCTTTACGGCCATGCGTGCACGTGGAGCGAAAGTAACGGATATCGTTATTATCGTTATCGCAGCGGACGATTCTGTCATGCCTCAAACAAAAGAAGCGATCAACCACTCCATGGTGGCGGGTGTACCTATCGTATTTGCATTCTCTAAGATTGACAAAGACGGAGCAAATTCAGACAAAGTGCGCGAAGAATTAGCGGCTATGAATATGCTGGTAGAGGATTGGGGTGGTAAATACCAATGCCAAGAAATCTCGTCTAAGTCTGGTCAGGGTATCGACGATTTATTAGAAAAAGTATTATTAGAAGCTGAGATGCTTGAATTAACGGCTAACCCTAAGAAGAAAGCGGTAGGTTCTGTTATCGAGGCTGAATTAGATAAAGGACGCGGTTATGTAACTACCTTGTTAGTTCAAGCAGGTACATTAAACGTAGGGGATATGATGTTAGCGGGTGATAATTACGGTCGTGTGAAAGCGATGTTTGACCACCACGGTAACAAAATCAAAAAAGCAGGTCCATCTACACCAGTTCAGGTATTAGGTTTGAATGGAGCGCCACAAGCTGGAGATAAATTACTTTGCTTAGAAAATGAGCGTGAGGCACGTGAGATTGCGAACAAACGTGAGCAAATTCTACGTGAACAAACTTTACGTACCCGTAAGCACATCACCTTAGAGGAGATCGGTCGTCGTAAGGCAATCGGAACCTTCCGTGAATTGAACGTAATCGTAAAAGGTGACGTGGATGGTTCAGTGGAGGCTCTTTCTGATTCCTTGATGAAGTTATCGACCGAAGAGGTTCAAGTACGTATTATCCACAGAGGTGTAGGTCAGGTATCTGAATCCGATGTGGCATTAGCGTCTACTTCTGATGCGGTCATCATTGCTTTCCAAGTTCGTCCATCTCAAAACGCTCGTCGTTTAGCCGATACAGAACAAATCGAAATCCGTAATTATTCGATCATCTACCAAGCGATCGATGAAATTAAGGCGGCGATGGAAGGTCTATTAGCTCCTTCATTCGAGGAGGTAATTACATCGAATATTGAAATCCGTGACGTGTTTAAGATTACCAAAATTGGTACAGTAGCAGGTTGCTACGTATTAGATGGTACGGTGAAGCGTGCTCACAAGATTCGTGTCATTCGTGATTTCGTCGTAATTCACGATGGAGAGATCTCTGCCTTGAAGCGTTTCAAAGACGATGTAGCAGAAGTAAAGTTTGGCTACGAATGTGGTCTTTCGGTGAAAAACTTCAACGACCTCGAAGTGGGGGATATGCTGGAGTGTTACGAAATGAAAGAAGTAAAAAGAACTCTGAAATAATCTTTCAAATCAGAAAATGGCCTACGTCATATTTTCTACGATTTGAAAACTTATTTCAGTCTATTCTGAATCTAAAAAAAGGGAGCATTTGCTCCCTTTTTTGCGTTTATAAGTGCAATAAAATCATTTCTGAATGTATTCCCGCAGGGAATTCCACCTCTATTCTTTGTGCTTTATTCTTTACTCTCTTATCTATACTCTCTACTCTATACTCTATTCTCTCTAATCTAAACTCATTCCCTCCGGACTATCGACTAGCGACTAGTGCCTAGCGACTAAAACCTCGGACAAGCAAAACTCTGGCGGTAGCGTTGATAGGATTTTCTTTGGCCAAAATCCCAATTTAAAACATAAGAGAAACTCAGTTCATGGGCACCTCCGGAACCTACGCCGAGTCCCGATACCGTGAAATCGTAGGAATAGCCGAAGGAATAGCGATTATTCTGAATTCCGATCAACCCGATCAATGATTCTCGGCTAGAAAAAGAGTCAGCAGTTGTTTTGTTAAGGGGTAGTCCTCTAAACCAAAAACCAAGCACCAGGGGGTCTAATTGCACATAAGTTCCGAGGTCCACCTGCGCGAAGTTTCCTTGGTTTTTAAGGTAAATTACAGGTTTAATACTTTTTCCTTCTGAAATAGCTAGGCTTAATCCCCCTTGTAGGGCGTATTTAGGGGCAATCAAATCATCTGAGTTCTCTAGTAGCGATTGGTTAGGCCGATTGATATGGTGAACGGAAGCCCCTAGCCAATAAGTAGAGTGGTTTAATAGGAGACCAGCTCCTAAATCTCCATAATTGACATTATTCGAAAATAGGGAAGCTGTAGGATCGAGTGTCGATCCGAGTGTGCCGTTAACAAGAAAGGAACTGAGTTGATCACCGTAGGTTAATCGACTATAATCAAGGCTCCGAAATATAAGGCTACCTTGCAAACCCATCGATAAGAGGGTAGACTCGTTCAAATTCGCATGGTAGGCATATTGAAGGGCTAATGATGTAGTTTGAAGACTTGAAAATTGCTTGTCTGATGAGATTAAAAGCCCTAAGCCGCTATTTATTTTCCCTAGACTGACCTCTAGTGCCGCAGCTGAATATTGGTAATTAGCGGATTGATTCGGCCATTGGTTGCGGTGGGTTAAATAGACTTTGTTTTGATCTTGTAAACCAGCGAAGGCAGGGGAATTGAGTAGAGGGTTAGCTAGGTTTTGGGATAATTGTGGATCTTGCGCTGAGAGCGGGAGAGCGCTCAGTGAAAAAAGGAAACAGAAAAAAATGGATAAACGAGTCCACATAGCTCAGCAATTTACATTCATGCAACGCAATAACCAATTTATTGACTTATTTTGTGGGTAATTCCAATACCATGTACCGGATCTTGTTATTTCTTTTTGTTTCCCTGTCGGCGATCGCTCAAGTTCCCAGAACGATCGAGGTGAGAAACAATTGCATCAATCAATGCAATAACTGTACGGATGCGCCGGCGGGAACGGTTTTTGAGATTCGGGATGTGTATCCGGCTTCTGCGACATATTTGTGGGATTTTGGGGAGGGTGGAGCTAGTTCAACGCAGCGAACCGGCGTTTATCAGTATTGTACCCCGGGTACTAAAAAAGTAAGTTTGCGCGTGACTGAGGCGGGAAAAACCACCGTATATGGACCCCAGGACGTAAAAATAGGGGCTTTACCTGATTTTATACTCGGAAAAGATGCGAATGATACGACCTTGATGATCTGTAAAGGAGATCCGGTAGTCTTGAATGCTTTTAATACGGTCGCAAAGCCTGGTTTCCCGGTTAGCGTTTCTTGGTTTCCCAAGGGACAAACGACCGATACGATTCGAGTTTCTGAATCAGGTTGTTATTCCGTAGTGGTGACGGATTTAGGTTCTGGATGTGCGGCTGAGGCGAAGATGGAGGTGAAGATTTGTGGGGAAAAGCCGAAGGCGGGGGGAGAGGATGGATGGGATTTTGGCCAAAATGTTTCTTTGCGATTTACCGGTGGATCTTCCACTCCTAGCGTGGGAAGAGGGCCCATGCGAACGCCAGCAGGTGTCGCTAAAATGACAGACGAGAACAACGATTTAATTTTCTATACAAATGGTTCCCGTGTTTTTGCGAAGGATAATTCACTCGTTGCAACGGGATTAAATGGAGATTCCACAACTATCCAAGGGGTCGCGATTCTCCCTAAAACCACTTGCAAAGGTTGTCAAGCGGAGTATTATATCTTCACTTTTCAACGTAATGCTGCGGGTGAAAATCAAATTTACTACAGTATTTACGACCGAAAATTGAATGGAGGACTGGGGGGAGTTACAATCAAAAATCAATTCTTGAGTCCAGCTCCATCTGCAGAGCGTTTTGGCGTTGCTGTCGGTGGAGGTGATTATTATTGGTTGCAAACCCAGGATGTCAATTCCACCCTATTACGCACGTTCAAGGTCTCGAAAGCGGGTATTTCGGCACCGATAGAGGCAAATGCGCAGAGTCCTGCGACAGGCAATACGGCTTCTACACATTTCTCTCGGGATGGGAAAGTATTAGCCATTGCCTATTCTGCACCTCCATCCAATCAGGTAGATATGTATGATTTTGATGTGGCGACAGGTAAATCGACCTACCGGTACCGAATTCCTTTAGCGAATAGTCCCTATGGTGTGGAGTTCTCCGCTGATGGGAAAATGATCTATGTGTCGATGCAGGGAATTCCAAACTCTCAGATTTGGCAATATTCAATCGCTTCGAAAGATTCCACGTTGATGCAAAAATCTAAAAGTTTGTTGTGGTCCGGTCCAGGTAAAATAGGAGCGCTACAGGGGGATCCAGCAAGTGGGGCTATCATTTATGTAGCCTTCGATGGAAGTAGTAGCTTAGGGAAAATTGTCAATCCGGATATCTCATTACAGGATTCGACACGGACGGTTCGCGCTTCTTTTGTGCGAAATGGATTGAATTTAGCGGCTGGAACAACGAGTGGATTAGGCTTGCCTTTATCGATTGTATTAACGCCTAAACCATCTTCCACCCCGAGTATTCAGCAAAGTTGCGATGGAACGACCTATCATTTTAAAGTGAGTCAGGATTTGTGTGACCCCATCAAAAATGACCGGCTAGATTGGAAAATCTACCGCAGTACTTTGGATCCTAACCGCAATGCGGATGGCGTTTTAGTACCCTTAAATCCGGCTGGAACCTTACTCTACTCGTATACGGGTACCGAAATGACCTATGATTTCAAGCAAGCGGGGGACTACGTGGTGACGGTGGCCATCTCGAATGCTTGTCTGACGAACTATCTCTTAGATGCGTCTGAATACCATGTGGAATTAC
>JACCDY011514070.1_pt1 | contig 10801 bp, 10 predicted proteins | sample 7446391 | NCBI WGS metagenome assembly JACCDY01 (sample SAMN15323451, study PRJNA562643) | freshwater metagenome | isolation source: river surface water | place: USA:Blue River Watershed | collected 2017-08-18
TCAATAGTAGCTCCTTTTGATATTAAGTACTTGAAAGTCTCTACATTATGTAGATCCATTTTTTGTTCTATGTAGATAGAATCGGCTTTGAACTTGTTTTTTATGGTAACAACTTGTGCGTCGATCGGAATACTTAACTCACATACGGTATCGCCGTGATTAAACCACTTGAAAATATGTTCTACCTTGCAAAAATACAAGCCCCCTGGCCCGCATTCTGGACTAAGATTAAATACTTCGTTATTATCAGCTAATGTGTTCAAACCCAACTTGTAAGGGAATGAACCAAAATTGTTCCCAATGATCTTGTAATAAGTTGTCATCTGTGTCTGAGTATATTTTTCACTTACGGTTTAAATTTCGGATCATTTTATTACCATTAAGGTCACATATACAAATTTTAGAACAAATGTTAAGTTTGGGATCTTGAACTTATCTATTCTATTAAGTTTTGTACTTTAATTGTAATATCTTCAATAGACTGTGGAAATCGGTCATAGTTATCAGAATCATCCAGCAGTTTCAATAGAGTATCATAAAAATATTTCTTATATTCATCTTCAGTCTCAATTGGAATTTTTATTTCTTTCTTAATTGCATCTTGAGAAAATAGTGGTGCGTATGGATAAAAGTTAGCTGTGCGTCCGCGATTAAGTTCATATTCATAAGTTAAAAAATTTATAACATTTGTGTAATCTTGAAATGCCTTTTGATGAATTGTAATTTTATTATCAATTCGAAGTACATAAGGCAACCCTTGTAAAACTGTTGCGATAACAGCAATTATAGGTAATGAAATTGTGACCCATAAACCAGATAAATGAAGTGCGGATAAAGTTGTAGATACTGTACTTGTAATAAATTGCGGCACTTGTAAATATGTCGTCTGACGCGAATAATATTCTGCTGAAAGTCGGTGTTTTTCGCGCCGTTCAACAGCTTGCATAAATAGAGCATTTAGACGTCGCGATTCTTGTGAGAAAAACATTTATTAAAGGATACATTACATATTTTATAAATGCTACTTGATATAAAAGAATATATAAAAAATATTCCAATTACAGGAGTTTTACATATTGGAGCACATGAAGCTGAAGAAGAGCCATTTTATAATAGTCTTGGTTTACAGGATAAAGATATAGTATGGGTTGAAGCTATTCCCTATTTAGCCAATAAATTAAAAGAGCGGCAATCTAGAATTGTACATAATATACTTATATTAGATAAAGATGATCAAGTAACGACTTTTCATATAACTAATAATATGCAATCAAGTTCAGCGCTCGAATTATATTTACATAAAGATGAACATCCATGGGTTGTAAAAAAAGAGCAAATAGAATTGGTAAGCGCGCGCGGCGATACAGTTCTATTAGATGATGTAATTCGGCGAAACTTGAATATGATAAATCTAGATATACAAGGTGCCGAATTACATGCGTTGCGCGGCATGGATCAAATTTTACGTCTTATGCATGTTGTTTATGTAGAAGTTAACACAAAAGAATTATATAAAAATTGTGGACTACTAACCGATATAGATGAGCTATTGGCAAAATATAACTATACACGCGAAGCTATTTGTATGACGAATCATGGTTGGGGAGACGCGCTTTATATTAAGAAACCAATATTGTATATGAAACTTGGAGGTTGGCCGCGATTAGCAAATCAAATGTTTCAATATGCATATGGTCTTTCGCGTTCAATAGAAACAGGACATCGATTGTGTATTGAAAAAGAATATCCATATCAATTAGAACGCGCATTTGGAATTAAAGCAAATTATTGCGCGCAATCTTTCAAAAATATAACAGTAGTAGAAGAAACTAGTTTCAACTATCAAAAAATAGAATATGATCCACTAAAAAATTACGAAATACGTGGCTATTTTCAACATCCCGAATACTTTTCTAGTTTTAGAAATATTATTGAGCGTAAATTTCAACTGCCAGTACAAGATGCGCGCGATATACTTGCATCTTATCTCGATAAGAAACACGAGTTTATTTGCATTCATGTACGTCTACCCGACACTCGTGATGAAACAGGATTTATTTATACTACGCCCACTGCTGATTTTTTGATACGCGCGCTTACTTATTTAAAAGCTACATTCGATTCTCTTGTTATTATAATTAGTAACAATATACAATGGAGTAAAGATTTATATATAAAAGAGCTGGCCTTATTCTATCCGATATTTTTAGAAAATTCAGATTTGATAGACATGGCTCTTCTTACTATAGCTGAAAAGGTTATTATAACATCGAGCAGTTTTGGATGGTGGGGAGCTTACCTAAATTCAAAAGCTCAAGTTATTGCAATCGAACCGTGGTTTAATCCAAATGGCCAACTTGCAGCGTATGATACAAGTGGTCTATATCTGCCTAATTGGATAAAAATGGCAAATTGGATTTAATTGATCTATAATCAAACTGAATATGATTCACTTCAATAGAAACATGTCTATTGAAGTGAATCATATTCTGAAAGCGCGCGAAATTCAAGACTTAATCGTACCTATTTTTAGTCCATATCTGAAAGGAACTACTGTAACAACAATTCACCCTTACTTATGTGGTAAAACAAACTCTCGCATACCATTTGCGGCCGCGTTTAATCAAGGTTATAGTATACCCACCAATTACGCGTCTGCTCAATACAAATTTAAGGGAAGTTTACGCGCGTCTCAAATTCAGATAATAGATGCGGCATTTAAACTTCTCGCGTCAAAACACTGTGTTTTACTTTCTACTCATGTAGGTTTTGGCAAGACTATTCTGGCTATTTATATTTTATCACAACTCAACTATAAAACCTTTATAGTTTGTAACCGTAAAATTTTGTTGGAACAGTGGAAAGAATCTCTTGAACAATTTTTGATCAAACCGCGAGTTTGCATTTTAAGCGCTGGTCAAAAGCTCGATTATACTTTATATGATATTTTTATCATAAACAGTGTAAATATTCCTAAAATTAATGATCGCCTTGATCGTATAGGTGTTCTTATAGTTGATGAAGTACATCTTATCTTATCTCAAAAGTCATGCCAATCTTTATTATATTTTACGCCGCGATACTTTATAGGATTATCAGCAACTCCATATAGAACAGATGGTTCAAATAAACTCTTTGAATTATTTTTTGGAAATACAGTCATATTTAAACCTTTATTGCGCGCACATACGTTGTACAAAGTATTGACATCTTTTTCACCCACCATAATTAAAAATAATAATAATAAAATAGATTGGGGGAAATTGTTGAAAGAACAAGGAGAAGATCCCGCGCGAAACGAACTGATAGTTAAGATCATATCCAAGTTTGCTCATCTAAAGTTTATCGTCTTGTGTAAGAGAATTGCTCAAATAGAACTACTCGAAGACTTGTTAGTTCGTGCTCAAATATCTGTATACGCAATTTACGGTACAACATGTGTAGACCGCACTCGATTAACTGAACCTGATAAAGGTGGTTCACGTGTAATACTTGGAACGTTTCAAAAACTTGGTGTAGGATTTGATGACAAAACAGCAAATGCTTTATTATTAGCCGCTGATGTAGAAGAATATTATATTCAATATTTTGGTCGTGTATTTAGAAATCCAGATATTGAGCCTGTAATATTTGATTTAGTTGATTCTTGTAGAATTTTAAACAAACATCATGAAGCACGCTCACGCGTTTCTCGTGAGGCTGGTCAAAAAGAAGTTGTAATATTAGATTATCGTGTTACAAATGAAATTTGAAAGTGTACTGGATTTGCGCGTCATAATTGTTTAAGGTTCAAAAGAGTACAAATCATTAAATATTCTTTTCACGAGATCTTTTACGATATATCAATTAGTTTTGTGTATCTTTTAAATTTAAATTTAAAAGATACTTTTACCTACTTATAGTACCATTTATCCACCATTCTTCATACCATTTCTTGCCACCATAATACCAACCAGTTACAGCGGGTCCATTAACTCGATGGTATTCGCCTTGTTCATTTTTCCAAATTTCTCTAAATATATTGGCATTATTATAATATTCAATAGTTTGAATATTTGTGCTAATTTTTCGAGTTTTGATTTTTATACTTCCATTTCTATAGTAAGAAATACGGTATACATTATCTTCATTATTTTGAGGCAATTCATTGTGAATAGCCCATTCTTTACGTTTAATTATGCCATTATCAAAATACTCAACAATCGCGGGTCCATCAAAACGGTGTAATTTATCGTCGCGCCACCATTGTTCAGATTTAACCATACCATTAATATAATATTTTATGACGGCTGGTCCATTTGCGCGATGAAGGGCTCCATTTAAATACCATTTCTTTTGAACAAGTGTACCGCACCGAGCATATTTAATTGTTGTAGGTAGATCAATACGATCGGCGCGACAAATAGGGCACTTGAATAGTTTGCTAGAACAAGTACTACATATGATATTAGTGCATTGCATACAAGGGTCGCTAACATCGAGCTTGTATTCATAACAAATGAAACAATCCATGGTTTTAATTCATTTGTATAAATGAAATTTAGTTCATTTTACTCTAAATAAATGTCGTGTAAATGTATATATCAATCGGGTAAAAAAGCCGGTCAAGAATGCGGAAACAAAGTAAAAACACATGGAAGATGTGGTATACATCAAAAGACATGTGTTTTGAATGCTCTAAAGCCAAAAGAGCAAACATTACCAAGGCGAGCTTCACCGCAGAGACCGATGATATCTTTAAAAGAAAAGCGAGCTGAATATCAACGCAAGCAATTGCAAACCAAAAGACCAATCAAAAAATCACCAACCAAACGATCACCAACCAAACAATCACCAACCAAAAGATCACCAACCAAACGATCACCAATCAAACAATCACCAATCAAACAATCGCCAATCAAACAATCGCCAACCAAAAGATCACCAATCAAACAATCACCAACCAAAAGATCACCAATCAAAAGATCACCAATCAAACAATCACCAACCAAAAGATCGCCAATCAAACAATCACCAATCAAAAGATCGCCAATTAAACGATCGTTATCACCAAAAAATTCAATTACACATTCGAGTCATTCTATTCGTAAAGACCAAAAATACCGTGCTGATGATGTAATTTCATTGTTGACTAAAATAACTATTCCCAATTTGCTTATTGTACCCACCAAAACAATAAGTGAAATTAATAAGCTTATTGCAAGCGGCGAATTAACACAAAATGCACTTTATAGTAACAAAATTAGTAAACCATTTAAAACTTATTTGGAATATGCTCTAGGTTATTTAGATGTTCAATATAAACCCATACCTAATATTAAAAGAAATCAAATCAAAGATACTATTCTTAAACTTACAAATCCATATGATATTACATACAAAAAACTCGCTACAATTTATAAAACATTATTTGGAGTTGAATATGTAAGCCGCCGCAATTTAGCATTACGCTACTATACTACTTTTTTACTAGGCGAATATTTTAAATTTTTAGAAACGAATAAAGATTGTATTCATTGCTTAGAATAAAGATGTCTTGTCCTTGTATTATTCAAAGTGGAAAACGATCTGGTAAAAAATGTGAAGCCGCGGTTAAATCAAAAGGTAAATGCGGCCGCCATCAAAAATCATGTGTAACTGATGTAGTTAATAAAAAATCTAAAACGCCTCTCGAACGCAGTTCGTGTTCTAAATGTAGAAGAGCGCTCAATCAATATTTTGAGTCACTGTGAAATCAAAAAGAAGTTCATTCATACCTGTTCCAATTGATGGTAATTTACCACAAATGACAGACGAACTACAGCCGCGCATATTATCGTTTTGCTCTTTAAAAGCAGCGTCGACTGATCTTTTCAAAGTCTCTTCGAATGTTATCTTTGAAAGAACGCTGGCTTTATGTTCGTTTTTACGGGTATAACGAGTTATAGAACGTAGTTTACCTGAAACTGTCATACGGTCGGCAAGTAGTTCTATATGAGAGAAATGAACAGATGGCATAATTGAAGTAAATTCTTCTACTAAAAAAGCGCGAACTGCTTCAATTCCAAATATATCATAAATTTCCCACATATCATTAGACATTGTAGTATAACTATCTACAAATGGAAGTTTATAAATTTCGCGCAAATTTGTTCCTTCCGTTTCAATGTACAATTCGTTTGATGATATAGATGTAGGCATAAAATAAGCTTGAACTATTCCTTGAATTCCATGAATATAGACTTCATGAGCAGTTTTATGACACGCGCGCAAAATTGCAACTGTGCGCGCATAAATTTTAATTTTACCCATATAAAGTGGAGAAAATAGAATAATAATTTCGGAATGAATATTTGAAATTTGTGCAGCTATGAAAGCTAAAGTTACTCTAAATTTGTACATAAGCTCAATATTGAGCTTATAAGTGGTAACATATTTATATTCAAATATGTTAAAATTTATATTAAAACAAGTCAAAAAATGCCGCTCCCATACTTCTTGTTCGCCCGAATGGGCAATCTCATATGATAAAATATAGTTATCTAATGTCATATAAGTTAACATAGACAACATTTGTTCATATGAGTATCCGAGAGTAAAATAAATTTTACATACAACAAAACTTTGTGTTTCCGATTTACTTGTACAAGTTAGCTCTTGTAAACGCGAAGCATGTTCTACTTGTTTATCTCTATAACCGGCTTGATGAAAAATATTCAAGTTCATTTGAGTTTGCATTTCTCCAACACTTTGTGCTGTCAAGATTCCGACAGATGTACCAGCTTCAACTTCTTGATATGCGCGCGCTAATTTAGCTTTAATTAGCGAAATATAACAAGGGTCTATAGATAATTGTTGTAGGCGCGCGCGCAATGGTTCTTTGAGATTCTCCAATATACAATTGCGCGCTCTTTCATATAAACCTAAATACATATGGTCAAATATGCTTAAAATTTCATTTATTTCTTCTGTTGTTAAAATGCGTTTCATTTATTACGCATAAATACTATATTTATACTAATCAGTTTAAATATAGTATTTCAAACATAAATGAATTGGGAACCGATCGATCAATTAGAAATCGATAATTTCGAAACGGACTTGAATAATTGCTGGTGTGACAAATGTGGAAACGATATATCTTATCCTTATTATAGTTTACAAATACCTCATAATACTATAGATTTATGTTTAATGTGTTATTCGAAACCATTTAACCTAAAAGTATCTAATTCATCATTCTCAATAAGAGCAAGATGTCTATTGTGCGGACAAACAATAGATTCAATGTTTCCTAAAAAGGCGCATTTAGAATCTAGCCAGCGTATAAGTTTTTACATTTGCGATACATGTAATATATACGATAACAATAAATTCAAAGTAATTTTTGAAATAGTATATCAACATAGGCTTAAGGTTCGGCGCTCAAAATTAATTTTATTAAATGTTCACTCAACTACGCGTTACGAACACAAAGATATTGCGCTTCAAATTACCCGTGAGCGTATATCAAAATGGGCAGCTCTTGTCGAAGATATATGTACTATACCGCGCCAATTTGGTTCAATAAAACAATGGTCTATTTTCACAGATGAGCAGCCATGTTTAAACATTGGTACTTTATTTTTAATGGTTGACTGTTCCATAGAAACAAATGGGCGCGTAGCAGCTTTGATATCAGATAAATATTGTCGCGCTCATATTTATATATTGCATTCTACTTTTGACGGATACAAAACATATAAAAGTAATTGGATGAACATAAAACACACATTATCAGATGCAAATATTATTGCTATTGTTAAACAATTCAAAACGTTTGTGCAAACCAAGTCTTATGGTAAATTGATTCGTAAATATTGGCCTATACTTACCGAAAATATATTTAATGACATTTATAGAAAAATTCATCAACCAGAAATTACAGGTTCTTGATGCCGGTTTTATTAGAGTTGTTGATGTAATGGGAGATGATCGCAGTATTGTCGAAGCTGCGCGTATATCATACGGAACTACAGCGACTGATGTTACGCGCGATCGCGGTTTAATTCGTTACTTGATGAAAAATAGACACACATCTCCATTTGAAATGTGTGAAATAAAATTGCATTTAAAAATGCCTATTTTTGTAGCGCGACAATGGCTGAGACACAGAACTGCAAATGTTAATGAATATTCTGGGCGCTATTCTATAATGAATGAAGATTGTTATATACCACAAATAGAAAGAATTGGATTTCAATCTACTACAAACCATCAAGGCACAGAAAAAGGTAAGATTACTGTAGATGAACAAATACTTGCTCAATATAGAATTGAACTTTTATCTAAAGATTGTAAAACAACCTATAATAAACTTATTGATTCTGGTATTAGTAAAGAACTTGCGCGAATTGTATTACCTGTAAATACTTTTACAGAAATGTACTGGAAGATTGACTTGCACAATTTATTACATTTCTTAAAACTGAGAATGGCCGATGATGCACAAGAAGAAATTAGAGTTTATGCGCGTGCGATTGCAGAAATAGTCAAAGAATGGGTTCCTTTAACGTATGAAGCATTTATAGATTATGTTGTTGATGCTCATGTACTATCAAAAGAAGCTTTAAGAGTAATAAAAACTATGATTAATAATTGCGATGTTCCAAATTGGTCAGAATTTTCGCTTACAAAAAGAGAAATTTCCGAACTTGAAAAAATATTTGATATTAAACCACATTAAGTTACCAAATGGAAATAGCCAATTTAGTAACTGCGCGTATAGCTTATCAATATTAACACAAAGTTAATTGTTCATATTCATCGCTCAATATAAAATTTTCTATATCAACCTCTTTTAACCATCGTACTATATTATCATCCAAATTGGTAATTGAACCATTGTTTTCTATTCGTTTTGCGCGCGAAACTTTGATAATATCAAATAGTTCAGTTTCTGATGAATGGCTTGTATCAATAGTAATATTATGTCTCCAAATATATGCTATTTTTGCCCCCATATTTGTAAGAGCTTCATATTCTTCCATATATCGTAAATCATCGATAATTACTATACCTGATATTCTTTTTATCTTTTCGATAAGAAAACAAGTACTAAACGACGGTTTATTTGGCCAAGTTTCAAACCGTCTTGGCAAATCGTATCTAAAAAAATCACCTAATGCACGATAGAACTCACGCGGTTTAATACCAAAATCGTTGTTTACGGTATCTTTAGTATTTGTATCAAAACCAATTATTGTTCCAATTTCTTTATATATTGTGGCAAAACTAAGCTGAGTAATATTACCTGTATAATTATATTTTTTTTGAAGAATATATTTTAGCCTTTTTGCCGCTGTTGTTTTTCCCGATTTGCTAGGTGCAAAAAAAACAATAACAAGTTGAGTCATTTATACAATAAATACCAGCTTTAAATCTAATCAATTAAATTTTCATAATTCAATGGATTACTAGTATAATGAAACTGTAAAAATGAACAATAAATTTAGGAACAAACTATAAATACATCTCTAATGAAAACCTATTATAAGATCATTGGAAACAACAATGGTTCATTTCCCTACAAATTTGGACTAAATACTTTAGCTGACAATAATGAAGTATTTGATCCTAGTCCAAAATGTGGACCAGGAGGATTATATTTCTGCAAGATAAAAGATATTTTTAGGTGGTTAAATCACGGCGATACCGTATGTGAACTAAGTATTCCAGCCGGCGCGCAGGTCACGGTTGTCAAAGACAAGTTTAAATCAGACTCTATCTACATAGAACAAAAAATGGATCTAAATAAAGTAGAGACTTTTAAGTATTTGATACTAAAAGGTGCTAATGTACGTGTACAAAATTATATGCTTTTACATCATGTTAATGAACAACATAGACTGTTTTTACTTGAATTTCTTATTGACAATAGCATAAATATTCTAAACAATCAATTGTTAGAACTATTTATAAGTAAAGGTTATTTATCAGCAGTAAAATTTCTTGTTAAACATGGAGTCGATATACACGCCGATAATAATAGCGCTTTAAGAGTTGCAATCAATCACGGTATTCTTTCTATCGTAGAGTTTTTAGCTGATAGTGGCGCCAATATTTACCCTAAACACCTTATTTTAGCAAGCAAAAAAGGTCATTTATTAGTTGTTGAATTTCTAGTTGAGCGCGGCGCCGACGTTCACGCTAATAACGATTGTGCTTTACGAATTGCTAGTAGTAATGGTCATTTATCTGTGGTTGAATTTCTAGTTGAGCGCGGCGCCGACGTTCACGCTAATAACGATTGTGCCCTAAAAAACGCAAGTGCAAATGGTCATTTATCTGTGGTTGAATTTCTAGTTGAGTGCGGCGCCAACGTTCACGCTAATAACGATTGTGCTTTACGAATTGCTAGTAGTAATGGTCATTTATCTGTGATTGAATTTCTAGTTGAGTGCGGCGCCGACATTCACGCTAATAACGATTGTGCTTTACGAATTGCTAGTAGTAATGGTCATTTATCTGTGGTTAAATTTCTAGTTGAGTGCGGCGCCAACATTCACGCTAATAACGATTGTGCCCTAAAAAACGCAAGTGCAAATGGACATTTATCCGTGGTTAAATTTCTAGTTGAACGCGGCTCAAATAATGAAAGCGCTTTACAAATTGCAAGTGCTAATGGGCATCTATCGGTAGTAAAATTTCTAGTCAAAAAAGGCGCGCATGCACATATAGATGCTCTAAAAAACGCAAGTGCAAATGGTCATTTGTGTGTTGTTAAATTTCTACTCAACTCCCCCTAAAGAGAGAGAGAGAGAGAGAGAGAGAGAGAGAGAGA